>Ga0123355_10020977_pt1 | contig 10448 bp, 5 predicted proteins | sample TergutEmb28metaG_3_FD_89872 | JGI IMG/M metagenome (GOLD analysis project Ga0123355, IMG submission 89872) | Embiratermes neotenicus P1 segment gut microbial communities from Petit-Saut dam, French Guiana - Emb289 P1 | ecosystem: Host-associated > Arthropoda: Insects > Digestive system > Gut ... | reverse complement strand
ATCTTCAGGAGTCTGCGACTAACTGGTTGTTATTTCATAGGTGGTATCTGGTTTGGTGTGTGTTGGCGTTCCGTTTCAGTGTGGCTATGGCGGTGTGGTGTCTTTATGCAGTCTGAAGCACTAGTATTGCTTCAGACTGCATAAAGACACCACACCGGCATAGCCACACTGAAACGGAACGCCAACGCACACCGTACCAGATACAACCCATGAAATAACTACGAATTAGTCGCAAACTCCTGAAGATGGTCGTATTGACGGCCGAAACATGTTGAGCATTGAATGAGCATTGAATAAAATAATAAAATAAGTGGCATCAAGTTGGTTTCTCTTTACTCAACTACTATTCTTACATTTGGAGCATTGGAGAGTAGTGCTGATAGGTCGTTGATAATAATGGTGGAACTTTCACCTCGGAATCCACCTCGACGTAACAGTTTGCACACCACGGTAATCACGTTCGCTCTCGAAATGCTGAATATTTTAACACGAGCACGTAATTCGACACAGCATCCTATCGATTAAACGCCGAGTGTGCAGTGGCAGATACATGATACACTTTATTTGCTAATGGAGCGCAACTAATAATAAATTTACGCCCGTTTTGTGTACTCAGCCTCAAACATAAAACCATTGTTCGTGTAATAATTTTATAGTTGTATGCCAGTACTTGTGGGCATGTCTGTCAAGTTGTTCGCTTCATTTCGACGGACGAATGTGAGTGTAGAAACGTGGTGCAATCAGCACAAATGTAGCAGACTTGCAGGTGCGCAGAGTTATACTACATTTAGCAATTCTGGATTTATCTAAGTCCAAGAATTGCACTTAATTTGTTAGGATCGCTGAAAAGTCATTTCAGAATGTTCGGATGGCTTAGAACGTCAGGGAAGGCAGTCTCGTTTTCGTAGGCGAAACGTCACCAACAGTATATATTTTCACTTTACAAAAATAAATTATATAAAAACCTGGTTACTGTGAAAAACTGCACGTAAAATGTTACATTAAAAATCTTCCGTGACATTTTCACTGAACGAATTTTTAAAGTGAAATTTAATTCAATAGTATTAGAATAACATTCAACGGCAGTAGAGACAAGACTACTACTACTACTACTACTACTGTTACTGCTACTACTACTACTACTAGACACTAAATGACGGTGATTGGTTAGCTTCTTCACGTCCCGACTTCCTTAACCCAGGGAAACAATTTACGCGGCCCACTGAATAGGAAGTTATGTGAACGCCAAGACCAGTATGGACGCACTGTGGAAGATAAAAAGTTTCCTCTGTTGGTAATTGAACAAAAATTTCTTTGGTTAACCGGTCCGTAACATAGTACATTACAGACTACACTATCCTCTGCTGCTGCTGCAGGTCACTCATTTAGCCACGAAATTTTTCGGATTTTAAAGATCCTGCAATTTTACTGGAGGGTTGACTGGAAACCTCCACCCGGTCCCATCCGGAATCAAATCCGACCCATTCTTACACACGGTGTTTCATTAACATGCATTTTAATATTCTCTTACGTCAATGTGTCTAGGTTTCCCAAATGTTCTGTTTCTTTCATGTTTTCAACTACAATCATATATAGAGGATCTTAAGTACAATAATGAAGAGTATTAAAATTGCTTCGGTCATTGCATTAGGAGGTTTTTAATGACTGACTCATGCAGAAAGACAAATTGACATGAAATGTTACTGAAAGTTTGATGGTAGTGTTAAAGAAATATTTTCGCATGATATTTCTTTATTTATTTATATAGAATACTATGTTTTACTGCCGGGTGGCCCAGTAGGTATAGCGACTGATCACAGACTGGACGGTCCGGGATCGAATCCCGGTGGGGACGAGATTTTCCGCCCGTCCAGCCCGACCCTGGGACCCACCCAGCCTCCTCTACAATGGGTACGGGGTCTTTCCCGGGGGTACAGTGCGGCCAGGGCGTGCTGCTGACCACTCACCCGCTTCTAGTGCCGTGGTCATGGAAGAGTAGAGCTATACCTCTACACACCCTCTGGGCCACACCGGGCCTGTAATGGGAACACTTTACCTTTTACTATGTTTTACTTCATCCACGGATTGTAGCACGTAAGTTCATTATAGGTTCAGAGGACTTGGAAAAAAACAATGATAGCTTACTTTGTACACAAAATCGGAATAATTTGCCTGGAGTTTCTGAAAAAAATCACTGAGACTCCCAGCCATCGTAAGAGTAACAGGTGGTATTGCCGAATAGAATTTAGAATCGCTACCACTGGAAACAATTTCCTCTGTCTTTCTCAGTTAATCAGTATAGTATCAAATAATTGTGACGGATAAACTTGACGAGGTTCTCTAGGAGTACGTGCTGGTGCTGTAGGTTCAGTACAGCGAGGACAGCAGAACAATTCAGCGTGCCTTGCTAGTCTCTTCATGGTGCACTAGACAGGAAAGTGTTTTAAGAGAATGCTAACAGAGATATTGGATAAAGGCGGGGCGCAATGTGCAGCAGAGTTACAGCAACTCTCTTGTGATGAGGTTACCCAGTGAAGGGATTAATTCTTCTCTCGCAACACCAGAGACATTTCTCTTCGCTACCATTTCGATTTGTTTGATGTCTGAGAAGCCAAGCGAGAGAAAAGTTTCCTTCCCCATAACTTACTATAAATAGCAGTGAAATTTGGATTGTTTTTTCCATAAACGAAGATGCAAAATTGCGGTCTAAGGCGTAGGTCTGCTGTCGCTCGCCTGCTGAGATCGTGGGTTCGATTCCCACCGGGGCATGGATGCTTGTCTGTTGTGAGTATTGTGTGTTGTAAGACAGAGGTCTCTGCGACGAACTGATCACGTGTCCAGAGGAGTCCTACCGAAAGTGGTGTGTGATCTAGAAACCTCAAGAATGAGGAGACCATGGCCCGCGTTGGGCCGCACCGTCACCCCAAAAATTATCACTAATTTAAGCTTGGGTTGAGCAAGTGGTTTATTTACTAGGCTAGACTGACGACTGAGGACAGAGATAACAATTTTTGTCTTCTCTGACACATCCAGACAGACTTTGTGTCCCATCCAGCATCCTATTCGGTGCGTACCGATGGTTTCTCCTGAGGGTAAAATAGAAGATGCGTGACGTAGACCACTCAACTCCATCTGCTGCTCATTTTATGAATGTGTGGAGTTAAAAATTCACCCCTCCCACCCGACGTGCCTTCATGGCCCACACAGGGAAACTTTACTTTCCCTGGTCTAGCAGTTATGGATTATGCTATTCATCAACAGAGAATTCTGCGAAGCAAAAGTAGCGTCGTCCAATTTCATATCTTGCGATCCTGAGATAATTAATAGCGAGTTGAATGGTGCCTGCAAAATACGATTATAAATTATGAGAAATAAGACTAACAAGTGCATATAAAAGTACTTAAATTTATTGTATTTTAAACAGCGTAGCCTCCTACATGTTTCGGCCGACACGTGTAGGAGGCTACACTGTTTATAATACAGTAAATTTAAATATCTGTGTAAACACTTGTTAATCTATTTCTTATAATGAATCATCAGTGCATGATCATGAATCATTTAAAACTGATACGATTATAAATATTCAAAAAGGTTAATTATGCTAGAAAGAGAGTAATAAAATGTCACGTATTCCATTACCCACATATCCCCGCATTATCCCTATGTCTGTAATATTATACACATAACTTTATAACAAATGAAATGTTGCGGTATTACTATTGAGGACATTTAATACAACACTCCGTTTTGCGTCTTAGGTGACTGTAGAGCTTACAGAAGCATAGTAATTATGAATAAAAACCTGACACGTTTATTTATGAAATGTGTTGATTGTGATTGTATGGGGTTACTATATTTACATCTACAGGATAAAGTCCATGATGATTTACCCACGTATTTCTCATTAGGATGGATGTGGGGAAAGAGGAATCTTTTGTAACGTCGTATATTTATACGGCCGGGTCAGCAGTAAAAGCCAGAAAGAAAGCAAGGACCATTAAAAACCTAAAAAATTTCGCCGTTTTTATGGGAGACGATTTAAGTCCCTCTCTCGTTTTCTTTATGTTTGCTGAGGACATCTGGCATTGAAGCTGATGTATAAAAAGACTATTGTTTACTGTCAAGCATGTTTTCTGGGCGTTGCTTTCAGACTAATCGAAAATGTGTCCTGGACTGCGGACACATTATTTGCAGTGGGAACTTAACGAGTTCTGCAAAATGGTCTGGTATCGCGCATCGGTGACTAATACGGACGTGTCTTTTTATTAAGGACACACGTTTGGTATTGTCGTCAGTCAGGTTAGAGTCCTTACTTATAACTCGAAATGGGATTATCTGTAAACATGCGTTGTTTTGGAGGAAAGTGACTAGTTCATTTTTAGAATCGTTTCTAAGGACTTCCTTCTAGCTATACGGGAATTATAGCCTTTCTAGGGCGGAAGTTCTTTGACATACTTCTCCTCTAGACAAACAGGACAGTTTCTGCTGCTGTATGCCTGTTCTTCGAACCAGTCCACATGTTTGAGTTGTTTGAAACACAGCACCTTTTCGTAGGTGACGTCATCCCATTTAGTTGTATTAAATTAAGTTCATTATGTGGTCCGAACAACACAACTTAAAGAGCAGCTTGTATTCTAAATTATGCGCTATGACGTGTCACGTCCTGTCTTCCACCCATAATCAGGTAGCTGACAAAGGAACTGTTCAGTAGAGGCCTGTCCTTCACATCTTATGTATCAAATACCCGTCGTTAAAATACTATTCCAAATTATGAAATAATAGAATTGCTAAAATTAGTTATAACAAGAATGTTTTCATGAATGTTTTTTCTGCACCCTGTAGATCGAAAAAAGGAGAATGCTCAATTATGTGTCCATATATGGTGCGTATGGACGGCGTGGTTGTGGTTGGCTTATAAATACACCTTAGGTCGTAGTATGACGATTATTGATCCATGAAATATAGCTCATTACTGTATCTAGTACGCATATGTATGAACTTTCCCTTCTAAACCCCCTGTATCACTGCTTGCGTGTTGTTGACCTTGCAGCTGCAGCCTACACCAGCAATCTGCTGTCATATTAACGTAATGATCGAAGTATTCAGTACCAGCAGTTGTTAATTTATATTACGCCAGTTGTGACACGTCCCACGTGTCACAACACAGTATTGTATTTTGCATTATTTTAAACGTTAAATTATAGAAAATCATTGGAGGTAGCAAATGAGCACGTAACGTTAAAATATTTGATATGTTACTATATTTATGGAGGCTCAGAGACAACAACATATTTTATGTAGCCTGGCAAGCGGTCACCAAACGCTGTGAATGCATGGGAGCGCGCCTCGTTTTGTTGTGTCCATGCGTGGTCTCAGGTGCCTGTAGTGTATACTGTAATAACTGCGTGGTATTGTCTGAAGAAGGATGTAACGTGTGATGTAAAGGAATAATTAAAAACAAACAAAACGCAGAACCCTGTTAGATTGTATGAGACAAAGACTGTTGTAAGATAAAATGGAAGCGTTGTTTTAATTAGTGGTATGAAAATGAATGTACAGGTATTCTTGTTACACTCCAACAATCTCTGGCATTAAACTACGGAACGTGTATTTATCTCAGTAATTAACCAACTTGATGCACAAAATTTTTGTTTTACAATAAGTTTATTTCATGTCTCTACATGTTTCGAGCATATGTGCTCGTCATCAAGAGGTCAAAATTGCATTACACAGCTTCTGGTATCATCACACTGAAACAAGTGAGTGGTATAAAGTTACTAAAATACAATTCTATGAATATGAGGAAATAGTAGTAAAATTTATGTGTGAATTTTACTACTATTTGCTCATATTTATAGAATTGTATTTTAGTAATTTTAGACCACTCACTTTTTTCACCTTGATGATACCAGAGGCTGTGTAATGCAATTTTGACCTCCTGACGATGATCACATGTGCTCGAAACATGTAGAGGCATGAAATAAACTTATTGTAAAAAACATTTTTGTGCATCAAGTTGGTTAATTACTGAGATAAATATACTGAGATGCACGGTAAGCAAAACGTCAAAATACGGAACGTGTAGTTATTGCGACAGTATGGGGAAAAACAAATTTAATGAATCCAGTATAATGTACTGACACTAATATACGTATGGGCTCACTTCTTTTTTGAAACAGCACGGTTTGAACACTGCGAATACTAGAATGCTATGCCATTGTATGTTGTCGCTACGACAGTGGTCACATAGAATATTTTGTGTATTGCAGAAAATAGTGCGTGTCCTACACACTAATGTGTAAAATTATTGATAACGTCATTACGCTTAGGAAAATTACGTTATATTTGCCACCAGAATATATGAGCAAAATGAATTACCACATCAACGTATTGTAAGCTATTATTGTACTGTTGTGGGACGGAAGGACTAAGGCAAGCGATATAGGAAGTAAGTGACACTTGTACGTGCGACAGTTTTTACATATTTTTATATCGCCGGCAGTAAGGGAGGTGCGTGGTGGCGCAGTTGGTTCAGGCACTGCACTACAAGCCAGAGCGTCGAGGGTTTGATTACCGATGGCTTCATTGAGATTTACTCCTTCTGGCCGCAATATGGCCATGTGATCAACTAACAGAAATGATTACTTGGGTTATTTCCTAGGGGGTAAAGGCGACCGGTGGATAGAGCTGAAATCTTTACCACCCTCATGTGCCGATTATCAAGAAATTCTTGGGCCTTCAACCTCCTCCTAACTTAAGGGACTGTCCAGACCTGTAATGGGATAGCTTTACCTTTACCTTTACCTTTACCGGTAACAAAAACAAAATATAACCCTTGCCACGAAAAATCTTATTTTTCTAACATAACTTTGTTATGTATATCAGTTGTGAGTCCTCATTTAGGTAATAAAATTATTGAAAAAGTAAGGTGTTTTTGGGGTTAAAAGGAAAGCAATGGCAGGACAATGTCATTAGAACTGGGTAATATTGTATTTTGTTGTAATATATCTAACGCCGTACACAGTCAACAATGAAGCAATTTAAGCTGCTTTAAACAGAACTTTTAATACTTTTCTGGTTCTACGTTTTTCACCTTAAGATCAACATGGAAAACGACATTGGCACACTTAGAAGTAGAGGGGACAATAATTGCAATTCGACTCTCTTCTGGCCAATTTTAGTGCTCAGATACCATAGGGTTTCAGGAGGATGAGGCTCCCAGATTTCTAGGTAATCGGCACATGAAGGTGGTAAGGTTGTCAGCCCTATGCACGTCCGATTTTACCACCAAGAAATATTATTGGTACTCATTTCTCTTAGAGACTGAGGCGATCCCAAGACCATAATGCAGCTGGAAGGATTATGTCAATAAAAAATTCCAATGACACTATCGAGACTCGACCCCGCAACCTTCTGGCTTGTGCCACAGTGCTTATATTTTAATATAGTGCATTGTTTGGTATTTTCTTGAATTTTAACAACAATCAGTATTTATTCAAGAGTTGGGCGGGTAATAGTTTTTCAACTTCGATATTTAAATTAATTTATAAATCCCTACGACCGACATCGCGAGCAAATGACTACCTGAACACCATCGTTCAGCACATTAGAATCAAGTATTAAACGATAAGAAAGAAGCCCGGGACAGTACCGATTGTAGATGATACGCCTTTATTCTCATTAAATGATAATGAGAACTTGTTCGGTATTTCGCACCTTCATTTAGTCCATAGAGTTAAGGAGGGGTGGGGTACGTCAAAACACATCTGTCTTGTATCCTGTTTATTATGTTGATGACGACATGTTTCGGCCACTGTCGGCCATCTTCAGGTCACAAAAATGTATATACAGGAAAACTATATAGGGAATACTATTTATATATTACAATCTAGCTTAATGCACCATTTGTAAGGCAAGGTATTACTTAATTATATATACATATATCTATCAAATTCTTATACTCTACTTAGAAGAGGTACTTTTAAGCTCAATATGTATAATTCAACCGACAAGGAAATCTCGTTGAAAGTTTAGAATATGCACCTATACTATGATCATACTCTGTAAAGTTTTCCTCTATATACATTTTTGTGACCTGAAGATGGCCCACAGTGGCCGAAACATGTTGTCGTCAACATAATAAATAGGATACAAGACAGTTGTGTTTTGACGAGCCCCACCCCCTCCCTAGTTGCTTATAACACAACGGGGATGATGCACCTAAAAATTATTCCATACAGATTAACCTTTTAAACCCTACTGGTTACGTGCTGCACCAACAAGTTTAACTAACATTCAACAACTGCACGCTCTCCTTGACACGTGAAACTAGAAACATTGTGTATTTCTCTCATTAAATCTTATGTGGGATAGCTAAGACTACTAACAGAAAACTGACAACAAACTAATAGTTATTAGCCAATCAAGGGTTTCCACTCGTTTATGGAATCAAAGAGGCCACTATTGAGCTAACATAAGGCTGATACATGACTCTATCTAGAATTCAGTCCCCAAGTTTACATATTTGCACCTTAAATTCGATATAAGACATTCTTTTCACTTACGTTTACTTGTTAGAAAAGTGGCGCAGTTGGTTGAGGTACTGCGCTACAAGCCGGAAGGTCGCGGGCTCGATTCCCGATGGTATAATTGGAATTTTTCATTGACATAATCCTTCCGGCCTTACTAGAGCCCTGGGGTTGACTCAGCCTCTAGTAGAAATGAGTATCAGCAATATTTCCTGGAGGTAAAGGCGGCCGGTGCTTAAGGCTGGCAACCTTACCGCCTTCTTGTGCCGATTGTCTTGAAATCTGAGAACCTCAAACTCCTGGAACCCTCAGGGTCTGTACAGGCCTGTAATGGGATTGCTTTACCTTACTTATTACAAATAGCCACTTCCATTCTACGATTTCTACTGAAATACATTTCTCAGTTGTACTATTCGTGATTCATGTCTAAACTATCCAGTTCTTCATTTGATAACTTTAATGGAGTGATTATTGTGGTGGGCGCTGATTTGCTCTTTTATTCAACACGTCTCTACATTAAACCCCGAGCACAAATGCACTGGGACAAAGCCTATTAACTTTGGAAAATCACTTGGCTCCACCGCTGTAATAACAGACTAATTGGTGAACAGGGCCATTTAATCTTAAATAATAATAATAATAATAATAATAATAAGAACAATAATATTTATAACTGCATTGTTTACTTTTAACGATTGCCATGCCCCGCCTTTGACGCACGTGTCCGTACAGGCAGAGCACTTCGAATATCTCTATCTAACCGAGTAATTTAGGAATGAATAATCTACTAATTGTGTTAGACCCTTATCTTCTATATGGCTTGACATTTACGAATATTCGCAGTTTCTTTTGTAACCTCTTGCGCTGAAAGTGATATACATTGTGTGTGCTCTATGTCTGCTTATCTCAGATTGTAATAACCAACAAAGACAAATATACACAAACTGTAGCAGCGAATGTCGTGGTGTATTGTGAACTGTTTCAACAGTTATTAAGAAAGAGTCGTATTCAGCGTTATGTCAGGGAACATACACAAACATGGGTTAAATTAGTCTTGTATTTTCTACAATTTACAGAAATGTTATTTATTATATAACTGTGCTCAATTGAGAGATGCGGGGCAAGTTTAAGCGGGTGTCTGGACGGAAAAAATGTTCTATACATATAAACTTGTTTCTTGTGATTTTAAAAATTCTTTAATAATTTTTTTCTAAGTCGTAAACAAAGAAACATAAGTAACGTTATTCACATATGCTAGCGGCTTGTTATGTCAAGATAAATTGAATTTAAGCCCTATGCACTAAATAATCTTTATTTCTTGTCACATTGCCGTATTTTTAGGAAATATCCGTCCGAATGAGAATAAAACCAAAACGTGAGTATAAATATATGTGAATTTATTACATTTTGATCTTTGTAAATGTCCTACATGTTTCGGTTGTCTTTTGTGGACATCTTCAAGGAGGTGTTTTTTTCCGAAGGATATATTACAAAGACAAAGGAGGTGACCGAAATATGTAGGAAGTTTACAAACGGTATAATGCAATAAATTCATATATTTTCATACGCCCTTGTTCATTTCATTCTCATAGCGAATCGTCAGTGCACAGCCATAAAATATTTAAAACAGAAAATGTACTTCCCTCCTTTTTACAGAAAGTGTTATACCAAATCTTAGAGTACAGAATTATTCGGACCGTCTGATTCATACTTTAGGCAAGTAATCATGGCACTAAGATTTCCTGCTCAAGTTTAGTACTAAATATTGATTTTGTTATATTACAGAAGTTTAATTTAAACTTTTATTTTAAGGATTCGGTGTTGTAGAACTTAATAAATTTACGAAACCTTGCAGTGCAGCAGTAGCATAATATGAAGTTTCCCGTATATCTTACTAGACTCAAGTTTTTACATACTTTT
>Ga0123355_10020976_pt1 | contig 10448 bp, 7 predicted proteins | sample TergutEmb28metaG_3_FD_89872 | JGI IMG/M metagenome (GOLD analysis project Ga0123355, IMG submission 89872) | Embiratermes neotenicus P1 segment gut microbial communities from Petit-Saut dam, French Guiana - Emb289 P1 | ecosystem: Host-associated > Arthropoda: Insects > Digestive system > Gut ... | reverse complement strand
CTATTGAAGATGGAACCGATACGGTGTTCCGAAACGTTGGACGCAAACTACAAGACGCCGGGGAAATACCCAAAAGAAAACTCATCATCAATACAACACGGCGAAAGCTTAAAATCGAGAAAATGCTTTTTGTTTCACAAATTTATCCCGCTTAGTTCTTGAAATATTCAGGTTTTTCGAATATCATGCGCAAAGTTTAAATACCCTGCAAAAAAAATTCGGCGAGTTGGGACTTACAATTGGGATTTAACTCGGTGTTTAAAGGGTTAATATAGATCAGCGATGCACGGAACCATAAACATAAAAGTCTTACGGTGGTGTTTCTGAAGATCCAGGTACTGGAGGATGTAACGCTGTTTTAATGGGCAGGTAGCTGTGGCATTTTGAAGTATCACAGTGCATTCACCTCCAAGGTGAAGGCACTGTGATACTTCGAAACATTGGAAACTAGTTGTGCAGTGACGCAGCATGACATCACTGCACACTTCAGTCTTTATTCTAAAGACATGTCGTGTGTGGCTTGGAAAGGGTTAAAGGGTTAACCGTGCACTGAGCCAGTGGAGAACCAACATTTTTATAAGCAGGTAGTGAGGCAATCAGCAGTAACATTTGGATCGGACCAGCAGCCTCTAACACACAAAAAAGTTTTGCTAATTGAATGGATGCATTTCAACTGTTTCATTTGTCGTCGTCGTTGCTTTGTTTCAATATTAAAATCTTACAGAACAGTATAATCTAACATTATTAAAATCTGTAGCAGTCAGTATGGAAACATTAAATCAAAAATGATTTCTCCTAAAAGGCAGCTGAACCCTCTTACAGAACTGAGACTTGCTGTAACCATAGTTTTATATACTTACTGTGGACTTGCATCATAAAAGTTAAATAAACACAAATTTATCGTATATGACAAACATTTCAGTATTTACATGAGCTAGTCTTTGGATTAGCTGTGTTCAGGGATGCCTAATTGTGTTGTATGATTAATTTGTTGAGCAATATTTTATGGAATGAGAAGTGAAAACTTGACTTTGAATATCCTTTAGTACCGCTGTGAACTGATTATTTATTCTTATTAGATTTGTTCCATTCTATGTTGTATTTTGTTTTTATAAAATTTAAAACAAATATTTTAAAGCAGTGTCTGTTGTTTTATCAGTAAATGACACAGATATTTGCCAGATGTTTGATATTTTTGTTTCAAAGCAGTTAGATCTTTAATCAGTGGGTGGAGTGAGTAATGTGTCCAATGGATAAACATCATATTTATTGTTTTTTATCTCTCTGTCTGCTGAAGAATGAGAAAGCAGTGTATGAGTACGCTGATTCTGTGTCCATATGTTGTTAAGTTTTGCATGCCAGTAGTACAGCAGCAATATTGTTGCAAGATTGTTTGTACATGTGGGAGTCAGGAACAAACAAAATGGCAGCCTCTTACGTTTCATTGGTTTGTGTTCTGTAAACTCATGTTAAAGATACACCAGCACAGTGCTCTGGTACAACACTGAACATTTCTGAATTGTTTTGTCAGTACCTTGGTTACCTTCGTTATGGACTTCACAGATTTGTTCAGACGAAATAACCTATTTAACAGTCAAGGACGTATAGTGACTCAAAGTTTAACTATTTGTGCTTTAAACCATTTATATACTGCTCACATGTGGTCTCCTTTTGTATTAAAATGTGCTATGCCTTTATGTTGTTTTTAAATAATCTGTGGGATTCCAGGAAAATTAAAGTGCCAGTAGTTGTGTTATACACACATAACACTCATCTGCAATACTGCTGTACTGATTCATGTGGCTCACTTCATTGTACAGCAGAGTACTGAATGCTGGAGAATTTCCCAGCCATGGACAAGCAAACAAGAGTTTGGCAGCATGGTAACAAAATTGTAATGCATCACATAATGTGATGCGTAGTGGCATGTAAAACATGATGTTTAAAAATTTGTATGGGCCACTGCATGTGTGAGTCTTCACGGAGTAATCAGTTTATTAATGATTTATTTAACCATGCTGTCAGCTGCTGAAGTTACATAATGTTGAATGATAAGGCATTTGGAAAATAATGAGCAGTAAATTGTCTGGCAGTATGGCACATTGGTGTAGCTGGGATGTTGTGTGGTGTAGTTTTGTAGGTGGTAGTAGGTATCTGTGTTTTGCAATATATCAAAAGACTGAAGACCTCAGTTGCACTATAGTGAAAGCCTGCAATTTTGCAGCTGTGGTACAGTTTGAGGTACTGTCTTTGCTTGTGTCCAGAGGCTGTTTTTTTTCCCCCCTTCCCACATAATTTGAAATTTGTGCATTAAATTTTGGTCAAGATAGTTTTCCTCAAAAGTTCTCTTAGTGTTCAAGTTGAGAGCAGCTCATTATCACATTATTGTGTAAAGGCAGCCATTGATTGTATTTGACTCCCCCACATACAATTGATGTATTTTATTAAGTTTTGCTGCAAAATGGAACCTAATGCCACAGTTGTGTGCAATGAAGTGTATACAGAGTATCTGTATTATACCTTTAATTTTATTTTATGTAAGTTATTTAATTGTCAACTAGTACTATTACATTTCTGTCTTTTACCCTTTGTAAAAGTGTGACAGTAGCTTTGAAGTCCTTACTGGTTTCCTCTTCAACTCCAGACACATTAATTGGTGATTACAGGGATTCATCAGGTCACGTGCTTCGTTAGAATTTCAGTGGCCTGTCTTAGAATGTGTGTTAATTTTATTTATTTAAAAAAGTATATACACAGGATATATCATTTTTAGATTTCATTTAATATATACTTATCAAATACATTTTGTCATTAATTAATGTGTGATATATTCATATCAATTTGTGTAAAGGAAGAGCTATTTCTGAGTTTAAGACCAGTTCGCACCCAAACTTGAGTGTATACTTTTGTGTTTGTGTTTGTTTCCACCTCTGCACGTATCAGTTTTATTCAATAACACATTTATTAACCTTTCATAGTGTTTTTTTTTTTTTTCCTTTTTTGTTCAACATCTTATGTTTAATTTTCAAAATAACTTTAATAAAATTGACAGTGTTTTTGCATGACTAGTTTGATTTACCTGCATTTTCTACCATTCTAATGTGATTTGTATGATAATTCAGACTAAAGTATCAACATAATGGCACATCCCACACACTAAATTAAGAAGTCTATTAAAGAAAGCAAGTTAGCAGCTTTAGCAGGAGAAAGCGACTGACCAGAGGAGGGGTTCTGTGTGTTGCAGTGTGACAGATCAGTCAAGTCACTCCATCTGTATTCTCAGTACTTCTGCTCCACAGTTCCCTGCCATGTTTTTCCATTTTTCTCTGTGACGTCATCCCCAAAGTGTTGTTTGCATTGTCATCTCAGTCTTCTTGTCGGATGCCTTTTATTTCTTGTTCACAACCTTTGGAGTAATGACTGTTCATTTTTAAGAAATGCCTATAGCGTACTTTCTGTTATTTATTAGCTTATCCTCTGTTGTATTGAAATTCTCTCTTCTGTTTTTCCTGTTATATTTCAGAACATTCAATTCACTTAACAAGATGTATGACCGTTATCAGGCCTTGGTATGATGTGAGTTTTGTTCTGGCAATACACAGTAAATAAATAAATAAATAAATAAATAAATGCTGTTAAACCAGATGCATTATAACCAACAAAGTATACTGTATTTATTGAGAAACCTGTCTTTGTCTGCAAGTAGTGCCCCCACCTGGTTGGGCCCTCTTGGGCCACCATCAAGGAGAGTCAAGGAATTACAAATAGAAGTGTATGAAGATACAATATGGCATTTGTCAGAAACCACTTACGCATATAAAAGCATAAAAATGTAAAAGGTTGAAGCTTCTTGATAATGGCCCAATAGGTCAAGACATGTAGGAGCGAACTGTAGGTATGCAGTTACGGGTTTCAACAAAAATGCAGTGTATTTTGTTGGTTTTAATTTCTGTGATTTAATAAAGAATGAACAGTAATAGATAACGCTGTAGCTGATGTGTATGGTCTTAGTTGTTCATGACTTGTGTCAGGTGTGCGTTTGCAGTGAATGAAGAGCAGCTATAGTGTTACAAATTAGTATAGGCCTTTACTAAAGCTTCAAGGTCATGCCATGTCACAGAAGTGGAGTGTCAGAAGTGGATTATAATGCTTATTTGTGTGCCAAATACAAATATATTTTGAAAACACGTAATTTGATTGACATGTGGAATGTGCCATTAAGGAGTTAACTGGAGGAATGGTAATGGTCTTAAAAATACTGATTGAATACAGACTAATAACCTAATTTTAATTTCATCCTGAAGGTGGTGATGTAATTTATTTGCATTTTATTTATTTATATTCTTAATTTGCTTGGATTTTAGTCTTTCTAAACAAGGAATGTTTCTCCAGTGACAGTGATCAGTCTAGTAGTGTTTGGAATGATTTGCAATATAATATTTATCTTTGGGAAGACACACACCAGATTTAGAAAGGAGTATTTTGTCGCACAGGTTTTATATTGCCAGTGGTGTCACTTGTACAAACAGGGCTGTAATGTAACCAGCCTGGAAAGATGCAGATGTCACACAGTTTGTAACTTGGCATTCTGAATGATGGTGTTAGAAGGAAGGTTCAAAGACTAAGACAAAAAACCCTCTGATACCAAAATTTTTATTCGGACTTTAATATACACATGGCACATTGGTAGCAGATGGTACACATCACATCCCAGGTAGCAGATGGTACACATCACACCCCAGGTAGCAGATGGTACACATCACACCCCAGGTAGCAGATGGTACACATCAGACCCCAGGTAGCAGATGGTATACATCAGACCCCAGGTAGCAGATGGTATACATCAGACCCCAGGTAGCAGATGGTATACATCAGACCCCAGGTAGCAGATGGTATACATCAGACCCCATTCTAGTCGCCATTGACATTTAAGCATTTGTCCAACCATGGCACCAAGGTTTGTATCTGTGTAGAAGAAATAGGTGTCAAATGTCTGTAGCCAGGAGGTGACAGCTTGCTTCACATCAGCATCTATTGCAAATTGCTTACCAGCCAGGTGCTTCTTAAGGTGTCCAAAGAGAGGGACATCACTGGGCCGCAAACTGCCGACAGGACTTGTAATTACAGCACTACAGCTGGGAGGTTATGGACAACCCTCCCTGCAGTCCCAATCTTGTGCCTAGTACAAAGACCAGTTGGTTAAAACTTTTAGGGAAATAATCTCGTTCATTGTAAGAATCACATAGAGTACATAAACACACTTTCTGGGCAGAATTTAGTTGTGATGTTCAAGCAGGTAGAACATGCAGTAACCACAGTGCTTTAAGGAGTTAAAATTAGTGCTGTGTGTCAACAAGGATTCGGGTGTCGTATGTGTGTAATTTGGACTTCATAAGTGTTTTTGGAACATGACAGAAACCTGAAGCACAGTAAAAATCAAATCGTCTACTGTACTGTACTGTACTGTACTCCTCACCACAGGCTTACAGACGGGAATAGAAATATGAGACTTTTTTTGAAAATGTATTTAAGAAGCGGGGGGGGGGGAAAGGTATTTGTTAAAAAGGCTGTCACATGAAAATTGTCAGATTTTGTAAAAACCATTATTTCTTAAATTGTGGTCCTTGCTGGTATCCTGTTTTACAAGCGTTGTGTAGATAGTTTAACATTGCATGTGTGGTGCTAATATCTTCCTTTTGGTGAGTGTGGAATGAATTATGAGAATGAATTAAAACCATTGATAATGTTTGTTTGCAACTTAGTTTAAATGTTTTTGTTTTATGTGGCTTATATATGTGACTTGACTCTTTCTTTGTTAGTAGACATAATCTCTTTGTCACTCTCCTGGGCCTCCCATAAATACACATTCATTACAATTAATATTGATGTTTCAGTTTTGTGTCAACTGGTTGACGTGTGTATTTCGAAACAGTTTGCACCAAACTTTTTCAGGCGGGCTCAAGGGTGCAAATTTCTGTTCTCATTGCCAGGAGCGGGTTTCTTGGTTCACCTATACCAGGCCGGAAACGCTTCCCTTCAGACCCACAATACCATTATCACCATGGCAGCACAAGCCCTCTAGTCCTCCAGAGGTTCTATCACCAACAGAACCAACATTTGTATCACCCTCATCACCATAATTTCAATAACTATCCTGTTCATCAGTCATTAACTCGCCAATCGTCAACAGATTCTAGCAGTGAAACTCAAAAGCAAGATGACTCAAGTGGTGTTAGTAAGAAACGTTTCGCCTCATACATTAAGTTCCATCTTGGTGGAGGGGATTCCCGTAGTAGGAATCTACCACCCCCTCGCCCTATCCGACGTGCTTCACCTGGACCCACATCACATTACCCAGCTCCTAGTCAGAGTCCAGACCCTCCCCCACGGCACAACAGGGGCTCATCTACCCCTGCAGACACTGGTACCCCTGGGCCTGGCTCATCTCCTTTTTTGGTGAGACGGAGTTTTCTCGATGTCTCACCTGTGAGAAGAGGGTTCGTTGAAGGTTCACCATCTCTGTCTAGAAGGTAAGCTCAACAATATATTACTTACATATCACACATTTCTATGTTATCTTTCAGTGTGGTAAGGCAGTTGCTGATAATGTACTGTTTTGTTCACAACAAATTGTACTTGTCAGCCTGAACTAATGTACTGGTTTCTGGTCGAAGTGTGTAATTGCAACTACAGATTTGGTAGTTGCCTTCATGAGGCTGGTATTATATGTACTTGAGTGTTGCAGGATTATTCCTTAAAACACAAAACACTTTACTTTCTGACCAGATTACTTTATGCACAGGGTGCATTGCTCCAATTATTAACGCCCTAGCAGTGGGACCCAGGCGATTTCACCCCACAAAATATTCTGAAGAAATATTTATTGGTCTTTGTATTCTGTATTCAGTCCATGTTTAACCAGTGAACATGAAATTTATTTAAAATTTAGATGAGAAGTTTTTTTTTTTAAATTCATCGGCTTCTTGTAAAATTCTGTGATTAAGTTTGTATATTTTTATCAGGTATACTGATTATGTGCAAAGTTCTGTACGGTGTGAGACATCTGTAGGTATGTAACAATTTCTGAGAGGGCATTGTTACTTCATTGTTACTTCCACATGGTCTTCTGAATTATGACACTGTAGTCTGATAGGACGGCTTTGATGGTCTAGGGGTAGCGTGCTGGCCTTTAGTACCCAAGTTTGCGGGTTCAAACCCGTCCGAAGCCGTCGGATTTTTAGGGCGAAAAAATCCTCAGCACACCTTTCTTCGGAGGGGAAGTAAAGCCGTCGGTCCCATGTCGTAGATTTGCGGCATGTAAAAGATCCCTAAATTTACGTGGAAGTCAGAATTTAGGCAAAATTAGTACCGGACATCTTTCCCGCCCACAGTTCCACCTTTTGCTGCTAGGATCTCTTGCATCGTTGCGTACGGAGGCACCTGGCAGCTAAAGGCAGGGGAAAGCAATGGCAAACTACCCCCAAGTACTTGCCCAGGATGCAGTGTGCCAGAACCATACCGGTCACATGACTGGGCTCTGGTTCCTGCCAAGCCCGGCCTTTAAGGCTGAATACTAATGAATGAGTCTGATAGGTCAATGTGAGTGAAGTGTATTTGTTCTGTTGTTAGATGACCTGTAATCTGTAGACATAGGCAGTGTGCAAGAAATTAAATTTTTGTGGTGGTGCAGTTGAGGCTTTCACATTTCTGGGATATGGTGCTATGTCACTGGAGGGGTTGTGCCTGATATTTTGAGGTAGTGTTGTGGTCTTCAAATGTTGGGCACATATCATCTATATCGCAGCCCTCTTGTTGGCAGTATGGGCCTTTGGAACATTAGCACTGCCAGATATTACAAGCTAGGGTACCGAAAAATGCATCTGCATCACTGTGGGAACCTGAAATTGTATACATAATCTATTTTCTTTCACAAATAATATTTAAACAGTGCTTCAAAGTTTAATTCATCCTCTCCACTACACAGGAAAAGACCGAGATGGTTAATGTATTGATTGGATTTATAGATCATGATAATGTTGACAGACAGGCATCCAGTTAGCTCGGTGGCCAGACGGTTGATTCCAAATAATCACAACATTTCTTCTATTTGGTAACTTTGTAACTCTAAAAATTCATTCAGTTTTTCATTGTGTAATAATCAAAATACTTATGTGTTAGATGGAAATGGAATATATTCTGAAAATAGGATGAAATGTGGCATCAGTGGTATGCTGGCTAGACAAATACTGTGATATGATTCATTTTCATACAAGATTGCTTTATTTATTGCAGTGCACAACAGAATTCCTTACCTGCAAAATAAATAAGGTTTGTAGGAAATGCATTACATTTGAATGAGTATGTTCATAATACTCACGCATTGTGAATTTATTGTGCTTGAAAATAAGCATTTACTTTGTTTGTAAATGTGTGTGTAATGATTTGTTAACTTTAACATAGAGGCTTAGCCTGACAAAATGTGAAATAGCTGCTTTTAATTCACAGAATTTTTGTGATAGTTTATAAATGCGACTTCGGTTCTGGCGTGACATCAAAATTGTGTGAAGATTATGTAATTAATTTTTATATCCCATTACTTTGAATATGTTAGGGATTGTGAAGTGACAGTAACAATTCTTGTTTTTATGCTTTTGCCGTGTTCTAAATGTAATTTGTTCCTTTTTGGATAATTCCCCGGCGTCTGAGTTATAATTGCCGACGTTTCGGAACTCAATGTTGGTTCCATCTTCATAGGCAGGTGAATTCACCTGCCTATGGAGATGGAACCGACAGTGAGTTCCAAAACGTCGGCAATTAGAACTCAGACGCCGGGGAATTACTCAAAACGGAACAAATGACAGTAACAAGGTCACCATTTGTAGCATTTTGTGTTGAAGACAGTAGGAAGTTTTATTGTACATATGAACTGGAAAAGAATGAAAGTGAGTTAACAAAAAATACTGTATTTCCCACCTTGTAATTAGTAAGTATTTTTGTAGATTGAACATCTTAAGTCTTGGTGTTAAGACATGGGGTGATTTCTGGGGACACTTTTCAGGAATAAAAAGGTGCCTTATAAGTTGGGAAATAACATACATTTTGTGCATAGTTCGCTTCATGTGATTGTCATCAGTGCTGGTTGTCAATGTGCTACATGGGCAATGTAATATACTAACATAATATGAAAGAGACCAAACAGGTTAGTGTAGCAGTAACATTGTAGACTGGTATTCTGAATACGCCTGGTTCTGATATTAGCCAGGTCATCAGCTTTACTGACTGAGGTATCATTGTTTTCCTCAGGCAAATGTCAGGATACTACTGCTTCCTTCCAAATCCTTTCAAGTTTATCGTCTTGCCATTTAACATTATGCAGTGTGAATTACGGACATACAAAATAACTTGCCATGACAAAAATGAGAGCATGTTATGTCAGCTGTACTAATGTAATTCTTTAATTTGTAGCTTTTAATCTCAATAATAGGGCCATTACAATTACATAACAACTTCATTACATCACATCACATGACATCAGTGCCTTGCACAGCATCTCACAGTCCAGTAAAGAACCCAGTTCATGTGATTTTTGTGGGCAGTGGATTGGAACACTAAACAGATGGTAGTTTTGATCTTTGTTGGTGGTGCAGTCCACTATTTTAACAGTGTTTATGTGTATTGCAGCTGACCAGCTTTCCATGCTTTCAGACAAATGTCACTGCTCTGAAGATAGGGACTGCCAGCCACTTAGCATTTGTGAATTTAAAGTTCCGTATTCCTATTTTTAACAAGTCGCATTACAAGAGATCACTTGGAAGACCTAGGCATAGATAGGAAAATGATATTCAAGTGGATCTTAATGAAATAGGTTGGAGCTGAATGGACTGAATTAATCTGGCTGAGGATAGGGACAAGAGGCAAGCTGTTGTGAATGTGGTAATGAACCTCCAAGTTAGGTAAAATGTGGGGATTTCTCTGCTAGCTGAGAACCGGTTAGCTTCTCAAGGAGAACTCTACTCCTTGGACATAGTTGCTTCCTTAGTAAGTTTTGTTACAAGTTATTGGAACCTTCTCTAAACACTCAAATGGGCATGATTATGTTGAATCAGCAGGTCAGACATGTTGAGTATCAGTGTTTTGAGGTTGTTGCACTGGTGACTCTTTTCTGGGTTGTGAAGCTGTGATGTTTTGTAAATTGGTGACATTGTTTTGGAGAAACCTGCTGCCTGCAGTCATTGAGCATGTTTTGTCTTTGTGTCATTCTCATCACATTACATGGAGGAGATAAGGGGCCATAGAAACTCTGTGCCAAAAAGGTGAAAAAGGAAAAGTTGTGCCGTAACTGTTGTGAAGGCATGGGGGGGGGGGGGGGGCAGCCCTAAATGGTTTTGGGGGGTTTGTTTTGCCCCCCCCCCTTTTCCCCCAAGTAACACTTTTGTTACCCCTCCAGG
>Ga0123355_10020975_pt1 | contig 10449 bp, 6 predicted proteins | sample TergutEmb28metaG_3_FD_89872 | JGI IMG/M metagenome (GOLD analysis project Ga0123355, IMG submission 89872) | Embiratermes neotenicus P1 segment gut microbial communities from Petit-Saut dam, French Guiana - Emb289 P1 | ecosystem: Host-associated > Arthropoda: Insects > Digestive system > Gut ... | reverse complement strand
TGTGTGTGTGTGTGGGGTGTGTGTGTGTGTGGTGTGTGTGTGGTGTGTGTGTGTGGTGTGTGTGTGTGGTATGTGTGTGTGGTGTGTGTGTGTGTGTGGTGTCTACCTGTCCTACTGTTCGCATGAAACAACTCGGATCCAACTTGAAGGGTTTTTACTGAACTTGACACAGATATTTTCGAAAATCTGTCGAGAAGATTCACGTTTCATCAGTTGCGTACCCGGGAATTTTGTTCGGGTGGTGGGGGTTTCAACAAATTCATTTGAGGACATAGGGCAGAGAGAAAGGGGATCTGGGGGCGGTAGCCCCCTAATCAGGGGTTCTGGGGGCAACTGTAATTTGGTACAAGAAATTTCATTTCATATAGTAAACCTTTCTTAATTTTTGTCACTTTGAGACTATTTATGATGACAATCAATTTATTTGTCATTGTTAATGTAAAACATTTGCGAACCTAAGTAGTTTTAGAATTTTACTGTCTTTTTTCCGAATATCTTGGTGTGTTGGCATTCTAAATTAAGCTATTTTTAACATTTTTCACAATCGGATTGAATTTGGCACGATTTTTGAGGGCCTTCGGAATTTCGGTGAAGGGAGGTTGAACCTCCTCAACCCCCCTCGGTACGCCACTGCGTTTGATTAAAACCGGAAAATAATAACGGGTACTTTACATTAAGAATTATACACATATAATAATATCTCATTGAACTACTCTTAGAATGAGAAGGGTTTTAGAAAAAGTTGTGGAGAAAATCAAAACACAAATTTTATTTTTAAAAACGTTAACCTAAAATCGTGCGGTTTATGGGATAATGTGGAAAAATATTGTACAGCAGGCCAGGCCACAGATGACATTATAATAGAGCGAATGGTCTTTGCACGCTGGATAATTAAGGCCACAGACACACACCCAGAATATGTAATACTTATTGCTTTTCCACGCCAATAATGGTTAAATGAACGCGCCTCAACGTTGCGTTTACACGTATAGTGCATCTCTTGATTAGTCACAGTAAGTAAAACTTGATTTACAACAGTGAATATTCACTGCAAGCTAAAGAGTATCTTTCAACCTCTATTGTCGATTAGGCTTGAAAACAACTGCGGTCCATAATAAATAAACTAACTATGTATATTTATTTTATACATAAATAGACATAAATATGTGGAGAATAAAGTTAGTATTTTATTAGATTCCGTTGTATTCATGAAAACAAGAACCATATGAAAATTTCAGCAGAAGGATAGCCTGGCACACAATTTAAGGGTCTACATTACGGTGTCAAAGTGTCGGAAGGTCCAGCTACGTCCATATGTAAGGCACATGAGGTTTAAGATAGCAAATTCCCCCGAAACAATGGATAATATTTAGCAGAACACGTGGCTTTAACTTCTGGAGCAGGGCAGTCTTGTGAAAACATAGTAAGCTCCATCCGAAGGATCAGCGTCACTGAATCCTACAGAAGATAGTGATTGCATAATTACGCCAATTACAACTAAAGGAAGAAACAAAAAAAGAAGAAACAGGAACGACAAAAAAAGCCAATGAAGCAATGTACGTATAAAGTAACAATGAGGCACGTTCGCGTAATCATTGTTGGCGTGGAAATAATAAATATTACTTACTCTGAATACGTGTTTGTAGCCTGAGGTATCCAGAACGCAGTACACAAGCGCCATGTTGTCATCTGTGGCCTACCCAGCTCTAAAATATTTTTCCACAGTATCTAATAAACGACAATATTTTTGAAGGAAAAAAACTTTTAAAATTGAACGTGTTTTGATTTTCTCTACAACTTTTGTCTGAAACATTTCTCATTGTAAGAATTCAGCGAAATAGCAACATAAATGTACATATAGGTATTCATGTAAAGACCTTTCATTCTTCTCTTGTTCTAATGAAACTAGAATTCTCTTGACAGATTTTTCGCCAAATGCACAGAAACATATGTAATGAAAATCCTTCCAGCAGGAGCCAAGATGTTCCATGCGGATGGAAGGGCAGATACATGACGAAGCTAATAGTCACTTTTTGCAAGTTTGCAAACGCGCCTATATACTGCAAATTCTCTTGTATCTGTCATGTGCCGCATGCGGCCTGTGTTATGCCTTTTGATATCCTTGTTTTCTTTTATCATAAGTAGCTACACTTTTAAAATTTCAGTCTCAAAGTACTCATACCAACCACATTCTGCTTACGCTGTATGCCCCTTGCTCTACTGATCATCATATGATTAATACCACTGAATCACTGTTACTGTGTGACCTTCACCTCCAATAAGGATAGTTCCTATCCTAAGTCAAATTCTATACATCAGCTGTAACTAAGGCTACACAGCCACTTCAATTCGCTGCATAAAATCTTAGTTGGTGGTAACCGTCTTATGGATTTTAACGCCGTGTAGTCTGGTAGCTGTTTAACGCATTTCGGAGTAATCTGCTGTTTCCATCTTGAGGGCAGAAGATTGAGAGGGTGGATATCTCCAAATTGTTGTTAACTGCCTACCAGTTTACACGGTGTCACATCCCAGAGAGTATTAATATTGAATCTCAAAGCTGATATTGAGGATTTGAGTCCCGCTGAGGACATGGATGTTCGTCTGTTGTGTTTGTTGTGTGTTGTGTAGGTAGCGGCCTCTGCGACGAACTGATTACTCGTTCGGAGGCGTCCTACCGAGTGTGTGTGTGTGTGTGTGTGTGTGTGTGTGTGTGTGTGACATAAAAACCTCAGCAATAAGGGCCGAGTGGGGCTGTCGAGCCACTAACAAAATTGTTCAGAAAAAGTCTCCTAAGTAATAATACTTCATAAATGTGCCTGGACTGAGAGCTGTTTTTCTAGCACTAAATTTTCAGGTTTTTATTCGAATTCTAATCCTGGCTGGTCAATCACCTATCGTGCCTGAGATTTCGTGGGTATCTGAAAAGAAATTAAGAGCAGATTAATGTCGGAAAATGCCTGTTACTCTATGGTTCGGAATCTTATGTCTTTTCTTTGCTGTTATATACAGTAAATATTAAATAACGCAAAACCATAATTTTGAAAATTACTTTGTATGAGTGTGAAATTTTGTCAAATTTCGTTTTTATTTTATATATTTTTTAAATTTTATTTTAGGTGGTAGTAGGGGAAAACTGCATAGCGGAGGGGTTCATAATTTTCGTTACTTGCTAGTAAATATTACAGTCATCAAATAAAGGAGGATAATATTGGGGAGGGGGCATGAAGCACGGATGGAAATGGGAAAAAAGGACGCATGTTGTGATAGTAAATCCTGAAGGAAAGGAAATTCTTGGAAAACCTATGCATAAGTGGGAGGTAAAATAAAATGGAACTTAGATAGATGCGATGGCACGGCAAGGACTAGATCCATGCGGCACAGAATGAGAGTTACAGACACTATTAAACACGGCACAGAAGCTATGGTTTCCATATAGCATAGAAACAATTCGGAGTAGCAAGGAAAGTATCAATTTCTCAGACATCACTTTGTTTTAGGGAGTTAGTCATTTAAAACTACTTTCAGCGTTCTGAACATCTGGCTCATTCAACCCTAAATGTCTAATGTACCAACAGAGGAAAAAAAACTTTTATGCTCTTAACCTACCTGCCACTTTTATTTTTTATTTTTTTTGACGTTCAGGTGACCGTGCATCGTGATAAACTCTTATAATAAAACCAAACTGATGCACTTGTTACTCAAATTTGTTTCTGGAATAAAATTCCACATGTTTCGGACAGTTCCTCTGTCCAACATCAGGAGTTCTTCACTGTACACACAAAAATGGTGTATGTCATACAGGTTTGCTGACAGCTTGCGAGCAGGATCAGGACGGAACTCCGTTCCGTCCTGATCCTGCTCGCAAGCTGTCAGCAAACCTGCATAACATATACCATTGCTGTGTGTACAGTGAAAAACTCCTGATGATGGACAGACGAACTCTCCGAAACATATAGAGTTTTATTCCAAAAATAAATTTTAGAAATTGGTTTTATTATAAGAAACTACCTGCCACTCTAAAAGGGAAGGAGCCTGAAAGCTAGACTAGTCACTTCCAAAATTTTCTGAATGTACAATCATTTATTCCCAAAAATATGAACGGTGCTTTACTGTAGCCTTGTTTTCGCAGCGACATAAATGAATCTTTAAGACTGATTAGCCGCGTGCCTGAACACATGCCACAAACAACTCTCTCACGTCTAGGGTACCTGGACAACTTATCCTCTTTTACCTCCTAGATAAAGGTCTTGGGCGGATGAAGTGTGGGCATTTTCGTCTGCAAGTAGTGATGAGGTTAGTCACATGAGGATGTTGTCATCCTCATGCTTTATACACCTTCATGTCTTGATGTTTAAGTTAGCTTTGCTTTTGTTTCTAAATAAAACATTTATTAAAGGGTAAGTCTAGTAAATGGTTGTTAATAGAATATTCGGTGACTTGTTGGTGACGATGATTGAATTCCTGCCGTCGATAAAAACACACACACACACACACACACATATATATATATATATATATATATATATATATATATATATGCCACAGCACAATGGTTAAGGTGCTGTGCTACAAATCAGAAGGTCGCTTGTTCGATCCCAGCTGGTGTCAGTGGATTTTTCACTCACATAAAAACTTTCCGATCGCACTATGAACCTGGGGTCGACTCAGCCTCTAACAGAAATGAACTAGAAATATTTCCTGGGTGTAAAGGCGGCCGGTGCGTAAGGTTGAAACCTACCACCATCCTGTGCCTTTGTCACGAAATCTGGGAACCTTAACTTCCTGGGCCCCTCTGGGCCCCTCCGGGCCTGTAATGGGGCTGCTTTACCCTTATATGACGTCTAATCGTGCCTTAGTGAAGTAGCAAATTTTTGTTCTCATAAGGATGAAATGACGGATTCTCCACAGCAATAAAGACACTGGATAGTTGCGTAAAATTGTAGACGCAAATAACATTAAGCTAAAAGAGTAACTGCATTTATTCTTATTATTTAATATTTATTATTCAAGAATTGAAAGCACGCCCTATGGCAACAGCATTAAATATTACAATTTAATTCCAAATTAAAGGGTAATTTTATGGTTCTCGGCATAATGACAAGAAATCCAATGTCGTAATCAGGATCTAAAACATGAAAATGATATATTATTATTATTACTACAATATTTCCCTAAGGATTTTTATTGTCAATATTATTATACACGGAAAACCCGAATTTGTTTGTCGTTTATTAACTTAGTTATCCTACTTACAGAGCTACAAAAAATTTAGTAAAGATAGCAAATGCAGACTATGGCAACAATGTACCATATTTGTATGTTATTCATATCCGTGTTGTAATTGTTAAAATTCAAAAGTAAGTACCAACAAATGCACTACATTACAATACAAACTTTTAATTTTAAAAACTTTACATTGTAATATAGAGCATTTGTTGGTATATTCCAAGTTTTAACAACATACCACATGATATCATCATGTCCAATAATGGCAACAGAAAAGTACATAAAGAGGTACAATGTTGTGTTTTCTCAAATAGGCTTGAGCTTAAGCAAGGATATAGGGGTAATATTAAACAAAGAACAACGGCATGAGCATGTAACAAATCAGGATAAATAAATCATGAAAGTAAGGTAAACATATTATGGAATCAAAAAGTAAAACTGACAGAAACTTCCCTAACAATAAGCCGGATGTAATTATCGCTGACAGTGAACAAATAACTTGTCCGTTAACAGACACTGTCATTTCAAAATTTCAGTAGAGAGAAAAGTGTTCAATATAGAAGTCGAATATACTTTGAAATATAAAGACCTTACAATAGAAATGCAACAGTGGAATGTAAAAATAAAAGTGATGCCAGTAATAAGAGCAAAACGAACCATCTGAAAATCATTGAGAAAATATCTGAAAAACATTCCTGTAAAGCGCTACATCGAGAAACCAAAAAACAAAATCAATGATATTTTGACCTAAGCTAATGGTTCGGGAAGCAGTAACGTGAAAGTTCAGAACGCTTGTCGCGGGAAATAGCGCTACATTTACCAATCATTGTAAACACAGGTTAACTGCAACATTATATACCTTAGAAACAAACACCGTTTCACACATATAATTGTAAATGTCTTGCAATTACCTGATAAAAATGGACAATAACAATAAGGCCATTTTACTTTCTTCAGTACTAGTGTCATTATGTTTTGAAGCTTTTGCTAAGCGCCTTTGTAAAACATTTAGTCATAATTCACAACCGCTTAATTCCAACCGATTTTTTTTTATTTTTTACAAATAGTTAATATTGGTGACTTTGATATTCAAAAAGCTCTTAAAAGATTGAGACAAATCAAATCTGTCTGACATAATGACATCTCTGGGTTTATTACTAAGGGATGTTCGGGTATTCTAATGTCTATACTTAAGTACATTTTCAATCTAAGTGTATCACTGCAGCACTTCCCAACGCAGTGGAAACAATCAGTAACGGTATCAAAGTATTTTATTCACCAAATAATGCACAAGTGATTGTCTCAAAGACAGTCACTTGTGCATTAGTTGGTGATTTACGCAGCGCCTTTGACCTTGTTCTTCATACACTTTTTGTACATAAGCTCAGTGCCTGCGGTTCCTCTGATTCTTAAGTCATTTGGTTGCGTAGTTATTTAATTAATCGTTATTTTGTTTTCCAAGTTCATGGTATTTATTCTGCATCTTTTGAAGTGCTCTCTGGTGTTACTCACGGATCTGTCCTTTGGTTCTTATTGTTTAATGTACTTATTAATGACCTTTTCAATTCTATTTAACACTCTAGACATTTTTATTTGCTGATGATATTAACATTTTTCTTACCGTAATCTCTGTACCTTACAATCTGACACTGATCCCATTCGCGGTTGTTGTGCTGGTAAATATATGAAACCTAATACTGACAAAATTAGGGACTCGAACTACGTTGACATTTTCCTTGTCTACTATTGACAGTTTATTACTGTCATACTTTACCTTAGTTAGATCTAAATTAGAATATACCTCGCCTGTTCGGAATAAAATTACATCTACTGCTGTCCATAAGCTGGAACTCGTCCAGCGAAAGTTTGCAGCTTTACACTTCACTCGCTTTATTCCTCACATCACTTAATATCATTCTTGTGCTCTTGAGCTTCAGAAGTTACATATTTTATAATTAGAAGGTTTCATGTTGATGTTTTTATTTATTCACTTTTTTTACGATCTAATTTTGTCCTTTGATTGACAATATTAGTTTCAGAGTTCCTTCTTGTGGTATTAGAAAGTTTACTCAATTTTCTGTAACACGCAAAACTTGTCCTTCCGCTAGATGTGGAACAGCTGTAAATTTGGTAAGCAGCAATATCGATATATTTAGTAAGCAAATTAAACATTTGAAACATATTTTGTCCTAGTAGCACGTTTCATTCTTGTTAAAGTTTTAATTATCTAGCTACTTTGAATTTCAGCTTTTTAAGGCAGAGACATTGATATATTTAGTAACAAAATTTGACTTTGCTAACCCGTGTTTCAGTTTAACCATAAGTTGAATATTGCCTATTTTTTGGCGATTAAGATATCTTGAAAAGGCACAATATCGTACTCCTTCAAATTTGGTATCATTAGTTAATTATTAAAACGTGTAATTAATGATTTAAGTATTCCGTTGTTTGCTCTATTTATTTCATATGTGTCCTGTTTGTTATGCTTGACAATTTGTGTCTGTATGTTGTTCCGTTTCCGTGCTTGGCCATCTGGCTGTTGACTCGGCACGTTAATAAAAATGAAATGAATTCAACTGAATTATTCTTACTATTAATATTATATCACTCGATAATACATCATGTGGGTTTTCCACGATCCCCTGTCAAATTGTCGCTTTAAATTATAATCATTATTCTAACTATTAGGCTGTATCATTATCGTCATTTTTGACACATTTCAATGTCACTGTACTGTAGTATTGCACTATCCGTTAAATATCCGACGCACTTTACAATAACAATCTAAATCTGACTTTTAATTACATTAAATTTAATGCTTCGTTTTCTTCCTTTTTCCCATGGATTTTTATTTTTCTCGATTTGTTGCAGTTTTATCCTTTTACTCGCATCTTTAGAGAGTGTTGACTCTGTTTTAAGTCAGCATGTACACAAATAACGAGCGCAATCGAATTATTATTACTGAAATACTGACAGATCGAACTGTTTCTCCGTGAATCAGACTATATGTTACTGCGATACTTGACGTACATTAAAATAACCTTATGGTGAGTTATGATGTTCTAGTTGTAATTACGAATATCTTTTCTCATTCCTTAAACTTGACTTTTAAACTTTTTCTTTATTCTTTTAGTCTGGCATTTTCTACATATTCATTTTAGGTGTGGATGATTATTGTTACGTCTGGTCACACTCAATGACACACAATCGGCAGGACTCCCCTGTACGTGGGATCGGCCCGTCGCAGAAGCCTCTACCTATGGAATACAATGTTCACAAGAGACAAACATGAATGCCTCCTGAGGAATTCGAAACCTCAACCCCAGCAGGAGAGCCTCACGGGCCTACTCCTAACACCTTATATCTCCTAAAATCTGATCCTGAATTTGCTCCTCTTGATTTTGTGTTTCGCCATCATCTTGTAAGCCTACTTGAGCTAATTGGCAACGCAGCTGTTATATGAGCTCGTAAATAGACGAATAATTCATTTATATTCCTTTTTTATTACGGTTATTGCCATATTTAAGATTCTGATGTTGAATAAATGATCTGGGATGTTACAGCTTACAGTTTGGTACTGCACATATTTAGCAGGTCGTCGAAGAAACCTGCCGTCTCCCTTCAACAGGGTAGAACAACGTCTGTGAAACTTCAGTACATTTCTCTAAGCATACAGGAATCCACATCCCAGGAGAGAGAGAGACTTCTCCATTAAGACTGTTTATTTGTCACTTTATTATTTCCACAGTTTAAAACATAAATTATGCTATTTTGTACACAACAAAGACCGCCACTGTCTGCACTCTGAGATAAGAATCAAACACAGAAGCACTTTTTGTAGGACCTATCAGACAAAGTTTTCTTTTATCATGGCGATGGAACACGATGCATATCAGTACAGTGAACTGGGCCGAACAGGTAAGAAATATCTCACTTTTATTGGAACCAAAATATCGTTATTATGGTCACAAGAGCCGCAATTGATGCATTAACAGAGCCGACGATATCCGAATCCATGTGTAGAATTTCGTAATACCTTAGTTTATGCAATAAGCGGTTGTTAGGCTGCAGATTATTGCAGCTGTTCAGGATAAATTGTGTAACTAGGTTAAAATTACAAGAGTAGGGATGACGCCGCGGCACATTTCACAATCCGTTAGTATGAATCAACATTATAAAACAGGGCTTGCTCAACTCGAACTATCTCTGTGTTCTGCGAAATAAAGTATCAGGACCGTTACGTGTTTCGCAAACTGGATAAGCATATACACGTGTCTACATACGAATATTTTGAGTTTTCTTGCCTTCCTTCAAAAGAAAAAAAGTGTTTTTAAGACCATCATGGCTCGCGTTTATCTGTCCATCATAAACTTTGAACGAGCTTACTCACTGTCACGAAACTCGGTGTGAAAATTTCGCCACTCAAACATGCCAAATTTTTCATATCTTATGATCAGTAGCAACACAGCGGACGCTCGAAATTGTGACGTGGAAGCGACACCAGTGCTAATTACGTTACGATATTCAAATGATAGGTCTAAAGATATTTAAAGAAAAATAGGGGTTTTTTCAGGCAATATTTTAGTGAAAAGCAATGCAAAGCAAATCTTTTAATGTGAAATTTTATGTAAGTGCATTAGTTGGTGTGATAATTAAAGTAATAGTTGTTTTACTGACTTCATACATACTTGATAGAACTATATGCTGGATACTCGAACACTTTCTTTAGATGTCAGTTTAAAGAAGATGATTAATGTGCCATTACATCTAGATAAGTGAAATTTGATAGGAAGATAGGTCGTTAACCTCTTAATATATGCAGCATAAACTACCCTTTTAAATTATTATAACGAAAGTGTACGTCAGTACAATCTAATTATTTATAGTATAATTATAGTATGGCTACATGTTTCGACTAAAGGCTAGTCATCTTCAGGCCTCTACAATTCTGTGCCAGATGCTACTGCCCACTTTGAGATCCCAGAGTGTTTACATCTATTACTTAAAGCTATCTAGAGGATTATTATAAATAAACGGAGTATGTATATGCCGGTTGCATTAACATACTAGAGTGCAGTTTTTTCTTCCCCTGTCTCGGTGCGTAGGTGTAGATTCGGATACTCTGTGGAAGGAAAAACCCTTGTGTCTGTGGTTGCTGTTGGGTGCTTCTGCCTTCTTTTCTTAATACGGGCGGTTTGTGTATTGTTTGGCGGTGTCGCTATC
>Ga0123355_10020974_pt1 | contig 10449 bp, 5 predicted proteins | sample TergutEmb28metaG_3_FD_89872 | JGI IMG/M metagenome (GOLD analysis project Ga0123355, IMG submission 89872) | Embiratermes neotenicus P1 segment gut microbial communities from Petit-Saut dam, French Guiana - Emb289 P1 | ecosystem: Host-associated > Arthropoda: Insects > Digestive system > Gut ... | reverse complement strand
TGGAAGGGCGGCCTTCAGTTTATACAGCAAGCCGGGGTGCCACACTTTATCAAACGCCTGGGCAACGTCGAGGAAGACAGCTGTGCACAGCGTTCGGTCCTCAAGACTTTTTACTATTTCGTGAATAAAATGAATTGGTGAGCCTGAAATCTGTGTTCTGATATTTTGTCCTTAGCAATGGGAAAGGTTTTTCTCCGAGGTCTTCTTTTTCTCCCTTTTAGCGTTATTCCGTCAATGCTGTGTACCCACAATTATTTTAATTTACCATCTGATAATGACGTTAGCTAAAATACGTCCCCTAGTGTTCCTCATATCTGTCCCAGTAGTCGTGACGACGGCTTCATATCTTACATAATCTGAATACGATCAGGATCAAAGTAACTTGTGATCTAAAGTTTTACTGCAGTGATATTGACCATGTGATCGTACAAGCATCCGGTGGCAATAGGTCGTCAAAACAAAGACACGAACCAGTATCATACCGTTGTTTTACATTGGTTTACCCACGGAATTTCCAAAGATGTAAAGTTACAAGCGTCACATGTGGAAACAGGAAATTTCGAATCTCGTATATAGAGAATTTACTGACTGAACATGGTCAAAATATTGGCTGATCTGAACAATGCCTATTCTGGCCATGATTGAGAGATATATAGATATCTAACACAAGGGCAATGTAGGAGAGGCATTTCGGAACTGAAGGGCATAAAACATTCTTCCTGTGTAGGCCATGAAGCACATTGGCAGTGAGGATATTTCTCCACTCTTGCTTAACCTTTCCGCTTCAACAATGCCTTCTTTGTTCCCGTCGAAATAGTGTTCTCTGCTCATTGAATAGAGGCTGCGCCGGACACACAGCTTGTCTAGAAGCTGCTGAGAACAGAAAAGTCTGTTGCCACTACCGGGAAACAAACCGCGATTCCTCTGATATCCCGCCCGCACCCCAGTCGCTATTCATCGAACATTCGGATGGATAGCTTGGTTTTTGGAGTCAGATTTCCTTGTTCAATGACCGTAAATCAACGTAGAAAAAACGTCACCCACCGCTCTGAATTCAGATTTAGATATTCAGAGACTGAGAAAGTTCGAGGAAATTTAGATAGAGGGTGCGACACGACTGGAGCCATGAAAATGGTTTCATAAACTATTTCAGTAGTTAAAATTCATTTAGAAGTCAAATAGTGTCAGCAATCAGCTGAAATCTATCGATGCGACTGGAAGTTTTTGTTGTACTGAGTTGGTCATCTTTACTGGTTTATTAAACATTAATGATATTCTGCTTGTAATGCGATTGACATTTGGAATTCTAAGTATATACATCATTACTGCAATTCTGTATGTATTTTATGATATTTAATCGCAACTTTGTGGTGGAGTAGACAGTATTATGTTTTAGATGTTTGTTCTTCATGTAAGTACATCATTTCTAAAACTCGTGTAAATATTTCAAATGTGTTTCTCTGCAAATATAATATCGTATATGAGTCACGCACTTGGTGTGAGTTACACTTCATTTCCATGTTTATCGGTCTGTAATTACCGGGCCATGACGCCAAACCACTTTTCTTTTTGTTACCTTTGGCACGGTGTCTTAACACCTGCTTGCAAACGTTGTGGAGTTGCCACTGTTCGATATGGAATAGTTTATTGTGTAGCAATATTTGAGCTATGTGGTTGTATGTAATAGGCTACTTGCTGTTGTTTGTGTACGAGCATCATTCCTTGAAAGAGAAATTTGAAAGATTTGTAAAATTTGACGAAGAAACTAAAAAAAATCAAATTTCAATGATGAAAGTTTTCAATTATGTTCAAAACATAATAATAATAATAATAATAATAATAATATTTTGCACTATTTTTTAAAAATGTTTTAGTTTCTTCTGATCTCCTTCGAAGTAACTTCTTCCTCACAACACAGCTGGCAGTAAGCTATTGTTGGCGCTGGGACGGTACGTTTAAGAAATTTGTGCTTTAGAAAATGTTCAGTTTTGATACAAGATTATTTGCCTCTGTTATCAATATTTTGAAGCTTTTCAGTACCGTGCGAAATAAATAAAATAAATGAGTTATATATTTAATACAGTCAATTTAGTACAATGTTACAGAATTTACAACATTCCTGTATAAATTTCATTCTGTAACTAATTCTGTATTATATATGTGTGAAAACATATCCAAAGGAGACTTCAGACAGTGGGGATAGGCAATTTTGCAGTCTCCGTCAGACTTTCCCAGACATTCTGCAGCCAAGTATTGCTCCCCGAGTGGAAGACTGTCCAGTATGTCACTGTTGTTGTCACTGCAGTAGTCGTCTTCGGAATACACTTCTTGAGACGGCCTGTAACAGGAATTTTCTCCAATAAATTAACTTCTTACTGACATTTTGCCATAATCACGATAAGAAGAAGTGTGCAGATAAATTGCACGGACAGTTAGAATTTTGATTTACAAATAAATAGCGCATTTGAAACTTAGAATAACTCTCTAATTACATTCGGTAAGGTGCTAACCCACCAAGCCTTTTTCATCATTAGAACCAAAGATTTTACTCATCGGCAAATTAGGCATATATATCTTACAAGTGAACAGCAGAGTAGCAAAAGGTAATTAAACTGAAATTAATGTACAAAAACATGTATGTGGCACTTTAAATTTACTTGAAGTAAAAAATTTTGGAGTTTTAATGTTTTGACTGAGGGTATTATGAAGAAAACATTGTTGTGCCTTGTTGCACCACACGCACGAAAGGAAACATTAATTTGGATTTCAGCACCAAGAGAAAGAGATATTAGCCGCAGAATCTCTGAGAGAATTCAAAGTATGTTGAGCAATCACTTCAATTTATCAACCAACGAATGCACATATAATTTCACATAAAATATTTTTAAAACACTTTAAGACACTTTAAAACACGTTTCGATCTTGTCAGATCAACATCAGGGAGCTTTGTTCCTTGCTAAAGTTCCATTACAGTATTCACAATTCAATTCGTATTTTCAAACGAGGTGTTGTGGCAGCATATCATGTTGTGTGGGAATGTGTTGTGGAGCTAGCAGTGGCTAGGTGTGCGTCGTACGTGCATTCGTTGGTTGATAAATTGAAGTGATTCTACGAAAATGCACGGTGTTACAATAAGATTTATATGTTGAGCAATGTTTTAGAAATATTTACCTTCTGTCAAAATAAACTAGTGTCAATTAGCAAGTTAGACAAATATGTAGACACTGTTTACCCCATTGTATTTATTCATATCAACACCTCAAAGTCTAGCTGTTCCTTGACGTCAAGACTTTCTCTATTACCGCCGGACACGTCACTCCCTGCCCTCTCCAGCTCCATTCCCACGCCACCCAAAATCGTGACAAATATAACCTCCGAAAATTGTACAAAAGAAGCTAACACAACGGACAATTGTACTTACTTAGTTACTTAATTACTTTCTTCCCCCCTTACTTACTTACTTACTTACTTACTTACTTACTTACATGTTTACTCCATGGAGCGGAGTCCTTCTTGAAATGTTAACCGTTTCCCAGCTAGTCAAGAAATTCCCCGCAATTTATGGAACCCGAATGTTCATTACAGTATTTACAAGTGCCCACCACCTGTCCCTGTTCTGAACCAGATCAATCCAGTCCATGCCCCCATCCCACTTCCTCAAACTCCATCTTAATATTATCTTCCCACAGTGGACAGTCTTCCAAACATAAATCACGCCTATGACAACATAAAATTTTTCGAGTACTTTAAAGCGAAATCGGGCTGAGTAAGCCAGAATTTTTCATGTCGTGATTTAAAACATTGATTAGACATCAATATCTTATCATTTTCAAAGTTTTCTCTTTCCACATAATAACTACTTCTTTATTTGAAGGAAATAATAAAAGATACTCCTGTTTCCAGCTAAGTGCTTTCAAAACTATTGAAGACTAAGAAGGCTAAAGGAGAAGAACTATTTTTGATAATCCGTAATGCTGTATTTTGATGTTTAGTATTCTAAAATATTTAAATATTAGGCACATATGATGGTGTAGACATTTTCTAGCTAAGGTGATAGAAATGCACTCAGTGTTCCTATTTCCTTACGTTAAAATCACATGAGCAATTTCTTCGAGAAGATCCATGCTTTCGTGATTGAATGGTGAATTCGCTGCTTCGCAGATGCTCCTCAGGAGACACGCTCGCCCAACAAAGCCGTTCTGTTCAAGGAATTTTTCAATAGGCAGGTACGCATCCAACAGAGCCTTGTTGGGTATTTCTCGTTTCATCATAATGTCTGGAGGAGAGGTCCACTGAGACGCTGCAGTAGGTAAATAGTACTGCATTTGATAATACACTGACATGGTAAGTGTCCTGTTTGGGACACTCACAGGTACGGATAAACCCGTACTTAGCTGTAAAATTGTAAAAATATCTGTTAAAAAATAAAATCACAAAACTGGTGACAAATCATTAATTTTTATGGTTCTTTTCGGGAGATATTATCACAAATTGTATTGAAATTGATGAAAGTTGGGACATAGACAATATCATTTGGATGGTTTTTTTCCTATGAAACTGCTTGTTACTTCGAGACAGTAACATAATTAGTTTGTCTCAAGAAAGCGTTTTTACAAAAATATTTACACCAAAGAGGTGGTGAAGGGAATGAAAAGCATTTGATAAAATAAAATGATAATTTATTTATTTATAAACCTCACCTGGCTTTACAGGAAAATGAAATCTTGAATCTTACAGTGGAGTGAACATTTGTCTGGGATAGTCTAGAAGATATGGATAGATAATTTGTATTTAGACCTGTAGCTGCAGATGTTGAAATGGAAGAATTATTTGCAGGAATGATCTTAATACAGAGAGGCACGTTGGTGACCTTCGGAGATAGAAGGAACTGGCTCTGAATTGTGACAAATAGCAGGTGTTTTTAAATAGCGATTTCGAACACTCATATTAATTAGCTGCATTTTCTACACGTAATTAAATTTTTCTAACGACATTCGTATCAAAAAATTGTATCTTGGGTTTTGTACTTAAACGGAATTGAAGGACGATATGACTTCGTTTCTTCCACCATGAAGACAGACGCTGCGGATTCCTCGAAAAGTTTGGTACCTCCTACTCCAGCCCACAACATGCCAAGTTCTATAATAAAACAAATCTCAAATTTTGGGATATTTAGGGACAAAAATTTGTCCTTTATATTAACCGCTTATTATGCCTTGTGTCTTCTCAAATGTACTTGTACTGGCAACTTAAAGTATCGCGAAGTGGAAGTCGGAAAGATGGAATTAACCTGTAAATATAACTTCAATATATTTTTGTTGAAGCATTTAATTAAGTTACATCGGAACCAATATTTTTGTCGCTGTAAATACCGTCAGTTCAGTTCATATTAACTTATTGAAGCCATGCATCAGGCTGGTGCGCAATAGGAGGGTGGTTTTGTGAGGGGGTTATGGACGCATCGGAGTCTATGATTATATGTTTCTTTCTAAAATGCATGCAGCATGCAGATGTGAATGTATAGGCCTACGATAATATTCTCTTTCAAAATGTAGGGGACACTGTGGTAAAACAATGCACTTGGTGCAATATTCACCCCATGTCAAAAAATACTGAAAGAAGAATAATTCTGTAATTAGACAGTACCAGCATGTTTTCTGGATGATTTACTATTATTATTATTATTATTAGTAGTAGTAGTAGTAGTAGTAGTAGTAGTAGTAGTAGTAGTAGTAGTAGTAGTAGGATCATCATCTTACATAACGCGTAAGGCCTTTATAGACCTGTCGGCCTCGTCTAATAGTCACTTCAAAGTTCTTGCAAGTCGCGATTTTAAACCTAAATTTCTTTAAATAAATTATAACATTTTCCTTTGTCTTGTATTTTGTACCTTTTGTATATGTATGCATTAAACTGCAATATTAGCGCCGACATTTTAATTAGACGCTAAATGCAGAGGCACCAAGCAAGCAAACAAAAATTAATGTTTTATATTTTTGTTGCTGCACATATTCTCCTTTTATTTATGCATTATTAATTCGTTCTGAAAATATTTTAAGTTACCTTTCTCTACTATGGACCCCACCTGAAACGGTAGCGAGACCACTAAGTTTTATATCTGTTTGTTTTATAAGCAGCGAAATTCAGACTCGATCAGCGTTGGGCAAGTTTTACTCTTGTGTGAAGGCAAGCAAGGTCCGCTGTCAGTTATCTGATTACTGTTCATGTCTTTATCGCCAAAACTGCAAATTTTAATGCCCAATACATGTGGTGCATATGGGTGAGAAGAGGGGGTGTATAGGGTCTTGCTGAGGAAACCGGAGGGAAGGAAACCACTGGGGAGACCTAGGCGTAGATGGGTGGATAATATTAGGATGGATCTCCAGGAGGTGGGATGTGGGTATATGGACTGGATTGGCCTGGCCCAGGATAGAGCCAGGTGGCGGACGCTTGTGAGTGCGGTAATGAACCTTCGGGTTCCGTGAAATATGGGGAATTTCTTGACTAGCTGCAAACCAGTTAGCTTCTCAAGAAGGACTCTGCACAATGGAGTAAGTAAGTAAGTAAGTAAGTAAGCAAGTAATACACAGCTTGGTGAAACCTTATTCCGCATTTCTTATTTTGGAACCTCTCGCTTTGTAAAATTAAAAAATGTTGGAGAAAACTTCCAACAAATCATATGAAATACTGAATTCGTCAGGTCTGGAAACTGAACTTGACTGAGCTTCTCATTTCCTTTACTACTAAGCTACGGTGCTCTGTAATGACGTAAAATAAGAGTAAATCCTGAGCAGTTATTAGGTTACGTGTTTGCGCACTTATAATAAATATAAAGATATTTTAATTTGACTGACTGTGTAAATCGTAATTATCAGACTTGGACCGAAGCCTTCCATCCTGTAGAAGGAGGAAACGCGTTTCTTGAACAAACGTTTCCATTTAAACACTACACAATATCAATCCAGAAGACCAAAACCGTGTAAACAGTGGAAAGGCACGTTGCCCCTAACACGTTTGTTGTTCTCTCGAAGTTATTTATGGATTTCAACTGCAGAAAAAATGACTGTCCGAATGCCCGGATGACTTGCGCTCTGCTGACACTAAAATTTTACCGTTTAAGCTGTGACTGAAATTAGCGATTCTGAAACAAAAATATCTGTGGCTGCACTTAAAATTCGAAACAATATTCTCTGGCCTCGTAACTTAAAATAAATTAGATTTTTCAAGCTTAAAACAGATCTTCAAAATAAGGAATTTGTTAATTTGCATTTAAGGAAATAATGAGAAAATTAGAAATAAATTACACTCTATTCGCATCCGGCGGCAAATTTTACATTCTTGTAGCAGGGATAGTCAATATCCGCCTAAAATGAAAGGTAAAAAGGTAAAGTGATCCCGTTACAGGCCCGGTTTGGCCCAGAGGGTGGGTACAGTTATAGCTCTACTCTTCCATGACCGCGGTACTAGAAGGGGTGAGTGGTCAGCAGCACGCCCCGGCCACACTTTACCCCCGGGAAAGACACGGTACCCATTTTACAGGAGGCTGGGTGGGCCCCAGGGCCGGTCTGGACGGGCGGAAAATCTCGTCCCCACCGGGATTCGATCCCGAATTATCCAGCCCGTAGTAAGTCGCTATACCGACTGAGCTACCCGGCCCACCATCCGTCTAAAATAGTAGATAAAAACATAAAGAATAAATTTTTAGTCCAAACTGAGGAAAGGTTTTCAGCGAAACGTTACTACTTAGTTACGAAGAAATCTTGAGACAGCACTTATAAATTGATGATTCAAAGGGTTTTAATTTGGAAATATTTTTAGGCATCCTGTGCTGTTACGGGATCAAGGGTGTAGAGGACATGACAGAGCATTAACATTAGGCAAATGTATAAAATATTATTGCAATAATGTGTTGGCCTGTACTCTCTATCTAAGGCGTAACATCATGACAGTGACGTATCCAATCTTACTTGTAAAACAGTTGTATTAGGGAACACCATGGCACGGCCTTTCCGACTTGACGCTGTGACGCTAGTTCCGTCACTCGATAGGGCTGCGGTGATCTCCAATAGAAGTGTGGCAATGATTAATGCTAACTTTCCCTTTGCTCTCGACACCATCCTATCATCTCGGAACTAACTCTGCAAACTGTGTGTCTGTATGGTCAAAATAACCAGGAGTGAATTTACTTTTCCACTTAAACCCAATGCACACTTACTGCCTGCCAGTCAAGTTGTGTCAGTTAAACAAATATAAACATTAAGATGTCTTTGAAGATCCTTGCAATGGGCTCGTATTATTATTATTATTATTATTATTATTATTATTTCATTTATGCAAATATTAGAAAGTTTATATATATATATGCTTGCTATTTCAGGAAATAAAATGCTGTATTTTATTCGTCAGCCGCCTCTCCAAAATATGCATTCAATTATGCATTTTTTTTAAATCACTTCTTTGAAATTGTACAACTGTTGATTTTGGCTTGAATTTTCATGCTTGCAATGCATTTCTGTCTTAAAACAGAAAAAGTCTTATGAAGTGGCCATGCTCTACTATTGTGCATGTCTAATATTTCACCTTTCAAAACAGCTTCTGATGAATTGTACGAAATTTCCGATGCAGGCTTTCATGTTCTTGTTAAGGTACTTTCCTCTCTGAGACTTACAGTAAATAAGATGGTGAAGCCTGTTTGTCAAATTAATTCAGTTAATGTTTCATGTATTCTGAGGTAGCAGCATGGTGATCGTGCAGAAATTTTCGTGAGCTTTCGTTTTGATGGCGATAACACCGGATTTAGGTAGGCGAAATTTTAATGAAAATACCTCATAAGCATGTCTACACGATATGTATGAAATATTGTTTTACTTAACAGTACCAATTGTAGCGACGATCTGAGAAAAGTGGAATAATATTTACACAAATTCTGTAACGAAAGTGGTTTTGCATAAATAAAATAAAATGTCTAATAATTCTCACGGATATTTAGCATCATACATTAATGTTAATTTAAAGTTATTTTCCACTTTGAGTGTCCAAAAAATTAAACACATTCTAAATAAAAATATTTGTTTATTTTCGTCATAGCAACCAATTTAGTAAACAATCAAAATAATATAAATTTAATGAACAGTGAAATAGAGCAGTGGGGAATCCTGAACCGGAGATCAGCTTTAGCGCAGTATTAAAATGCTGCATTTTTCAACGTTCGTCTAAATCTGACCTCCAAATCGGGATTCGCCATTGGCATAGAAATTAATTTTACTTATTTGGAAAAAAAAATTATTTTAACAGACACCTCCTTTTGCTTCGCTTTCTGTTTTCAGGCTTTACATAACATTTACTTGTATATAATTTCAATTCATTTTTAGCTAAAGCCAATTCAAGTAGGTGGAAATAAGTTGCCCTTCTTCATAAAGTAATTCTTGATTTTCAATCCTCGTAGATATTAAATCAAGCGGCGACCTTGAACAAGCTGCATAACGGGAGAGGCAGTCGCCCCCATCCCTGCCGAAATACTCGGCAGCCACGTAGGCATTGCCCATATGTGTACGATATAGAGAGCAATGTGTCTCGTGGCAGTCAGACTCTGCAGTCGAAACGTGTATTGAAGGCCTGTAATGGAACAGAGGTTGTTATTAATTGGTGCCTTTGTGTGTGTTTCTTCCTCTACTTCCTGATAAAACTCTGTCTTGGCTGATAAGATACAGTGAAATACAATGTTTATATTAAAGTAACCATTATAATCAAGTACGTTGTTTAACAAATAATTTGTTGGACAAATATAAAAGCATTGATATTAATTAATTTTTTTTTCCATTCCTAGATCAAAAAGTTGGAGAGTATTATAATTCCTTGTTCATAAACAAGACAGGCAATGTAGGTATAAACTAGCACAGAGGCGCGTTCGTGCAACCATTGTTGCAGTGGAAAAGCAATACATATTGCACACTATAATGATGTGTCTTTAACCGTAATTATCCATCGTGAAATGCGCATACGGTGTTTTATATTGTCATATGTGGCCTGTCTTGTTCTACCGTATTTTTCCACATTATCTTATAAAAGGCATATTTTGGGAAAAAGTTATTGACTGTATTTATCTCAGTAATTAATCAACTTGATACACAATTTTTTTGTTTTAAAATAAACTTTTTTCATGCCTCTACATTTTTCGAACACATGTGCTCTAAACATGTAGAGGCGTGAAATAAACTTACTGTAAAACAAAAATTCTGTGCATCAAGTTGGTTAATTATTGAGATAAATATACTGAGATGCACGGTCAGCAAAACGTCAAAATTTGTAAACTGTGTGTTTTGATTTTCTTTATAAATTCTTTTGTGGAAAATATCTCATTCTGAGAAGAATTCAACAATATTTTAACATAACGTTACAAACGTTCTCATGTAAAATAGTTTTTATTCTCGTCATATTTTCATGAAACTT
>Ga0123355_10020973_pt1 | contig 10449 bp, 3 predicted proteins | sample TergutEmb28metaG_3_FD_89872 | JGI IMG/M metagenome (GOLD analysis project Ga0123355, IMG submission 89872) | Embiratermes neotenicus P1 segment gut microbial communities from Petit-Saut dam, French Guiana - Emb289 P1 | ecosystem: Host-associated > Arthropoda: Insects > Digestive system > Gut ... | reverse complement strand
ACCTCTGTTGGTGCAACTGAAGGACATTTTGAAGGAAAAACGCCGGCCGCGGGAAGGTCACCAGCGGGGTCTTGTTCTTGCACGACAATGCCCCGGCTCACCGGACACTTGCAACCCACAAGAAACTGGCCTACCTGGGCTTCCAATGTCTTGATCACCCAGCCTATTCTCCGGATCTGGCCCCGTCGGACTACCACCTGTTCCCTGGACTAAAAACAATTGAAAGATCGCCATTTTTCGTCCGACGCGGAGGTCATTGCTGCCGCGGAGACCTGGTTGGACGGAAAATCTTCTGAATTTTTTTGAGTGGCTTGCAAAACTAGAGCAATGGGCTAAGAAGTGTATTTTGCTTCGTGGGGAGTATGTTGTATTAATCCCGAGTTTGGTCGCTGTAGATTGTTTCTTCCTGGTCGGGCTAAGAACTTATCAGCACCCCCTCGTATATTCTGAATATCAGTGTCATTAACCCTTCACAAAAGAGACTATCGAAGTACCTACAATAAATAAATATCAATGAAAATGGGCATGCAACATAACACATAATGTATTTTACAATACAAACCAACGAAATACACATTTCCTAAATTAATGTTTTAATTTTTAAATTTTTGTGATGTCTTCTACATGTTTGGAAACCGAGGGTTCATCTTCAGGAAGACGGTTGTATATACAGTTATGGAACGGTGCGTTCTACATGCATCAATATAAACAGTCTAGTAGGTAGAAGAGTGTATTCGATACTAATCGAAACACGTAGAAAACATCAACAAATTTAAACATTAATTTAGGAAATGTGCATTTCGTTGGTTCATATTACATAATTATATTACAATGCATGGTGCAAAAACTTAAAATAGCAAATAATGTATTCATCTGACACATGTATCCCGCAAGAGCCCACCTCCATTATCCTGTTTAATAGGAAAATGCATACAATTAACCATGCTTTTATATTATTGATTGCATGTATAATTCGTACTGAATCCATCAGAAACCTGGGAGTACATTTTGACTTTTAAGTCTCTCGAGTCGTCATATTGATTATATATCTTCTCAATCACTTGAACTGTTGGAACTAATGTGTCATTTTACCTTTCCTTCTTCTACTACAGTCTATTATCAACTCGATTATATGTCCCAGTTACGTCATCTAATAGCAATAAGCTGTGACGTATCCAACAGACGTTCGCAGCTCCATGTTTTACTATCTTCCCCCAGGTCACTTATATTTACGCGCCCAAACCTGTTACGTTACATACTTAGAAAATATAAGGCGTCACCATAGTGCTCTTTTTCTCTTTAGGCGAGTTCACAAAATTTCGGAAAGCAACTATTAGCTTCGTCATGTCCGTCTGCCCTCACGGAACAACTCGTTCCCCACTGGACACACTTTGATTAAATTTTATATTTGAGAATGTTTCGAAATGTGCTGAGAAAATTCAAGTTTCATTACGATCTGACAAGAATAACAAGTATTTTGTATGAAGAACAACGTAAATGTATTATAAAATCTCGCTTAATTCTTCTTAGAGTCAGAAACGTTTGAGAAACAATTTGTGGAAAAAAAACCACAATAAGCACTTTATATCCAGTAACGTTTTTTCCCCGAAAATCGTGTCCTTTATAAGATAATGTGGAGAAACGTGTTACAGCCAGACAGGACGCAGATGACAAATAACGCGCAGGAACGATGCGAATTGCATGCGGAATAGCTAAGGCAATAATACTGACACGCACTCCTAATATTTCATACTTATTCCTTCTCCACGGCAACAGTGGTTACGCGAACGCGCCTCTGTTGATATTTCACACACAATGCGATTTGATATTATTTAGGCTATTTGTAATTTAGAGACATTCCGTACCTCCGGATGGTTACTGGTTTATGCAACTGGATTGTCTGAGCAACATTTCTTAGACAGTTCATTCATTTCGCTGTCTGTCTTACAACACGTCCGTAGTGTCTTCCAGAGCAAGTTCTCCACAGAGTACGATCAAGTTCCAGTATGTTCTCTTTTCCTTAAAGTCATTCGGTAGCTGTTTACTTCTTCCACGTCTTCCCATCCCTACTATCATTCCTTCAATAACACGTTACTGGGCATCAATTTATATTACCCATAAAATTTATTTGCTGAGTCACATGTAATCCAACACCTGTGGTTGTTTCTGTTATGTTGGTTGTCTGTGTGTAAGATTGTCATTTGTGCTGTATTTGTTTTTTGTGGTAGTTTAATAATTGGCTACTACAGGACCGGCCCGAGACTTGTTGGCATACCGGGCAGGTTAATAATTTGGCGCCCCTTAAAACCGATATTCTTTACAATTTCTCCGCCTAGCACAGAGCTGGCGAAACTTTCTAAAGGCGCGTGCCCAAACCGCGAATAATTTTAGAAGATTTTTTTTTATTTTCGCGTGTGTAAATCTAAGTTTACTAGAACCATATTTCCGACTATTCCAGTGACATCATTGCATCCCGTACAGGTTGGCGCCCCGGGCAGCTGTCCGGCTAGTCCGCCCCTTATACCGGCCCTGGATTACTATATTTTTAAACAGCCTTTTAAAAACTGACAAATGAAATGAACGAATTCGATGCACCATATTTCTAAACAAGTTTTATAGGCACAATGGAAATTCCGGCAAGATCGTATCAGTTTTAGTTTCCGGAGTTTTCGCACCCCTGCTTAACGCACCGTCCGTACACATCAAACAACCGAACACCTCTGGGAAGTTACAGCGAACCATTCAGGGGGGCTACCTTCATATTAGAGCATAAGCATTTTATTCACAGAGAAAAGCCAGGCGGATGCACCTGAATGGAGTTTTCTACGCAGAAGCTCCCAGTAAACTGGCTATCCAGCTAGCCACTGTAAGCAGATCTCGGTTTCGTTCCGGTAATACTCTCAAAACACCGGTCAGTCACGTACGAAATAGGTATTTTCGTGAGTTTGTGCATAAAGTCTAGTGGATAATATTAAAGCGGTATGCGTGACATACTCACATTAAAAACCCAACAAGAAAGCTTGATAAATCTTTTAATTAAGCTAATTACCCTCATGCCCTCAAATCTTATCTTGGCACTCCAATCACAAACCGATGACATTCCTCGAAATTCAAAGGGGTTGAAGCGAGGGGTGATATTATTAGCCGCGCTTCCGTCTGCGGCGGGGTTCAGAATTCGGAGTCAAGAGTTCCGATTAGTAGTTCATCTTGTGTTCTGGCTAACCTATTCAGTCAGTTTCCTTCTGGTGCGGTCTGGTTATTCTGACCATTCTGAAGTCAGCTGTTCATCATACAACATTCAATATTTTAGACTTCCTCAGCTCTAACCATGTCGCTGTTGACGTGAAGTACACGGAGAACTGGTGACCAGAAAGTTTACTTAAAACTTAAAACAAAACGAATTTATTGCAACTCACAATAATGCAATTAAAAAGTACGTAAATATTCGGTTAACTTACTACCGAATACAACTTTACACTTCTAACAGGGGGCCAACTAACTTCGAAACGTTAACTCTTACTGTTAGAACAAATATTTTATTGAAGATATTCCAGTTAGGAATAAAGTTTCCAAAATAATAAAAGAAGAATCCTTCCCGGTATGTCGGTACGGGGTGGGCACATCAACACAAAATTCCGAATCTACTTAGCATCAGATGTACTGACCGAACCCAACCTTCGCCTCACCGTTATTTATGGGCTACATGGCACCTATGGGAGTGTCGTCGAAATGCACCCGACTGGACTCAAGAAGTAAAGTCATCATTATATAATATAAACTGACAAAAGGCGTATTTTCTAAATTAATATTTTAATTTTAAATTTTTTATGTCTCCTACATATTTCGAACCCAGAGTTCATCTACAGGAAGACAACCATCTTCTTAAACCGTCTTCCTTTGGATGAACCCTCGGGTTCGAAACATGTAGAAGACATCAAAAATTAAAAATTAAAATATTAATTGCGAAAAGGTATATTTTGTTTGTTTATATAGTAAAATTATATAACGCACGGTGCAAAAAACAAAATAAACAGTCTTCGTTTCGCGACTTCCCTTTGGATTTCTTTTCCTCTTCCTCAGTAACATTTTCAAGAATCTTTCTCACTAGGTTTTATTTTACAAGGAACCTGTCAAATCTCGCTTTTATTTTTTTCCTGCATTCTTCTCCGTTTCCTCGCAAATACTTGCGGCAGACAGCATATCATTCGTGGCGAAATGCAAACTTCCGAAGTGGAAAGTAGGGTGACAATGTTGACTCTTCCTTGCATGCAAGCGAGGCAGGGATATACTGAGGTGTAGCAGCAGTGGTTAAGGCTGACAGTTTTGACTACGTACGCTTACAGTTGCACTTATCATTTCCCCTCTATTATTTACGTCAGAAACGAATGAAATGAATAAAACTCTTCTGCCAACAAGATTGCTTTACCTGATGCATGTAAACAATTTATTCCATACCTGCACGTAGGCCTATAACAGTCTTCCTAAAGATGAACCCTCCCTCGGGTTCGAAACATGTAGGAAACATCAAAAATTAAAATATTAAAACAGAAAATGTTCATTTTTGGTTTATATTGTATAATTATAATTCAACGCACGGTTCAAAAGACATAAAATTCTTTGGGTTAAGAACGGGATTTGTGGCTGACGAAATACGAGTATTACTATTTCATTCATTTACCGTCTACATTCAACATGTTCGTTAACACTTAGAAACAATTCTTGCCGGCGGTTAACCTCGAATATAAGGCAACTGCTTTTACTTTCCACAGATGGCATTAATACCTAATCTCATCCGTGGTAAAAAAAAACTGCGCTTTTTCACTTCGTTTGTTTACAGTTCTTCAATCTGTCCGGACAGTTTCCGCGTCGTTCGTTCCGTGCTATATGATATACAGTCGAACCCGGTTATAACGACATCGGTTTACACGACCCTTCGAATAAAGAGTAAGATATTCTGTGGTACGTACCAATTAATTCGTCACTGGTAACCATAACGTTATATTCCTCGGTTATAACGACACAAAATATTCTGTTCCTTTCATTACGTTATAATAGATTTCGACCCAATTCACTTTATAACACCAACAAGTTGCACATACAAATACATATATATATATGTACTTTATATATTTTAATCGGGTTACGACCTGTTAAGACGGTAGTATTTTAACACCACAAACTGTATCATATTTCATTCGGTTTATAAAGATTAGTGTGTTTCCCAGATAATGGCGGTCGACCGTCGAAACATATACGAGTGGATTAATATTTTGTATATGTATTAGTACGTGCGAATTGTTGGTTTTATAAAAAAAAAAGTCCAGACTCTATTTTGAATTAGGCCACTTTTGGGTCCTTCTTTGTCGTCTTCAGTTCGCTAGGCATATCTCGTTCACCGTTCTTTCGATGCTACATAACACTGCAACTGGTACTACGTCATTAAACGGAGGCGGAGCTTGAATAGCTCAGTCGGCATAGCAACCAAGCTACAGGCTAGAAGATCCGCGGTTCGAATCCCGGGAGAGGAAAGAGATTTTTCTTTAAACCAAAACGTCCCGATCGGCTCTAGGACACCCCACTCAGCCTTCTATTTGATGGGTACGGGATACCTGGATTCTCTTCTGGGAATAGGGCGGCCGGGCCATCAAGTTGATCACTCACATCCATCTAGTGCTGAGGTTAAGAACGATGGAACTATATCTCTCGTCCCCCTTAGGCCTTCATGACGTGCACAGGGACAACTTTACCTTTGAATTAATAGTAAACCATTTCCACTAATAATTATAAAACCGAGCACTCGCACTTCTGAAGCCTGACAATTTAATATTACTGGCTCCTTGCCATTATTCGTTTTCTAGAAGAATCTAATTTAAATGCCAAGTCCGTAACACATTTTGTTTCATGGTAAGCAGTGTTAGAGCACTATCAGTCACATACTGCTACGGAGACTAAAATAAAATTTCATAAGATAGGCAGGACATACAGGAAACATGGAGCCATGGGAAATTCTTATTAAATCAAGGTTTAAATTTCCGACATAGGGGACAATTGGAAATACCTCACGCAGTTGGAACGATAACATCGAAATGACTCTTGAAGGTCACCATATAGACTAGACACTTTCAGTTACTTCCTTCAGGTTAGCCTGTTCTTCATATGGAGTTTTCTGCCATGAGCAAAGTTTTCCATGTGAAAGCCATGGAGGTGATGGGTAAGTGTCACGTTCCTGTCACCTCACCCCCAGCAAACGAACCATAGTACGCATTAAACACGAGGCAAGATGGGCTCCATAGCCGGTCTGGACCCTTTGAAGGAAACGAAAATATTTTGCCCATGGCAGAAATCGAAATACAGTAAGTCGATCATCCATCCCGTAGTAGACGTCATAACAACAAGGTTATAACGGCTACCACTAAAGTGTCTGACCCTATAAAAATGTCTAAAATATCTTTATTGGTAGATGCATGACACAAGTACAAAGAACTGTTATAATTCTCTTAGGAATTTACCTTTCCTAAACCTTTAAATTTTTCAGACTTTGTAATGGTGCTATGAACTAAAAATATGTTATTCATTTGGTGCGTATTAAATATTTGTATTTTTAATTATATAAGCAAATCCATCAAGCGGATGGAAAAACCTACATAATTAAAGTTGTGTTGACGGAAATTTCTATGCTGTTTATAATAAACTTAAGGATGGAAAAAAATACGGCAATTTACCCCACCAAAACATATCCACGATAACTGCTTCCCTACGTCGCGCATTAAACCTGACATATCCGTTTTATAATCCAGTTAAAATGGTATGAATCAGTGTTCGGGACAAACAGTGTCTATATGGGCGTACGGAGTTTTTGTTTTACGGGCTTTGTCATCAGGTTTATAACTGGCAGTTCGAAGGTCTCGCTTTATGAGAACAAATTTAAACCAAGAAAACATGCAGCAGAACAACCTAAACGACAGTTCATTTCTAACACACAGTTAACTGTGCAATCTAAAGACTCATACGTCAGAGGTATATACGTAAGACCGGACAAGAAGCAGTTAGACCGTAGCAAATTATTAACATTACGACACCATCCCTGTATTCCTTCCACAGTGCAGGTGCATGTCTCTCGTTTCGTAACACTAATTCACGGCACCTTAGTACTAAATCAAATGTAATACTAAATCAATTTTAAGTGCTAACTATTCCTTTAATTCAGACTTTTAAGAATGGAAAAAAGCACCGTCATCGCGTTTGTTAACAGCTGTTATGCAAGGTGTTATACGAATCTATCAATGGAGATGGGATCTCTGACAGTGAGCGGCTGCATGGGAGAATGAGTGTATCAGGAGCGACCTTCAAAGAGAATCAGCATACAACAAAGTGGACACGGGCAAACCATTTGGAAATAAACCGTGATAGGTGAATCCCTGTCACCACGGCATTGCTTCGAAATGTGTTGGGTAGCTGCGAATATATTAAACAATCACTTTCGGACAGACGACATGGGGTGGTCCTCTAGATAGGGGGGTTGGGCAAGGTGCTAACATCTTCTCGCCCTAAAAACTTACCATGTTAGAACCATCTAACAAACAAACAAACAAACTTGCATTATTTGTTACGACGTACGCAATGAGACCTGGGTCAGGATAGGGACAGGTGGCGGACTGTTATGAATGCGTCAAGGGACTTTCGGGTTCCATAAAATGCGGGGAATTTCTTGAGTATCTGAGGACCTGTTAGCTTCTCAGGAAGGATTCGCTCCAAGGCGTTAAATTAAAAAGAAAGCCATGACGACGCCTGGGAAGCCCTTGAAAAAGAAACAAGTGTGTCAAGTCTGAAGACACCATACTTAAACAAAGAAGCAGACAAACGGTTTATGTTCGCGTACGATCTCCGTAACGTTACATAATATTACGTCAGAAGATGTATGTTTTCTGAGGTATATTTCACATGTGTAACATTCCAGGATCCGGCTATATATTGCTCTCCAGACAATTGGCTGTTACTTCAGCGAAAAATTCATTATTATTGTTTTAGTATTAGCGGAAACAGGCTGATCGAATCCAGAAATATTTAAAAACTGTGCCAGCGTCCTAACCAGTAGACTACCGTTGCGTTCGCTACATAAACGGGAACCACGTGCTTTACCGCTATGCAATCCGTTCAGTGGGACCCGCGCTGGTGTTAGGCGACGTACAATTTGTCTTCCATTTAACAAATAAAAAGATTTAATACACTGCATCAACAATAGTTAAAAACTACAATTCATGTATTAAGCTCATTCTAGTACGTATGATTCTTACCAGAACACATAACCACATGCAACGCAATTTCTTGCTGTTTTATCTTAAAAATAAATTTTCTTTAATGATGGGATATTACAGACACTTTCAAGGGCACAACACGATTGTCAGCTACATAATATTATTGTCCACCCTCCTATATATATATATATATATATATATATTCAGGTGCAAATAATGACGATGTGCTGGTAAAAGAGATTCATGCAGCAGACCAACACACGCACACGGATAAGATATGAAAAATATATTTTACCAGTGTGCGTGTGTTGGTCTGCTACACAAACTTATATATTCCTTGAATGCACGTATATGGAACATCCCGGTCAGATTCTACCATCTGTATGCCGCACTTCATAAACGGTTCTTGCCGTTTGTATTATGCAACAATGATTCTTTAACTGCAGTGCTTGTATGGAATATGTCGCCTACGGATTTCTGTTTATAATAACCTGACAAAAGGTCGTTCTAACAGTACAGTGATAACCTTTTCTACAAATAACAAATTTTAGTTCGAAGCGAACAGTGTTTTTCAAATGACGTCCCGTGGGACCCCGGGTTTATAAAAAATGAAAAGGGTTCCGCAAGAAAATTCCATTACAGTATCAATACGATAATTTAAATAAGCCTATTATTACAAATTTCACTTTTTATACTCGTATTTATTTCGCAATAAATAATTCTTTCAAATATTTCTGAATTGTAGCAAAGCTTGAATAAACAAAATAATCATATCTTTAAAGTGACTGTGTTTGTTATGAAACAGCGTAGTAATATTTTAAGGTTCATTTCTGTATATATACATGTGATTTTTAGTTCTAAATACAGTGGGGTATGCTACAATGAAAGATGCTACAGCGAACTAATGATACAACGAACAGTTTTTATCAATAAAATCAGGATGCTACAACGAACACAGTTGCTACAACGAACGCGGAGGAATACTATCGGCCGGCGTATCACGCGTGTGCACATGACTTGTCGGTCCTTCTCGCTTCGATTCGGGCCCAATCATCATCTTTTTTATCGTTTGTAAGGTTCGGTTATCAGTTTAGTTTAGTTATCTGTAGTGTATAAAAGTTAAATAAATTAAATTATATTATTTTACATTCATATTTTTTATTTTGTGTTTTATTTTCCCTGTTTAAATGGTTGTGTTGGATGGTAACTTTGCTCTGGGGTGTAGGTCTGGAACGGTTACCCCTAAATACATATATTTCAATGCACGATAGAACGAAGAAATTCTATAACGAACTAGGTCCTAGAAACAATTACGTTAGTTCTAGCATAACCCATTGCACGTGCAATTAAGTAAAATGTTTATGTGATATTATTCTTTAACATTTATTTATTATTGTTGCTTATATGTTGCCTAGTCTTTCAGATTCTTCTGTAAGAATTTTATTGTGCGTTCCATGAATAGTCTGCAGTGCGAACGGTTTTGCGTGGCCTTTATGTTTAGTTCCATTGAGAGGCTGGAAGATTTCAAATATTTGGGAACAACGTTAACAAATAAAAATTATATTCAGGAAGAAATTACGAGCAGGCTGTAGTTAAGGAATGCTTGTTATTATTCGGTGCAGAATTTTCTGTCATCCAGGTTGCTGTCCAAAAATTGTTGTCCGTTGTCCTGTATGGGTGTGAAACTTGGTCGCTGACATTGAGGGAGGAACGTAGGCTGAGGGTGTTTGAGAACACGGTGTTGAGGAGAGTATTTGGGCCTAAGAGGGACGAGGTAACAGGAGAATGAAGAAAATTACATAATGAGGAGCTTAGGGATCTTTACTCCTTACCCAATATTGTGCGGGTGGTAAAATCGAGAAGAATGAGATGGGCGGGGCATGTGGCGGGAATGGGGGAGGGGAGAGGTATGCACAGGATTCTAGTGGGGAAATCTGAAGGAAAGATACCATTGGGGAGACCCAGACGTAGATGGGAGAATAATATTAAGATGGATCTTCGGGAAGTGGAAGGGGATGGAGACTGGATGGAGTTGGCTCAGGATAGGGACAGATGGCTGGTACTTGTGAACACGGTGATGAACTTTTGGGTTCCATAAAGTGCGGGGAATTTCTTGATTAGCTGCAGAACCAGTTAGCTTCTAAAGAAGGACTCTGCTCCATGGAGTAAGTAAATAAGGAATATGTGTCAGTGT
>Ga0123355_10020972_pt1 | contig 10449 bp, 5 predicted proteins | sample TergutEmb28metaG_3_FD_89872 | JGI IMG/M metagenome (GOLD analysis project Ga0123355, IMG submission 89872) | Embiratermes neotenicus P1 segment gut microbial communities from Petit-Saut dam, French Guiana - Emb289 P1 | ecosystem: Host-associated > Arthropoda: Insects > Digestive system > Gut ... | reverse complement strand
ATCGCACTATGGCCCTGGGGTCGACTCAGCCTCTAACAGAAATGAGTACAAGGAGCATTTCCTGGGGGTAAAGGCGGCCGGTGCGTAAGGCTGACAACCTTACCACCATCCTGTGCCGTTGTCACGTAATCTGAGAACCTTAACTTACTGGAACCCTCTGGGCCACTCCAGGGCTGTAACGGGTCTGCTTTACCTTTTACTTACGAAATTAGGTTTCGTCCTATTGTGCAGCATAACTTGTCAAATATTTAGCAGAGTATAAATGATAGTAGACTGTTTCTTTACGGTAACCCCTTCTGATAGAAACAGTAGTTAGTTTTATTCGATCCCTTTTTCCTTTGACTATAATCACTTTTCATATTTAACCGATTGTACGCGTCGTTGCCACGTATGAGACAGAGCTTTAAAACAACAAAATGAATATGAAACCCGTTACGGCTGAAACTGTAATAGCTTTTTACAGACACGTGTTTCAAAATCAAGCATATACGTATCAATCATAAATGTATGACATCACCAATATACATATATATTACGCAATTTCGTACAACATCACTTAGTTTTTATTGGGTTAACTATCTTTCATGATTGTCTGTGTTAGTACAGGTCATTGACAATTATGGACCTATATTCGAGACGTAATAACTTCCATGAGAGGAGAGACATAATATAGAATTTCCTGTAACATGTTCATCCACTCATATAGTTTACATACACATCTTTTATGTTCTCAGTGTATGCACCGTTCTTAGCCCTGTACACATCTAGTCTGTACTCACTTCTCGCAATTTTCATAGAGGTATTTCCGGAGTGAGTGACGCCACACTTGTGTTAATTTCCTCTCGCAGGAAAATTACATTTCGGATTTTCTTTGTCGAAAAGGGTTTTTTTATGGATATCCACACACACACACACACACAAACACAACAAGTCCAGTGGTGAAAGGCCTGAACTTCGTGGAAGTATGTTCCTCCAAAACACGGATTATGAATTTTAAAGTTCAGGGTATTTAGTACCTCGTGACTGAAGTGAGGTGGAGCAGCGTCTTGTTGAAACAAAATTTCACTTTTTCTTCTTCCTTACTGCTGTCAGTTTGTGGAAAGACAAAGAATCGTAACATATCTGGCTCAGTTTACTGTGATAATTTTTAAAGTAAAAACGAGGGACCTGCAACACGATTATTGACCACATCTCATGACGTATTAAATTTCGGAAAGTTTTGCACATGCGTGTAAATTTCATTTGGTCCTTCCTGTCCTCAGATGCGGAAATTGGGTCTGTTTACATGATAATTTATATGGAAAGTTACCTGACCTGTGTAAATATTCCGATTGGTTCGTTAGGAGGGGATGCAATGTTCAGGAAAACTAAATGCATTTTTTTCGCTACACACGCTATGAAAGCGTATGGGAAAGTGAAGTTATAGCTCCGATAATTCTTAATCTCAGCACTGTATGGAGGTGATTAGTCACGCTCACGCCCTGGTCGTTTTATATCCAGGAAAGGGCCCCTAAATACCCATTTTATAGAATGGTATGTGGGCTCCAGGCTTGGTTTGGACGTTGGAGAAGAGAAAAATTCTTTTAGGCCTGCGGGATCGGAACCATGTTCGTTTTGCCTATTGTCTAATCATTCTACCTACTGGTTGATTCCGACTCTGTTTTCTGTAAGGTAGAAAACTTTGTGTACATATTTAAATTAATTTGGAGCATTAAGCCTTCAAATTCTACAGCAAACGTGCTTCATGAAATCTAACCCTTTTTAGGTCACAGAAAGTTATTATTTTTTTGCTTAATTAATAGCCTATTTTGTAAAATTTTTTGGTATCCACATACAAGTTATGCATCGTAAGAACTCACAGCATTAACCCGTCAGAATTACCGCTTGGGCTGCATGTGAAATGTCGTGTTAGAGAAGGCACTGGGGCATCAAGAAGTAACGGCGTATCGTGTGGAAAGGAAGAGAAGCTTGGAGATTCTAGCGCTTACAATAGCTACTGTAAGCCTACATGTGTTGAAAGAATAACAACAGAGAAGCACAACATCTCATGCACACACACACACAAATCCACTGCTTGAGGTTACATTACCAAGAGTGATGGTTGAGATCTACCGTGCGAAAGCCGGAAGCATAAAAGTGACAGATGCTACTGAAATTCAACAACACGGAAGATGGAGTAGACTCTACTGTAAAAAATATCTTATACTGCATGGGCTGAGAATAATATACTTCCTTGTAGAGCAATGGTTGTTTACGTAGTAACTGCAGATTTAGTGACTGAGATACGAGAAGGTTACTGCCTGATCTGGTATTCGTTGGATGCTATTGGCAAATTTAAATACTGTTCATAAATTCTGCTGAATACTGTAAATTCCCTCCTTTTACTAACTTTACACCGTGCTAGGGGGACCACGGTGGCACAGTGGTTAAGGTGCTGTGCTACAAATCGGAAGGTTTCTGGTTCGATCCAAGCTGGTGTCAGTGGATTTTTCATTGACCAAAAAGTCCTTCCGAAAGCACTATGGCCCTGGGGTCGACTCAGCCTCTGACAGAAATGAGTACCAGGAGTATTTCCTGGGGGTAAAGGCGGCCGGTGCATAAGGCTGACAACCTACAACCATCCTGTGCCGTTGTCACGAAATCCGGGAACCTTAACTTCCTGGAACCCTCTGAGCATGTCCAGGCCTGTAATGAGACTGCTTTACCTTTACCTTTGTTTATAACACATTTGTATTTTATTACTGTTCTGAATATGCCCCCAAAGAAATTAAAATTTTCAAAATTGGAGAAATCTTATTACTATTCATTACAAAGTCTCTTTTTCCGTCTCCAACCTAAATTGTAAGGGTTCAAATTAATAAAGACTTGGTTCCGCATATAAGGATGAGAATATATCGCTCATTTGCGACACGAGTGTCACAATCCAAAATTTGTGATTTTTCAGGAGAAACTTTTGAAGGTTTTGAAGTGCTGGTATGCAGCTAGTCAAGAAATTCCCCGCATTTAACTGACCCCAAGGTTCATTACCGCTCTCACAAGCGTCCGCCATGTGTCTCTGTCCTGGGACAGCCAAATCCAGTCCATATACCCACATCCCACCTACTGGAGATCCGTCCTAATATTATCCACCCATCTACGCCTAGGTCTAACCCAGTTGACTCTTTCCCTCCGGTTTCCCCACCAAGACCCTACACACCCCCATCTCCTCACCCATACGCGCCACATGCCCAGCCCATCTCATTCTTCTCGATTTCATCACTCACACAATTTTGGGTGAGGAGTACAAATTATTTAGCTCTTCGTTATGCAATTTCCTCCACTCCCCCGTTTCCTCGTCTTCTATACAGGAGACGTAAAACTACTGTTCTGTACATTTTTAAATTTACATTCTTCAATAGGAGGTAGGCAATATATGTACATGTATGTTGTGTTTTAAATTATTTTCATTTGTGTAACGATTTGAAAATTATGAAAACTTCTTTCATTACATTTTTAAATGGTCGCTCCACACAAATTGTGGTTTTTCCTTTTAATTCATAGGCTGCATTTTATCTCGTCATAGTCAATAATAAATGTTATCTAGCCATAAATGTTGTCGTAATTCAACATTTTCTGTGCCAGTAAGATGTAGCACTTGTAGGGGGACAACAGATGGAACAAGACTCAGTCAGTCCAACAGATCCTCTTCAGGGGATAAGTTGAAATGGCAGCGACAATGAACATTCGGTCCAGAGAACTTCCTAGTTTGTTTCGACTTTGGTGGGCGAAAAAAACTTTTCTCCCATAGAAATTCAATGCCAGTTGTTAGAGGTGTAACATTGTGGCGTAATGAGAGTGCAGAATTCTAGAAATTGGTGCGGAGTTTTCGAAAATTGTTAAAAGAATATACATGTTGTTGATCGCAGTGGTGAACTAATCGCGTCAAAGAGGGTTGTGAACGCTGCAAGAGTTGAGGAGCTGATTTTTTTTTTCTAAAGTGAAGTAACTCATTCGAGTTGACCGATTTCCTAAGAATGAGGAAGTGCAAATTGTTCCTCGCAGAAGGCTGCCATTTCGCGAACCCGATGGAACAAATGTACCAATGTGTTCTTCGATTGTGTTGAAAAATAATGATATTTTACTTACTTATTCCGTGGTGCAGAGTCCTTCTTGAGAAGCTAACGGGTTTGCAGCTAGTCAAGAAATTCCCCGCATTTCACGGAACTCGAATGTTCATAGTGGAAAAAAATTAAATATTTTTGTCTTTTAATTTAATTCTTTTATGATCTAGGGAAGGTACATGTTGAACTTATATCGTAGTACCTGCCAAAGTTGAACCAGATTTATTAAATTAAAACTGTGCTGTTATGTCCATTCTCTACGCCATTGAATACGTATAAGTTATGATTTCTCAAACTGTGATATGCCTACCACTACTGGTACGCCAACTGCTGTTGACTGGTAAGAGGCATTTAATAAAAGTCTGAACATACAAAAGTAAAAAAAAACCTATGCTACATATACTTGTCAGTACGCAGCATTTCTCTTACCATTATGAGACTTGACCTTTTAAAGCCTACTGGTTACAGGATGCACCAACAAGTTGAATATTCACGAACTGTATGTTCTGCCCACACTGTATTTATGTGTTTTGTAAGTATATGAGAACAAATAGCGACTTGTGCCACTTGTACCGTAAATTGATTGGTTTCTATAACCGAGATGAAAAGTGTTTACTGCGCGGTACGAACTAGGTCTTTAAATACAGTAGCCTGGTTTTGGTCTGTAAATGGTAAACGCAACCAGTTCTTGGAATTTTTTTTCTTCATTACAGAAAACAGCGGTGGCGCAAATGTCAAGTAGAGGGATCTCAGTGAAAACGCTTGAGATCGCTTGGTGTAAGCCTTAGAGTAAAAATATTTTTTTTCTTCCCAAGTCTTATTCTCAGGAATATTTTCGAGCATCCCCTAATATTAACTATTTAACGAATCAGAAGATAAAGTGGCTGTTGACTTGTCAAAATACGGCAGTGGTATATACACGTAGTTTACAGCTTCTTGTAATGGGACATTATTTACTAAAGCCTACGTTATATACTGTCAGAGTAGGGTTTCCGTATACGTTGTGTGTGAGAATTACTTGATATGGGGATTCCAGCTTTCTGGAATACAACTTTGAGCCGATCATTACATGGGTACCAACGTTATGGAGGGCATGCACTTTCTCATCATCGGTACCTATACATCAATATAGATGGCGTAATTTCCCAGAAGACTGACACGTTTATCATCACCGCTGTGTGAATCTGCAAATTCGCAGTTCAGATAGTGTACAGGCTTATTATGAAGTTAATTTCTGTAACCACCAATGCGACTGTATGGCTTCGCCAGTAAACCGTTGTCACTGACACACGGCTCTTAGAGGCAAGGTAAATTGCGCTGATTAACAGGCAAATGTGCGTACACGAGCGTTAAGTAAATGCGTTAGTAAATTACCGGTCAGGAGTATTGCCTTCAATAATTTACTCCAAGTTTCACACATGCTTAACACATACAACACAGAATAACTTTTCTCTTTCTGGAAATGTTCAAATATTTGCACATGAATGAGTGGGACAGGACATTTGTTCGTACCTGAATACAATTCGTTTTCACTTCTTAATTTGTCTGAAAATTACATACAGGATAATTCATAAGTCCTTCCGGAACTTCCGAAATCGGCTGCGCATCAACCAAGACAGATACAGCAGAAAGGACATATCGAGCACCTGTAAGGCAGGACAGAAACTTGGAGTGCCCCTCCTTCTGTTTGCATGCTCTCCTTCGGCGTGACCATCCCGGCTACTGTACCGCAGAGTTCGGAATTCCCGGAGGGACTTATGAATTACCCTGTATAAAATTAACCTGAATGATATTCAAATTAACTTGAAAATATCCAATCTAGAGCTGTATGTCAGGGAGAGGGAGCTATTTACGCGTTAAAGTCATGTATGTAGCCTAGGTTTAATGTTAACATGAAATGGAATGCACGTATCAACGTAATATTGAGGTGCTTTCGCGTAACCATTGTTGCCATGGAAAATCAATAAATATTACATATTCCAATTGTGTGTCTGTAACCTTATTTATCCAGCACTAAATTGCACGTACCGTGTTATATTATTATCTGTGGTCTGTCTGGCTGTATCATGTTTTTTCACATTATCTCATAAACGGCACGATTTCCGTTAAAGAAGTTATTGAACATAAAATTAGTGTTTTGATTTTCTCTACAATTTTTACATGACATATTTGTCATTGTGAGAAAAACTGAACGAGTTACTGTCGTATGCGTAAATAGGTTTTATTTTAAAGTACCAGTTACTCTTGTCACATTTTAATGAAACTTGAATTTTCCCGACAGATTTAAAAAAAAATACACAAATATGAAATTTAATGAAAAGCCGTCAATTAGAAGCCGAGTTGTTCCTTGCGGACAGACAGACACTTCACGAAGCTAATAATCGCTTTTCGTAATTTTGCAAACGTTCCTAAGAACTGCAGTCTCCCCACACGGCGTATTTTCTGTTTTGTGTGGATCCAGAGAAAACACATGTTACATCTTTATGCAACAATAACTGACTGATTTTTTTACAACCTATACGTATTTCGCGGCACTAAGTATATAAGCCAGGTTAATTTCGTTTTCAAAGTTTTTACCTCTTATACGTACGTTGCAAATATGACCGAAGCACGTAAGATGTATGATCATGAATCGCAAGTGTTTTTGGAAGTTCTTTGTATTGCCTAAGACGGATGTATGTAAAAGGAAAACAAACAAATATATGGGTTAAATGATCGGTTCGAATTTGGATTGGAATCAGTTTTTCAGTTCAATATAAAAGTTTTTGCTTAATTTGTTTTACATTAACCTAATGCGCTGTGGGATACGGATATCTTGATACCTGAGCTCGCTAATACTGCACACAGCTGTAGGCAGTACAGCCCAGACGCTGCTTGACTGTCGTCAGAATGGCTAGGCAGCGTTATACCTGTTCCAAAACATTTAATCTGTTAGGAATAAATCACAATTCGATACTGGGTCGCGTTATCAAACGGCTGGCACAGTGGTTAAAGAACGTCAGAGTGCTAAGGATTACTTTGTTAGAATTTCCTGACACTCAACTTAACACCATTGTTTACAAGCAACTGGAGGCCTGCGATTTATGCTACGGTCTTTTTAAAATGGCGATAAAACGGTTGGAGATGCTTGCGCTGTGCTTCCATTCTTACCAGCTTGCTCCTTCACAACCGCGCTAAAATGGATGAAGCTATCTGCCGCGTAGAATACCGAGTTACTGCATTAGAAGTTTGAAGTTGTTAAGTAGCAACTCTTATGTAATAATTTTTAGGATTGTAATCTCTTCTGCTTGCGGAGTGTGTTTGACAAATTATTCTGTTCTTATTTAAAAGTACGTATGAGTAGAAAGCCTTTATTACCCTAAGATCGAATAAAATATGTGTTATGGGAAATACATGATTCTTTCCGAAGTTTTTTCTAACATTTTACGAGCAATTAGGGCAAGTTGCTCAGTTTTACTGGTCATTCAAAATGGATGGCAACGTGTACGTTTTCAGAGGTATGGGCAGTTATTCTCCCAGATGAGGGAGAGGTCGACTACGGCTGTTTAATGTTGAAGTGCTGTGACGTGCACACGGAAGTTTGGGGTGTTTTTTAACACAGTATTTTAAAACACTGAACAGCTCTTTGGTTCCACAACAGGCAATTTTTTGGGTAGTATAAAAACTATTAGGTCTTCAAGAAAGGTGTTTGGTCCACGGGTGCGTATACTTACTTACTTACTTACTTACTTACTCCATGGTGCAGTCTTTCTTGAGAAGCTAACTGGTTTGCAGCTAGTCAAGAAATTCCCCACATTTCACGGAACCCGAAGGTTCATTACCGCACTCACAAGCGTCCGCCACCTGTCTATCCTGGACCAGCTCAATCCAGTCCATATACCCACATCCCACCTCCTGGAGATCCATCCTAATATTATCCACCCATCTACGCCTAGGTCTCCCTTGTGGTCCCCTCCCTCCGGTTACTGTAATTAACTAGCCTTTTATTTAAAAATACTGATGACTGTGTATTTGTCGCTTGAAATGAGAGGATCTCAAAATCGATATTTATAAATTAGGCCGTACGATTTTTCGAAAATTGTGAATTCGGACTACAAAACAACAATTTAATTGGAAAAATATTACCTATGAGATCAAACATTATTGTAGGAGATCACGTAACTGAACGAGTTAATGAGTTTAGCTTAATTTGGCTGTAGTTAATGTAGGCTGCTAGGGAGAGAGTATCCAAATTTGAAGCTGCATATGTTTTTACAGATCTGTGGAATGATATAATGCACGGTATCACGAAAATGCCAAAATAAATTCCTATTAAATTTCAATATTCTACCATAAATTTCTGTGTACAGTACTGAGGTGTAATTTATCTAAAGTGATAGTCGTATCAATGTGTTTATACACATCATAATGTTAGACGTTAGAGAAAGATGATTTTGGGAAAAATGGAGAAATCAGGAAAGCGTATTGTCAGCGCAGCCACCGGAAACCGGATGACGGATCATAAATATAAATAAAAAACGGGAATGTGAGATAAGAATAATAATAATAAGAAGAAGAAGACACTTGATAAATTAATAGAAGAATTGGAATGACTGCCTGAAAACCGAGTCCCGGATACAATGTAAAAATACTCACCACTAAAAATCTAAGACAAAGTTAAACTCGAATTCACTCTGCAGCTTGGTGTGGGGCTAATGACCAGATCTTATTAATCTGTGAATTAAACAGTGAGAGTGAATATGATTATACAATTTTATATTAATTATTCAGATAAACAGGTGTTACATTGATTTGGTGACATTAACTATTTTACCTGCCCCCAACCCATTTAAACCTTTGAGGGCGCCCTTTTCCTTTCCTTTCCTTTCCTAAGACCAGTAGCAGTGTGTTTACTGTCACAGAAAGCCATTCTCTCGCATCATATTAATTCTCCTCCAGCTAACACGGAATATTAGACCTAAGCTGTCCATTTTATAGAGAAATTTCCCTTGGAACTCTCAAGTGTATGAATTACCTTTTGCCCTCTTTGTTGTCGGTCGCAGAATAAAATATTCTGTGCATGACATATTTGAATTAGAAGGCGCCGTTGCTGACGCAGAAGGTCAAAATAGTAGAAATGTTCCTTACTCAGCGGCGTTGATACTCATTTTTTTCTTAGAAATATTCTTATATAAAAGTCCCTTTGACTGGGTATTGATGTTCAGTGTAGAATGTCGCAGAATCTGAGATTATATCAGGAGCTACACGCACGTTATGAATCGTTTGTTGGCAAAGTTCAACGCCTGTCACTGGTCAAGTGTTGCTATGTGCTGTACAGGAGCTGAAGACAGCGTAAAAACGGGCAGGCATATTTACTAATTGGTATATTTTCTCCTTTATTATTTTTTACACTGTGAATTTTGTATAGAATCGAATGAGTTGTGAAGATATTCGGAATAGCGAGTCGGCAAGTTTATGGAAGTTACTGTGGCCCATTTAAAGAGGTTATCACTGAATCCACCCTCAAAACATCGTCTTTGAGGAAACTGAGTCAGGATACTCGACAACAGGGATTAGAGCCGGAATAGTTTAAATGGTGTACTGCAAAGCCAACCGGTTGTCCGTACAAGGAATCTTGGTTCTATTCACGGAGTGGCAAGAGATTTAGTTCTTTTCCAAATCTTCCAAACCGGGACTAGTTGTCACCAAACCTATTATTCGTTGGCTAACGGGGAATTTTTTTTCCAGAAGCAAAGTGCCCGGAACACGAAACCGACCACCTGCCTTTTTCTAACACCTGTAACACGCTGATAAATGTTTATGTAAATTTTTATTTTGTGGGGAGGTCGGGAGTGTCCGCAGGTTTCGCAAGAGTTGGGCACAACCTGCCTTAAGTCTTGACCCTAAGGTTCATGTATTAAAACATTAAGATTTTATTCCAGAGTTAGAACAAAGATACTTTTGTGACCACATACAAAGACAAATGTTACATTAATTTATAATTTATTGTGTATATTTTACTTGGAAACCAAGTTCAAGGAAATATGTCAAACCTTATGAAAGTGTGTTTTATTAAATACGTAAATGTCGTAGTTAAGCAACTATGACAATTTGTTGTGTTCTAGAACGTCTTCGTTACCATGTTTAGTGACCAATGAATTGGAAGTCGGGGGAGGGCTAATTGAGGTTCTGTTCATGAATTTACTTCGATATTCGAATTAGAAACCTCCCGAGTACAAATCTGGGTAAGTGCTGTTTTACGCTTTTGTTCTGGTGGTGGGCCTGGAAAACTGTGTTATTACTGTTAAATAAATTTGGTAGAATGGAAAACTTTTGTCACTAACTTCGCTATTATTTTGACGGCGATATT
>Ga0123355_10020971_pt1 | contig 10449 bp, 9 predicted proteins | sample TergutEmb28metaG_3_FD_89872 | JGI IMG/M metagenome (GOLD analysis project Ga0123355, IMG submission 89872) | Embiratermes neotenicus P1 segment gut microbial communities from Petit-Saut dam, French Guiana - Emb289 P1 | ecosystem: Host-associated > Arthropoda: Insects > Digestive system > Gut ... | reverse complement strand
GAGCGCCTCGATCCGGGGGAACGCGACCCGCTTGCTGCCGATCATGATCGGCACGAGGTAGTTGCCGAACGGGCCGACGATGACCGAGGTCATCAGCATCATCATCATCGTGCCGTGCTCGCCGACGATCTCGATGTACACCTGCGAGGTGAACACGTGGTTGACCGGTGAGAGCAGCTCGGTCCTGATCGCCATGGCGAACAGCCCGGCCGTGCAGAAGTAGATGATCATGCCGACCAGGTACTGCATGCCGACGACCTTGTGGTCGAGCGAGTACCGGAAGTACTTCGCCAGGCCGCCGTTTTCGTGGCCGTTGCCGTTGCCGTTGCCGTTGCCGTTGGCTGGCCGGCCGGCCATCTGGCGCAGGACGTCGTTGAACACCCCGAGGCCGGCTAGCCAGCCCACGATGGCGAACACATAGCCGAGCACGATCGGCCAGTCCTCGGAATCGGACAGGGCTACATTCGGGTACTGATTGGCCGCGCCCGTGGCGCCGGTAAACCAGTCGCCGAGCATGTGGCCGAGCACGTACCCGATCACCGCCCCGATGATCGCGGTGTGGATGGCGGGGCGCCGCCACCACGGGCGGCCGTTGCCGTGCGCGGGCAAGCCGCCGCCGGAGCCCTGTGCCCGTTCCGGCTGTGTTTCGATGGCCATCAGGTCACCCTTTCCTGCGTTCGTCCCTGGCCCTCATCGCTGGCCCTCATTGCTGGCCCTCATCGCGGCCGTCACGGCTGCACCGGGTCATTCGGCGGGTAGTAGTAGCCAGGAGCTCCGCCGATTCCGGCCTTCGCCATGGCCTTGTTGATGGTCGGAACCACGGTCGGGTCGTAGGTCGTCGCGTACGGAGGCAGCAACTTGGTGATCGACGCCAGCTGGATCTGCGTCTTATGCGCCCAGGCCTGGAACGCGGCCACCGAGACTACGTCGCCCTGGTTGGCCATCGCGCCGTGCCAGAGGCCGCACAGCTCCGCGCACCGCACCTGGAAGATGCCCGTGTGCTCCGGCGTCGTGAAAGCGACGTTGTTGACGCCGGGGTTGGCGTCGGCCTTCACCCCGAGCTGGTAGGCCCAGAAGCTGTGGATCACGTCGAGGGACGTGACATTGAACTGAACCGACTGGCCCACTGGCAGGTACAGGGCGGTCGTCTCGAACCCGCCGAACTGCGGGTACCGGTAGGTAAACCGCCACTGCTGGCCGATGACCTGGACCTGGAGCGGGGTGCCGCCCTTCGGCAGCCAGATCGGGCTCGGCCCCTCGCCTGCGCCCGCGCCGGCGAAGCCCGGCCAGGCCAGCTCGTAACTGCCAAAGCCGGCCAGGAAGAGCACGATCACCGCGGTGACCGTGATCCAGGTTGCCTGGATGCGAGCGTGCCCGTAGATAGCCGGGCCGTCTTCGTTGTCGCCGTCACGGCGCCGCCAGACGATGAACGCGTACGCCATGTAGAGCAGGACGAAGATCATGACCGGCGCAGCGAGCACGGACATGACCTTGATGTCGAACTGCTGGCTGGCAGCGGAGTTGGACATGGTGCCTGGCGGCATGTGCGGGCCGTACACGAAGTACAGCAGCACGTCAGCGATCACCGCCAGCGGCAGCCACATGAGAAAGATCCGCAGGCCGTGATTCGGCCCGGCCGACTCCGGCGCGGACACTGGCTCGGCGGCAGACGCAGCCATTAGGAGACCACCTCCATGTTTCCGGTCATGAAGCCGATCGTCTGCATAGGACCACCGAAGCCGTCGATGAAGCCGCCGCCACACGGAACGCGGCACTGCCAGAAGTACGTACCGGCCGTCTTCGGCGTGTGGAAGCTGAAGGTCATGGTCTGCTTGGGCCCGGAGGTGCAGGGAGAGGTCCCGCACAGGTTCGCGCTCAGCATCGGCGTGGCCATCGGCACGTTGAGATTGATGCCGGGGATCGAGAAAGTATGTCCGACGTTGCAGGCGCCCCACGAGTTGAGCTCGGTGATCGGCCTGCCGTTTACGTACGCAATGCCACCGATGGTGCCGGTGACCTTGCCGAACACCGGATTGCGCAGGGGAGTGCATCCATCGTAGCCCAGGATCGTCATATTGACGGTACTGCCAGCGGGCACCTTGAAGATCGTGGTGTGGAGCCACTGGTGCGTGTGCGGGTCCTGGATAAAGTACGACACCCAGTCCGGGTGTGTGCTGACGGTGTTCTGGGGATCTTCCTGCATCACCACGTTGACGTTTGCGCCGGTGTCCGGGGTCACGCCTGCGGAGAAGTCCACCGTCTGCGGACCTGCCAGGAAGTAGTGCACGACGACGAATACTGCAAGCGCCGCGAAAGCCAGAAAGGCCACCGTAAGCGTCGCGACACGGGCCGGCAGCGACACCGGCCATCACCTCGATTCCGCGCCTATGGGCAGGGCCGCCTGCGCTGCTCGCATGGCGGACTGCCTCGAATGACGGATCCGATCGTGGTGGCCACATCGGGCGATCGGCAAGGATCGCGGCATAGCATGACTAAATTGTCATAGTCGCCCGGGCGACGTCTGGCCCGGTGAATGACCTCCCTTGGGGGACATTTCCGCAGCTAACGGCCCGGTTACGGGCTGCACCGGCTTGACCGAGACGCCCGTCATGGAGTAAACCGTCTTGGCGTCGGACTAATCGGGCGCGAGGCAACAATCGATTGAGGTCGGACCCACACGATGACCATCAGCCAGGCGATCGCCGGGCCGGTGCGAAGCCGCATCCTCGTCGTGGACGACGAGCCGCAGATCCGGGACATGGTGACCAGGGCACTTGAGGCCGCTGGTTACGGGATTGACTCCGCCGCGGACGGCGCGACCGGTCTCGACCTCGCGCTGTCTGGCGACTATCAGCTGGTCATCCTGGATGTCGTCATTCCGCCCAGCGGCGGTCGGCTCGTGCTGCGCCAGCTCCGGCGCCTCCGGCCCGACCAGAGCGTCCTTGTGCTCTCCTGCCTGTCGGACGTCACCGCCAAGGTCGACCTGCTCGATGCCGGCGCCAAGGACTACCTGACCAAGCCGTTTTCCCTGGACGAGCTGCTGGCCAGGGTCCGCGTGCAACTGCGGGCCGAGCAGCAGCCAGGCGAGCAGCCGGCGAGCGACATTCTGCGCGCCGGGCGGCTGGTCCTCGATCTCGGCCGGATGCAGGCCGACGCCGGGCTCGGGCCGGTGCCGCTGACCCGGCTGGAGATACTGCTGCTGCGGACGCTGATGGAGCACGCCGGCGAGTCGGTCCCCAAGGGTTCACTGCTGGCATCGGTGTGGGGCATTGACTTCGACCCGGGCTCGAACGTTGTCGACGTTTGCGTCCGCAGGCTCCGCTCCAAGCTCGGATTCGAGCTGATCGAGACGGTGCGCGGTGCAGGCTATCGACTCGCTTCGTGATCACCCGCTTACGGAGCGCATCGGAGCGCTCCGGCGGGTCGTCATGGGCAAGGACCTCGACGAAGCGCACTCCCGGCCGGGCTGGGTTGACCTGGCGTGGGTCGTCCTGTGGCTCCTGGGCCTCGGCGGCATCCTGGCGTTCCGGAGCTGGGAGTCGGTGCCGTTCCACCTGATCTGGATCACCTTCGCCCTCCTGTACAGCCTGCGGGTCCGCCACACCGGGCGAACGTTCTGGCTCATGGTGGCGATGTGCGTCACGACGTTCGCCGCGATCGGCGCCGGCGTGCTGAGCGGAACTCAGCCGGTCAACGAGCTGGCCGAGATCCCGCTGATGGCTGCCCTCTTCTGGGTTGTGGTCTGGCACGGGCGGCGCCGCGAGGCGGCCGACAAGGAGCTGATCCGGGTCAGCCAGGAGAACGAGCGGCTGCTGGCCAACCAGCGGCGGTTCCTGCAGGACGCGTCCCACCAGCTCAAGACGCCGATCACGATCGCACTCGGCCACTCCGAGCTGCTGGCCCGCAAGCTCGCCAGTCACGAGGACAAGCGCGACATCCACGTCGTCGTCGGCGAGCTGAACCGGCTGCGCGCGCTGAGCGAGCGCCTGCTGCTCATCGCGGCATCGGCTAACCCGGACTTCCTGCGCCCGGAGCCGGTGGAACTCGACCACTTCATGGCCGACGTGCTGCTGCGCTGGCGTCCCGCCGCCGACCGGTGCTGGCAGGTCGGCGCCCTCGACGCGGCCGTCGCGCTGGCCGACGCCGAGCGCCTGGGTCTGGCCGTTGACGCGCTCGTGGAGAACGCGGTCCAGCACACCCAGCCGGATGACCTCATCCGGCTCTCGGTCGCGGCCAGCGACGACGGATCGCAGCGGGTCAGCCTTATCGTCCAGGACACCGGAACCGGAATCGCGGCGGATGAGCTCCCGCACGTGTTCGAGCGGTTCTCGACCGGAGCGCCGACAGTCGGCGGCGGCCGGGGTACCGGGCTCGGGCTTTCCCTGGTCCGGGCGGTTGCCCAGGGCCACGGCGGAGAGGTCCGCGCGACGAGCGTGCCCGGCCTGGGCAGCAAGTTCGAGATCATTCTGCCGGTCAGCTCGATAGACGCCCCGGGCTTCCCGCCGGCTGCGCTACCGAGCCCGGCCGCGGTGCGCGCCCAGGGCGGCCCGACCGACGGGTACCCTGGCGACCGATGATCGCCCAGCCTCACGACGACGCACCCCCCGCGGCACGCGGGGGCCCCACGAATGCCCGGATGCCGCTGCCACCCCGGCTGAAGGCCATGAGCCGGCGAGCGAAGGTCGCTACCGGAACTGCGGCCGCTGCGGTGGTGGTCGCGATCGCCCTGATTCTCGGCGCGGCCCACGGGCCAGCCCCGCAGGCCGCGCCGCTGCGCGCCGCCAAGAGCTTCTCGCTGCCTCAGCTTGGCCAGCCGGGCAGCACCGTGTCGCTCGCGAATTATGCCGGCCAGCCGGTCGTCGTGAACTTCTTCGCCTCGTGGTGCGAGCCATGCCAGCGCGAGACCCCGCTGCTCGCCCGTTACTACGAAAGTCATGCCGGTCACGTCAATCTGATCGGCATCGATTCCAACGACGAGCAGGCAGCGGCCCTGCGCTTCGTCGCGAAGGTCGGGGTGCGCTACCCGGTCGGGTGGGATCCGTTCCCGGCCTCCACCACGACCTCCTACGGGGTACTCGCGCTGCCGCAGACCTTCTTCCTGAACGCCGAGCACAAGATCGTCGCCCACGTGATGGGGGCCGTGACGGCGCGCGTATTGGCCAAGGACGTCGCGCTGATGAACCAGCGACCGACCCAGAAGCGAGAGTGATCGCGGTGTCATCGGTAACGGACAAAGAATCGCCGCGCGCGCGGGCGCTGCCGAGCGGCTGGCCGGTGCGCCGGACGCCGCGCTGGGTGCTGCTGGCCATCGCGGTCCTCGTGCTGATCGGCGTCGCCGTCTCCCTTGTCCACAAGCCATCGCAGGCGCAGCAGGCCAGCGACCTGCGCGGGTTCCTGCAGGAAGTCAACGCCGACATCGAGTCCTGCGCGGGTGGCGTCGGCGAGTCACTCACCGCGATGCGGCAGGTCGAGTCGGGGCAGGCCAGCACCGCCACCGACGTCAGCGACGGGATCAGCGTCGCGCAGCAGGGTTCGGCGAACTGCTCGCCGGCCACCAACGAGGAACTCGACAATCTCGAGAACTACCAGGTACCTGAGTCGCTGGACAGCTTCGGGCTGGTCGGCACCGTCAGCGACCTGGTGACCTGGGCCGCCCCGGATGCCCAGCGTGTGCAGACAGACGTGGCCACGGTGCTCGGCGCGACCACCGCGCAGGCGAAGAGCCAGGCGCAGGCGACACTCAGCCGCGACCTGGCGGCCCTCGACGCGGAGCGCGCGAAGGTAGACGAGCGCATCAGCAAGGCGATCAAGACAACCGCGCTGGCGGCGGCCCTGCCCAGGCTGCCGGGCTGACCAGGACGCCATGCCAGGAATGCAGTCGGGCCTGTCCGACACCAATCCGATCATCGTCGCCGCCTTTAAGGCCGCGCTGCTGCACCAGGGCCTCATCATCGCGGCGGTCCTGGCGCTGCTGGCGCTGGCCTGGATCGCCGCCCGCGAGTTCTCCTCCGGCAGCACCGGGCGGAGATTCGGGTGGTCGTTCCGCGATGACAGCAGAGCCCGCCGCGTGCTGCGGATTGGCTTCGGAATCCTGTGGGTCTTCGACGGCCTGCTGCAGGCGCAGCCTGCCATGGCAGCCGGACTGCCGTCGCAGGTCATTCAGCCCGCCGCCGCCACCTCACCGGGCTGGGTTCAGCACCTGGTCAACTGGGGCGCGACCGCCTGGTCGTACCACCCGGTGCAGGCAGGCGCGGCGGCAGTCTGGATCCAGGTCGGCATCGGCGCGTGGCTCCTGTTCGCCCCGTCCGGCTGGCCGTCCCGGCTGGCCGGCCTGGTCAGCGCTGGCTGGGGCCTGCTGGTCTGGGCGTTCGGCGAGGCGTTCGGCGGCATCTTCGCGCCGGGCCTGACGTTCTTGTTCGGCGCTCCTGGCGCTGCGCTCTTTTACTGCACCGCCGGGCTCCTGCTGGCGATGCCAGAGCATCGCTGGCGCTCGGAGCGCCTCGGCCGGGTCCTGCTCGCCGGTCTCGGGCTATTCCTGGCCGGCATGACTGTCCTGCAGGCATGGCCAGGCCGTGGCTTCTGGCATGGCCACGGCCGGTCCGGGCCGCTGGCCAGCATGGTGACCTCGATGGCCGGCACGCCGCAGCCGCACCCGCTGGCCGCGATGGTGCGCGGATTCGCCTCACTGACCGCCGCGCACAGTTTCGCCGTCAACCTGGTCGCCGTGCTCGCACTCGGCGTGACCGCTGCCGCGCTGCTCGCAGGGGCGGCGGCGACCGGAGAAGCCGGTGCCGCCCGGATCCGGGCGCTGGTGCTCCGGCCGGCGGTGATCCTGCTGCTCGTCTTCTGCGTGGCCGACTGGGCGCTGTTCGAGGATTTCGGGTTCTTCGGCGGCCTCGGTACCGACCCCAACAGCATGATCCCGGTCGCGATCCTCGCCGTGGCCGGGTACATCGCGCTGGCTCCGGCGGCTGCGACCGAGCCTGCCGCAGCCGCGGTGGCCGCCGAATCCGCTGCAGCGGCCGAAGCCGCCGTGGCCGCCGGGCCGGCGCCGGCACCGGCGCGGGCAGCGGCACAGGCGCTGCCCGCCCGGCTGGCCTACCCGGTGATCCGCGCGGCGGCCGGCGCAGGCGTGCGGGCGGTGCTCGCGCTGTGGGCCGTCGTGATCGTCATCGTCGGTGCCGGGCCGATGGCGCTGGCGCAGGCCAGCTCCACCGCGTCACCGATCATCGCGCAGGCCATCGCGGGCAGCGCCGCGCCGCTGAACTTCACCGCTCCGGCGTTCTCGCTCACCGACCAGAGTGGCAGCCAGGTAAGCCTGGCCAGCCTGCGCGGCAAAGTCGTGCTGCTCACCTTCCTGGATCCGGTGTGCACCTCGGACTGCCCGCTGATGGCGCAGGAGTTCCGCGCCGCCGACCAGCTCCTCGGCGGTCCCGCGCACGGCGTCGAGCTCGTGGCGATCGTCGCCAATCCCGTATATCGCTCGGCTGCTTACACCCGCGCGTTCGACAGCCAGGAAGGCCTGGCCACGGTGCCCAACTGGCTGTTCCTGACGGGATCGCTGAGCCAGCTGCAGCACGTGTGGAGCAACTACGGCGTCACGTCGCAGATTGTGGCGGCCGGCGGGATGGCCGCGCACAACGACGTGGCCTACGTCATCGACCGGAACGGGCACACCAGGTCGGAGCTCAACTTCGACCCGGGTCCCGGTACCGCGAGCTCGCAAGCGTCGTTTGCCGCCGAGCTCGCCGACAGCGCGCAGCAGGTCCTAGGACAGGCATGACGACCACGCTCAGCAAGATCCGGCGCGGCTGTTCCCGTGCACCGGTCGCTGCCCTCGCGGCAATCGGGCTGCTGTCACTCGCCGCGTGTGCAGGCACGCGCCCACCAGCCGGGACAGCCGCTTCCGGCGGGGGGACCGGGGCCAAGGCTGCTGGCCTGCCCGCCCCGGCACTATCCACTTCGCTGGCGGGATCCGACGGGACCAGCTGGGCGGTTGTCGACATGGGCGGCGCCGCTTCGACGCTCGAGAGCTTCTGGGAGCTATTCGTCCGCCCGGCCGGCAGCTCCGGCTGGCGGCTCGCCACGCCCACCGGGGTCGCGAGCAACGGCGGCCTCGTCATGACGCAGAGCGAGGCGGGCACCCTCGTCACCGGCTTCCGGCCAAGCCAGAAACTGACCTTCTCGCCGCTGGCCAGCAGCGCCGACGCCGGCGCGCAATGGTCCCCCCAGGCACCGCTGACTCCTGGGCTGGCGGCCGTTCCCGGCGCCCTGGCCGGTAACCCGGCGGGCCGCCTGCTCGCCCTGACGCAAACCGGTGACGTCGAGTCGGCGTCGGCCGTCGGGGCGGCGTGGAAGCGGCTGACCTCGCTGGACGCCCTGGCCGCAGCGCCCGCCGGGCGAGCCTGCGGGCTGACCGCGCTCACCGCCGTGGCGTGGACCACGGCCGGCGCGCCGCTGGTCGCCGGCGACTGCAGCAAGCCAGGAGTGACCGGGATCTTCACGCTGGCCGGCGGAGCCTGGCAGGCCGCCGCGCCGCGCCTGACCGGCTCGCCAGCCCAGGACACGGTCGACGTGGTCGGGCTGACCACGACGGGCGGACGGACGACCGCCGTCCTGGCCGTCGGCACGGGCGCCGCGGCGTCCGTTGTCGCCGCGTGGTCGCCCGACGGCGGCGGGCAGTGGACGCAGTCGGCGCTGCTGCCCTCCCCTGCCCTGGCCTCCGGCGGCCAGCCGTCGGTGTCCTTTTCCGCGGACGGGTCGGCCGGCCTGGTCGTGACTCCCGCTGCCGGGCGTGGCACCGCGACACAAGTCGCGACGATCGGCTGGCAGGCCGATGCCTGGGTCGCGCTGCCACCGCTGTCCGCGGCGCCGGCCGCCACCTCGAACTCGCGTGTCGCGACGCTGGTGGCCCCCACCACAGGCGCGGCGCAGGCACTCGAGGTCGATCGCGGCACCATGACCGTCTGGCAGCTCGGCACCGGAGGCTGGACGCTGGCCCAGACGGTCCGGGTGCCCGTCCCCTACGGATCGTCAGGCTGAGGCACCCGTGAGCTACATCCTTAACAACTGGTCATTCGACCCGTTCCTGATCATCGCGATCGTCGTGGCAGCATGGCACGAGATCGGCCTCGCACGGCTGGCCGCCCGGTCCCGCCCGGAGCGGAACCGCGAGCGCAGGCTCCGATCGATCTGGTTCTACGCGGGCCTGGCGGTCCTGCTCATCGCGGTGCAGTCGCCCATCGACTACTGGGCCGACGACTACTTCTTCGTGCACATGATCCAGCATCTGCTGCTCATGTTCGCGGCCCCGACGCTGATCGTCGCCGGCGCCCCCTGGCAGCCGCTCCTCGACGCGCTGCCGGGCCGGTCCGGCAAGGCGGCAACCCGGACTGTGCTCACCGCGGACTGGACCCGGCCGCTGCGCGCCGTCGCCGGATTCTTCCTCCGGCCGTGGATCGCGATCCTGATCTTCAACGCGGTCATGATCATCTGGCACCTGCCAGGGCCCTATGACCTCGCCGAGCGCAACCAGACGGTGCACATCTGGCTGATGCACAGCAGTTTCTTCATCGCGGGCCTGCTCTTCTGGCTGCAGTTCATCCCGTCACTGCCCTTCCGGATCAGGATGACGCCGGTAGCCCAGGCGGCCGCGCTGCTGGCGACCAACGTCGTCATGTGGGTGCTCGCCATGGCGATGGGCTTCCTCAGCAGCACGTCGTGGTATGCGGTCTATCAGCACGTTCCCGGCGTGACCCTGCCCCCGTTCGCCGATCAGCAGATCGGTGCGGGGATCTTGTGGATCTGCGGCGACTTCTGGGCCATCCCCACAATGATCTTCGTCGTGCGCCGGCTGATGGCCGAAGACGGCACGATGAGTGCCGCGGTCGACCGGATTCTCGGCCGCGGCTCCGCCAGGTACAACTGGGCCAGCCGCGGTGCGGGCGGCTGGCGGGCTCGCTAGCGAGGGCCTCCTCCCAGAACACGCTCATCAGACGCGCAGGGGCAGGCAGCGGGAAGCGTCAGCGCGGTCCCGGTGTTCACCATGACCATGGAAGTCGAGATCTGGTCTGACGTAGTCTGCCCGTGGTGCTACCTGGGCAAGAAGCGCTTCGAGCAGGCTCTGGACAGCTTCGAGCACCGGGACAAGGTGCAGGTGACCTACCGCTCGTTCGAGCTCGATCCGGCCGCCCCGCCGGGCGTCACCAGCCCGACGATCGAGCTGCTCGCACAGAAGTATGGGATGAGCGCGGCCCAGGCCGAGCAGGCCCAGCGGCAGATGGAGCAGCGGGCTGCCGCGGACGGCCTGATCTTCCGGATGAGCGACCTGCGCAGCGGCAACACCAGGGACGCCCACCGGCTGCTGCAGCTGGCCAAGGCCAGCGGGCGGCAGGATCAGCTGATGGAGCGGCTGCAGCGCGCCTACTTCACCGAGCAGGACTCGATCTT
>Ga0123355_10020970_pt1 | contig 10449 bp, 8 predicted proteins | sample TergutEmb28metaG_3_FD_89872 | JGI IMG/M metagenome (GOLD analysis project Ga0123355, IMG submission 89872) | Embiratermes neotenicus P1 segment gut microbial communities from Petit-Saut dam, French Guiana - Emb289 P1 | ecosystem: Host-associated > Arthropoda: Insects > Digestive system > Gut ... | reverse complement strand
CATGAACGGTTCGGCCGACTTTCCGACCGTCCCTTGAACAAAGGCGTCTACCTCGGCTGGCGATAACTTCTCCTGGAAGGCCAGGCCCAGCGTCGGCATGGATTTGATCGCCTGCGCGATCTCGTCCGGGCCTACTGGCGGCGTTCCGGTGATCATCAACCCTCGCAGCCCCGCAAAACGTGGAATCATCTCGATCCCGATGAGGCCGCCCAGCGACCAGCCCAAGACAATCGCGTTGGTGACGCCCAGTTTCCCCAGCAGCTCAATGGCGGCGTCGGCAGACCCCTCGAGCGTATACGTCCGCTCCGGATCAGGCGCATCGCTCGAGTCGCCGCATCCCGGCAGATCGAACGCGATCAGGCGGTGATTCGAAGTCAATGAACTATGCAATTGGTGGCGGAAAACGCCCCGGCAGAAGGAATTGCCATGAATCATAACGAGCGGTATCTCGCCCTGGCCGCTCTCCTCAACCGCTAAAGAGCCGTGCGAAGTCTGGATTGTGGAGTGACGCGTAATAACGACTTTCTCTTGCTGATCTTGTGGAACGTGCATTATGCCCTCCATTGTTGTCCATTCGAATGCCGTTCGGCCGTAGATGCACCGACTACTCCAAGCTTGAAGAACGGACGTCGATTCACAGCGCCCGGTCCCATGCCCTCGCCGCCCCTTCGATCAGAGCTAAGGGTTGCGCGCTCAGATAGGACACGGAGAACCGCGATTTATTCCCGCCGAACATGATCTGGTGTCGATGCGGTAAGTCGTCGAAGTCAGATCGAGTACAGGCATTTGCTTATCTCCTTTCGGGGATGTTCCCCGCCTGTCCCAGCAGTGAGGCTTCGGTCCAGGGAGCTGCGGGTGCCGAAGAAAACTGCCGCCGATTCTGCGTTCCATTCGGTCCAGGCCCGGCGATATGCGGAGGGATGAGGGAGAGAATGGCTCCGATGCTGGACAGGAGTGCTAGTATACGAATGTGAGCTCACATTTATCTATTGCACCGCGGCGGATCCCTCAGCAGAAACGCGGTCAGCGCCGGGTGGATGGTTTTCTGCGCGCAGCGGCATCGGTAATCACCGAACTGGGGTACGAGCGTGCGACCATGAGCGCCATTGCCCGACGCTCGCATTCATCCGTTGGCTCGCTCTACCAGTTTTTCCCGCACAAACTGGCCTTGGCAGAGGCATTGCGAAACCACTACATCAGAAACGTCGAACAATCCTGGATTACTCTTGGCTGCCAGGCAGCGGAGATGAACGCGGCCACCCTCACCGGCCGGCTGGTCGAGCTACAGATTGAGATCATCAAAAATCATCCTGTCCTGCTTGCGCTCCTGGATGTTCCTCCGGCTTCACACGCACGACGTGAACTGATCCGTCGGCGAATCGCCGAGGTACTGATGTCGCACAATCCACATATTTCCAAAACCACAGCTCTGCGCATCGCCTCCGTTGTCCAGCAGATCAGCCGAGGGCTATTGAGTTTGTACGCGCAGGCCGAGAGCAACGAGAGAAGGGCAATCATTGAAGAATTCAAGGCGGTTTTGACCGGATACTTGGTGCCTAAGCTCAAGTCTTGAGGCTTGATCTCCACCAAGCCGCGCAAGCTGGGGTTAGGGGTAGGGAGACAACTCAATGAATAGCATGAGCCCTGGGCTTTGGAGCTCTGGCGGTTTCCTGTGCAGTGTTCTTGCCATCCTTTCATCGATCGGGTGCGACCAGAAGGTATTATCAGCCCCCTCGGCTCGCCCTCCGGAGGTGGAAGTCGCCACCGTCATTCAAAAAGATGTTTCCATTCATGGGGAATGGGTAAGCACACTGGACGGGTACGTGAATGCACAAATCCAACCGCAGGTGACCGGATATCTGATCAAGCAGGCTTATCGCGAAGGCTCCCTGGTTCATCAAGGAGATGTACTGTTTGAGATCGATCCCCGCCCGTTTCAGGCTGTGCTTGACCAAGCCAAGGCCCAGCTCGCCCAGGCCAATGCCCAGCTTGGGACTGCGACACTCAATGTGAAGCGTGACATTCCCGAAGCGCAGGCGCAGGCAATCCCGCAAAGCCAGTTGGACAATGACACCCAGGCAAAGCTTTCGGCACAAGCGGCGGTCGAGGCTGCTCAGGCAGCCGTTGAGCAAGCCGACCTGAATCTTGGCTATACGAAAGTTCGGTCTCTGATCGACGGAATCGCGGGTATTGCCCAGGTGCAAGTGGGCAACCTCGTCAGTCCTGCAACCGTGCTCACCGGTGTTTCCCAGACCAATCCCATCAAAGTCTATTTCCCCATCAGCGGAATCGAGTATCTGCGAATTGCCGGCCGGGATAGTCCCGCCACCGTGAATCTACTTTCCAGCGACAAACCTATCCAGCTTGATCTTGTCCTGCCCACCGGTAAAACCTACCCATACAAAGGCAAGATTCTGTTCGCCAATCGACAGATAGACTCCCAAACCGGAACCATCCAGATCGTGGGTGCGTTTCCGAATCCCACTAACCTGCTCCGGCCCGGCCAAACCGCCCGTGTCCGCTCGGTTACTGAAGTGAGAAAAGCGGTGCTCCTCGTGCCACAGCGAGCGGTGACGGAGCTCCAGGGCAGCTATCAGGTCGCAGTCCTTCAACCGGGCAACAAGATCGCCGTCCGAACCGTCCAGGCGGGAGAGCGAGCCGGGAGTATGTGGATCATTGAGCAGGGGCTAAACCCGGGCGAACAGGTCGTCGCCGAGGGCACCCAAGCGGTGCGAGACGGGACGGTGGTTAAACCCAAACCCTATACTGCGCCTGCCGAGGCAAACTGACCTATGGCCAAGTTCTTCATCAATCGCCCTATTGTGGCCATCGTCATCGCCATTCTGACCGTGATTGTGGGCTCGATCGTTGTTTTCACGCTGCCCGTCGCACAATTCCCCAGTATTGTTCCCCCTGAGACCAAGATTCAGGCCACCTTCGTGGGCGCCGACGCGAACACTTTGGCGCAATCCGTGGCCACGCCGATTGAAGAGCAGATGAGCGGCGTGGACAACATGAACTACATGTACTCGGTAAACGCCACCGCCAACGGCCAGACGACCATGGTGGTGGACTTCGCCGTCGGCACCGACCCGAATACCGATCTCATTCTGACCCAAATGCGCGAGACGCAGGCCGCTGCGCAGTTGCCGTCGCAGGTTGCGAACTATGGCGTGACCGTGCAGAAATCGACTTCTGCGCCGCTGATGCTTGTAGCTTTGTATTCCCCTGACGGGACCTATGATGCCCAGTTTCTCGCGAACTACGCCTACATCAACCTGAACGATCCACTCACCCGGGTAAAGGGTGTGGCAAACGTACAGGTCTTTGGCGCGGGGCAATATGCGACGAGGATATGGCTGAATCCCGACAACCTGACGCGACTGGGCATCACGGTTTCAGATGTCATCAACGCAGTTCAGTCGCAGAACACTGTCAACCCGGCCGGACAGCTGGGAGGCCAACCTGCGCCTCCCGGGCAGGAATTCACTTACGCCGTGCAGGCCCAGGGCCGCCTGGTGACGCCGGACGAGTTCGCCAATATTGTGGTCCGTGAAAATCCCGATGGCGGCGTGGTGCGAGTCAAGGACCTGGGGCGGGTCGAACTGGGCGCACAGTATTACACACTGATGGGACGGCTGAATGGAAAGCCGAGCGCCGTGATCGCCATTTACCAACTGCCCGGCTCAAATGCCGTCGATACCGCAGCCGGCGTAAAGAAGTTAGTGGCTGAGCTCGGCAGCCGCTTTCCCCGTGACATGGCTTATGTCGTCTCTCTCGACCAGACCCGCGCGGTAACGGAAGGGATGAAGGAAATCCTCATTACTCTGCTGATCGCCCTGGGTCTGGTGATCCTCGTGGTTTATCTCTTTCTGCAAGGCTGGCGCGCTACGCTGATCCCCCTGCTCGCGGTTCCGGTGTCGCTGGTGGGAACTTTTGCGCTGTTCCCTCTGTTTGGATTCTCCATCAACACCCTATCGATGTTTGGCCTGGTCCTGGCCATCGGTTTGGTGGTGGATGACGCCATCGTTGTCGTCGAGGCCGTGGAGCGACATATCGAGGAAGGTCTGGCTCCAAAGGCTGCAGCGCTTCGAGCCATGGAGGAGATCTCCGGCCCGGTGATCGGCATTGCTTTGGTACTTGCATCCGTGTTCGTACCGACCATCTTCATCCCCGGCATCACCGGCAGGCTGTATCAGCAGTTCGCCATGACCATCGCCATCTCGGTGATGATTTCCGCCTTCAATGCCCTCAGTCTCAGCCCGGCGCTCGCCGCGCTGTTGCTGCGGCCCAAGCACACGCCAGGCACAGGAAAGGGTGGCGGACCGCTCCAGAGATTCTTTGCCGCGTTCAATCGCTACTTTGACCGTTCCACGGATAGCTTTGTGCGCTGGTCGGCGGGCATGATTCGCAAGGGCGCCTGGGTCCTGGCGTTACTGGCAATCTGTGGCCTGGCCGCAGCCTTCTCCGGGAGAGGACTTCCATCGAGCTTCCTTCCCGACGAGGACCAGGGATACATCTACGTCAACATGCAACTTCCCAACGCGGCCTCTCTCGAACGGACGGACGCGGCCGCCCGCCAGGTGGAGGCAGTACTCGCCAATACGCCCGGGGTCGAGTACACCACCAGCGTCATCGGCTTCAGTCTGCTGAGCTACGTTCAGACCAGTTACAACGCATTTTTCTTCGTCGTATTGAAGCCTTGGAGCACGCGCGGGCAAAGGGACGAACAGTATCAGGCAATCAAGTACAGCTTGAATCAGAAGTTGGGCAGTCTTCCGCAGGGAACGGCCTTCAGCTTCTCTCCCCCTGCGATTCCCGGCGTCGGCACCTCCGGGGGCTTCACGCTCGTGCTTGAGGACCGGGGCGGGCATGACATTCCGTATCTTGCTGCGAACGTAGACAAATTCGTCGCCGCCGCCCGCAAACGGCCAGAAATTGGTGGCATCAGCTCTTCGTTCCTGCCCAGCGTGCCGCAGCAGTTTATCGCTGTCGACCGCGACAAGGTGCTGAAGGTCGGGGTGCAAATCTCGGATCTCTACCAGACGCTTCAGACTTTCATGGGTGGGTACTTTGTCAATTATTTCAACCGGTTTGGAAGACAGTGGCAAGTGTATGTCGAAGGCGCCGGTCCTTACCGAACCGCGGCTCACGATCTCAGCCATTACTACGTTCGGAACAATCGCGGACAGATGGTTCCGCTCTCAGACCTGGCGAGATTCGAGCCGCGTCCAGGCCCTGAGTTCATCATGCACTACAACGAATATCCGTCAGCCCAGCTCAATGGCAGCGCCGCTCCCGGCTACAGCTCGGACCAGGCGACGGCAGCTTTGGAGGACGTGTTCCAACAGACCATGCCGCACGACATGGGTTTGGATTACATGGGCATGTCTTTTCAAGAGCAAAAGGCGCGCGAAGGAATCCCGCCCTCTGTCATCTTTGGCTTCTCGCTGTTGTTCGTGTTCTTGATCTTGGCGGCGCTCTACGAGAGCTGGTCTCTGCCCTTCAGCGTTCTGCTGAGCACACCGGTCGCCGTCTTCGGCGCCCTGGGAGCACTCTGGCTGCGCCGGGTTCTGCTCTCCGCCTTTCTCCCCCACTACATGGTGCAAATCGAAAATGATGTGTACACGCAAATAGGATTGGTGATGCTGATCGGTCTCGCCGCCAAGAACTCGATTTTGATCGTCGCATTCGCCAAAGAGGACTACGAGCGCGGGATGTCACTGGTCGACGCTGCACTCAGCGCGGCCAGGGTTCGCCTGCGGCCCCTTCTGATGACCTCGTTTGCCTTTCTCCTCGGTTGTGTGCCGCTCTGGACAGCCTCCGGAGCAGGCGCCGTCGCACGCCAGGTGATGGGCACAACCGTGATCGGGGGCATGGCAGCGGAAACCTTCATCGGCAGATTCTTTGTTCCGGCAATCTTCGTCCTGGTCGAAAAGCTATCCGGTGCGAAAAGACAATCCGCGCGTGCGCCATCGCCCGAAGCGCGCCTGCCGGTGGAGGGAGATTGATGAAGAGACTGCGGATCTTGTGCGCGGCAGTGTGTTCATTTTTGGCAGGATGCGCGGTCGGCCCGAATTACCGCCGGCCGAACGTCAATCCTCCGGATGTCTATCGCGATGCAGCTCCAGGTTCATCGCCTCAGCCGGCGACCGTATCGCTCGGCAACGAGAAATGGTGGGAAGTCTTTCAGGATCCAGTATTGCAGCAGTTGATTCGCACCGCTTTGCAGCAAAACTACGACGTGAACATTGCCGCCACCCGAGTTCTTCAAGCCCAGGCCGAGGTTGGCATCACTCGCGCAAACCAGTTCCCGACGGCGGTGGCCGGCGCTCAAGGGTTCAGCGAGCGCAACCCGAAAATCAGCGCTGCCTTCCCGTCGTATGAAGCCAATGCCGCACAAGTGGATCTGTCCGTCATCTGGAATCTGGATTTCTGGGGTAAATACCGGAGGCAGACGGAAGCCGCCCGCGACAATTTGCTGGCCACCGAGTGGGGCCGGCAGGCCGTCATCAGTTCGGTAGTGTCCAGCGTCGCCGCCGGTTACTTTCAGCTGCGCGAACTCGACCTGGCTCTGGAGATTTCGAAACGAACGCTGGCTTCGCGACAGGATTCGCTCCGCCTCACGCGCGTGCTGAACGTGAATGGATCCGCGTCCCTGCTTGATCTGCGCCAGGCCGAAGAGCTCGTCTACACGGCTGGGCAGCAGATCCCCGATTTGGAGCGGCAGATTCAACAGGAAGAAAATGCGATCAGCGACTTGCTGGGAGAGAACCCCGGTCCGATAGCTCGCGGCCTTAAGCTGACAGACCAGACGCTGCCTTCCTCTGTACCCGCCGGACTGCCCTCTGACCTTCTCGATCGACGTCCCGATATCCGCGAAGCAGAAGCGAATCTCATGGCTGCGAATGCAAACATTGGGGTGGCCAAAGCAGCTTACTTCCCCAGTATTTCTCTTACCGGCACGGCAGGATTCGAAAGTTACTCACTGAGCAAGCTGTTCACCGGGTCCGCCGGTCTGTGGAACACGGCAGCATCGCTGACCCAGCCTGTCTTCCAGGCCGGCGCACTCCGCTCGGGCATGCGACTTGCCCGGGCCGAGAAGGAACAACTCCTTCTTGCCTACAAGCAAACGATCATCGGCGCCTTCGGACAAGTTTCTGATGCGCTGGTCGCGTATCAAAAAAATCGTGAATTCCGCGAGCAGCAGGAGCTGCTCACCTCTGCAGCTTCCGATGCTGACCGGCTGTCGAAAATTTTGTATCAAAATGGGGGCGCGAGCTACCTGCAGGTGCTCACTAGCGAGACCAATTATTTCGCAGCCGAGCTCAACCTGGCTCAGGCTCAGTTGAACGAGCGCCTTGCGCTCGTTCAACTTTATAACGCCCTCGGTGGAGGTTGGCAGCGCTAAGTGCTGAGTGTTGTGCCGGGCAAAGGACGGAAAGAAGACTGAGCGGGAATTTCACGCATTTGTCTGCAAGCATCATCCGGTTTGTCCGCTTTCCGTAACAACAATCCCTGAATCCTGCTGACATTGGCGTCTTGGACTATCGTAGGCAAAAGTCAAACGTTACCGACGCGCCTGACTTTTCGCTGTTCGCAAAATTCACTCCGTGGGTGTGCTAAATCAACATCGCTTCGCCAAACTGGAGGTTGTGATGGCCTGCAGGTTGTGTCGGTCCGAAGATCAGCGCACGTTCTGTAGCGAAATCAATATCCATGTGCTCCAGAGTCTGACCCAGGCTGTCTGGGCCTTTCCGGCGATTCTTGTGTGCATGGCTTGCGGCTACACCGAACTCCAATTCGAAGAAACCGAATTGCAGAATCTTGGCCGAAAGAACAGAAGCACAGGAAGCTGCTGCCTGGAGTGCTAGTACCTCAGTCGGCGGCTCAGAAACTTCTTGCCTTGTAGAACGGCTTCAATCGCCGGGAGAAGTTCTGTGGCGACATCCGTCTTTAGGACGTATCCTCGGGCTCCGTTGCTGAAAGCCGCGTGTACCAGCTCCGGACTGTTGTACGCTGTCAGCAATACTACCTTCGCCGCGGGGACAGCTTCGCATATCAGGCTGCAGGCGTCGATCCCGCTCAGCCGGGGCAGGCCGATATCGAGCAGAACCACATCTGGTTTTGCTTCCGATGCCTTCTCGACTGCCTCGAGTCCGTCTACAGCTTCGCCGACGATCTGCCATTGCGGTCGTTCTCGTAGAATTTCCGAGACCGATGCTCTCCAGGGGCTGAAATCATCCACCAGCAGAATGCGACATGAAGACAGAGATGCCACGTGCGCGCAGTCTACGCCGTTTTGCGAAGTGGCGATCGAATTCTCGCCTGCATTTGTGTCAGACGCTCCACAGCCTTGAGCGCCTTCCGGAAGCGCAGCCTGTTCGGGCACGACGGAACGTCTTTTCCCCGTTCCATCCCTTCGGCTTCGAAAGTGATGTCCACGTGGGCATCTTCCTCTGACCTCACTGCTTGTCCGTCAACCTTCACTGACAAGTTCTCCATCCGAATCTCCCGGAACAAGTCAATCGGTCTCTGCTATCGAAATCTCTACTTTTTCTGACTCCGCGGGGGGAAATGGTGGAAGCACCCTGCTCACAATTCCGGGGACGGTCCTCCCGGGACTGTTTCGCTTCCCCCCGAGTGTTGGTTAGCAGCATGCCCCAAGCGTGGTTCTTTTCGCTCGAACCGATCACCCGGACAGATCACTCCGCTCGCGGAGAAACGCGACAGTTTTTCTTCTGGCGAACGCACAGCGCATTCATCTCCTCGCATTCTTTTGGTCTCACTTGGCGGCACCCGGCAAGTCACAGAGCAACTCGAACTCCAAAGGCCGGAAGACGGTCAGCGTAGGCAACCAGACGATAACAGGATCGCCAATCGTTGTGGATGTGCCGGACCACGATTCGAACGAAATGGACTTTTTGCGCTGGCAAAGTCGCAAAGCACCTGACTTTACCACTACATTTTAATATGATTCCGTTGTTTCCCCTGACGGACCATCCTTTTGGCGGTTGCTCGCCTTTCTTGCCTCTCAGTCAGCTCTCACTGCTGCCACAGTCCGTGTTTGAGGGCCGCCAGGTGCTGCCGCCGCACCTGGCATCCCCGGGTTCTGTCGCAGAGGAGCGGGCTCCTAATTGACATTATCTCTATGTACATAGTAGGCTATCGGCAAGGAGCGCCTTATGGCATTCGACCGGAAGAGCTTTCTCAGCTTCATCATCAAAACTACCGGAGAGGTCATCCCCGCCATGCCCGATGAGGAGGAGTTCTCCATCCAGCAGATCGGCGATCACGTCGCCGGACGTCCCGAAGTGATCTGCGAAACCTGCGACGGCTTCCTGCTGTTTCGCAATCGCGATGCAAGCATCGAGGGACTTCCCGTCAACCCCCTCGCCACCTCCGTTTACGCAAAGTATGCACGGCAGCCTTGCCCGGTGAGCGGCCGCGTGTTCCTCGCCCACCCGGACCACGTCCCACAGTACTGGCGCAGAACACTGCACGTCGGCACAGCCGCTGCGTCGTGAACAACTTGTGTGGGTAAGAGCATTCCGGGTTATTGTGCTCTCCTCCCGTCTTGCCCACCGACATTCGGGCTCTGCATCTTTAATTGTGCTACCACGGGACGGGCGGGCGGCTCGACTGTGACCTGCCTGATGAGCAGGGACGCGTCGTAGTCGATGCTCACCCAACCACGATGGCAATTTCGACGAGATTGACTGACGGATTGGTAGGAATCCTGGCCATGACCGCTGCGTGATTCCCTGCCTGAAGCCGAGGAAACGGGATTGAGGGCCAATCAGCGCGTCTGCCAAGCCCAGCGTTTCAACGGAATCAGGCTCAGCGTGTTCTCTGATGCGGGCTTGCCTTGCGATGTTCAGCTTCCAGGTACCGGCGCTTCTTACAAACCCATCAGTCTGGTCCTGGCGGTCAACCTGGTCGGGGGTTATCCCTTTTTCGATATTTCTTCCCCTATAGAGCCATTGCAGTGTGACCCCGCATGGATACGTGGTGTCTTCCTCACTTGCGGTATGGTCTGCTCGTGAGAGTCGTGAATCGCCTGAAAATACCATTCCTTTGGAGTGCAGGTTGTTTGAGGCTTATAATCTGGCACACATAAAGATGTGTCAGCTTCCAGCTGCACATAAACAAGCTCGAGAACCAGAACCCAGGCAGCCTGGACAAACGAACAAAATGGTTGCTCCTCAGAGGGGGGTTTCATGAACAATTCTAGGCGCGCAATCCCTCCGTTTACGGTGGGTTAGCACCTTGGTTTTCGATGTATTGCCTGAGAATTTCTAGAGTAGCGCCGCCGACTGAGCAAAAAAAGAATCCGCTGGACCAAAAGGTGCGCAGATGTTTCCCGTGATAGACAGCGCCGAATTGATTGAGCACGGCGGATGCGGACTTGCTTTTGAGCATTCCGATGATGCTGCTCAGGACAATGGT
>Ga0123355_10020969_pt1 | contig 10450 bp, 12 predicted proteins | sample TergutEmb28metaG_3_FD_89872 | JGI IMG/M metagenome (GOLD analysis project Ga0123355, IMG submission 89872) | Embiratermes neotenicus P1 segment gut microbial communities from Petit-Saut dam, French Guiana - Emb289 P1 | ecosystem: Host-associated > Arthropoda: Insects > Digestive system > Gut ... | reverse complement strand
TTTCCTGTCGCGATTGGTGACCATGGACGAAACCTGGTTATATCACTATGACCCGGAGACAAAGCAACAATCAATGGAGTGGCGGCATAGCGGCTCACCCCGCCCCAAAAAATTCCGAGTGCAGAAATCCGCTGGAAAAGTACTCGCCTCGATTTTTTTTGGGATCAAGACGGCATCCTCCTCATTGATTATCTTCCAAAGGGTCAAACTATCAACGCGGAGTATTACTCATCTCTGCTGGTGCAATTGAAGGATATTTTGAAGGAAAGATGCCGCCGGAAGTTCACCAAGGGGGTCTTGTTCTTGCACGACAATGCCCCGGCTCACCGGGCACGTGTAACCCAGAAGAAAATGGCCTCCCTGGGTTTCCACTGTCTTGATCACCCACCCTATTCTCCGGATCTGGCCCCGTCGGACTATCACCTGTTCCCTGGACTGAAAAAATAATTGAAAGGTCACCATTTTTCGTCCGACGTGGAGGTCATTGCTGCCGCGGAGACCTGGTTGGACGGACAACGTTCTCAATTTTTTTTTTGAGTGGCTTGCAAAAGTAGAGCCGCGGGCTAAGAAGTGTACTGAGTTTCGTGGGTAGTATGTTAAATAAATCCCGAGTTTGGTCGCTGTAGCTTGTTTCCTTCCTGGTCGGGCTAATGACTTATCAGCACTCCCTCGTAAGGTCCTGGGATAATTATACATTTTAACTGTCATGTATGTAGTTACATTACAGGAACAATGCAACATACAAAACAAGAATAGGTTATGTAAAAAGCCTCAAGAATAACTTAATATCTTAAACAAACACAACCACTGATAATATGCCACATCCTTAAACAAGACTGCGGTGTACAGGCCCCTCTGAATTACAAGTGTTAATACGAACTATGTCACATATATGATGCAGTGAGAAATGCAGCCTAATGAACCATTACCTCATCTGTTTCTTCGACACACAACCATACTTATGCGTTTAAAATCATTCAAGACTTGGAAATCATTACATATTAAATTTTTTCTCCATAGATGGTAAATAAGATTTAATTGCTTTTTGGTTAAAAAACTTTGTTATTTTGTCCTGCTTATCTGCAACCTCGTATGTAGTTGGGTTTATCGCTCGCGTGACCTTCCATGGTCCATCATATGGTCTGGCGAATTTCTTTGTAATGCCGTCTGCAGCGTCTGATAGAATATGATATCTATATTCATTTCCGCTAATTTGTTTTACCATATCTTACTAGCAAACCGAGTACCACTGTCGCTCAAAATGCATTTAAGAGCCGTCACATTTACCACGTAATCATTTACGATTTTGTTAAGGCAAGCCTTAGTTGTTGCAGCTTTCAATGGGTACAACGTAACAAATTTCGAAAACACTTCGAAACACACAAATATATAGCGAAACCCGAAGCGTCCAAAAGGTAACGGCCCATAAAAATCAGCGGCACAAAGGTCACCTGGCTTTGTAGGCAAATGGCTTGGGTTCTGTACTGCACAACTCCTATTTGGATATTTAACCCGTTGGCAAGTATTACATCGAGAAATGAACTTCCCGACTTTCCGTCCCAGGCCTTTTACGTGAAAAGTGTTGGCAATCTGAGCTATATATTTTTCAGTGCCAAGATGCCCAAGCGATGTATGCACGTATCTGATCACAGAGATTTAAAGATTAGTGGGAAGGACAGGTCTCCAGTAAGGGTATTTGTGACTATCCTTACTAAATAGTATGTCGTTTTGCACCATGACATTCTTGCTAGCATCCTTTTGTTTCTGCTCCACAATATGAATTATTTCTTGGATTCTTTTGTCTCGAGCTTGGAACGTGGCATCAGGCACTACATTTGGAGCTATCATAAACACTTGCTGATAGCTGTCTCAGTCTATTTCGAACTCAATCAAGGCCTGTATATTTATTCTCTTTGTTCTGCTTACAAAAAGCAGCTATCAAAGCTCCGTAGACTACTATAATTGCGGTTTTTGTTAACTCCTTCGCTAACAGATCCTCAAAAATCTTTTCTGGCATCAGAGATATTTTTGCTCCTGTGTCGAAAACTGCTATTAACTTTTCTTCGCCTATGTCCCGTTGAACATGAGGACAACCATACAAGTTGTTTGCATTTATGTAGTAAATATTGACAATTTCTTGCTCTCTTTTATCTATGATTGAGGTATCTGCATAGTAATTTTCCTTTTCAGACATTTCTAATGATGCGTCTGTCCCCTTTGGTGGAACTACCTCTGTGGCGCCTCCCCCACACAAGCCCATTGTACACGCCTTTACGTTGACTATCGAAAGTTTATCTGACCGGATATTTCTGACTGCGCGTTCCTGTGACGCGAATTGTTAGTCTTTCTTTCCGGACTGTACGTGTCAGCATTTGGATTCAGCTGACTACGCCGCCGCCTTTGTAGTGAAGCCGTCTGCAATTCTCGACCTGAAGAGTGTTGGTTGTATTGTCTGTTTTGATCATAGCTCGAGTTTTCTCTGTGGCGCGTATACCTGATATTCTGGGGTTGAGACCTCGGTCTGTAGTGCCCACTTTGGCTTTGGCCGGCGGGCGAGCTGTGCTCTGGCCATGACATCGGTGGTTCGCGGCTCGAACTGTTTCTTGTCTCACCGTCCTCCATTATCTGCGGTTTGTTTAAGAAGCTTAAGACTTTCTGTATTGTTTTTACGTTTGCGGACAAAAGTGGGCGCTGAATGTAATTTGGGTAGTGGCCACCGATAGCGTCAATAATCTCTAACTCGGACATTTTTGGTGTCAAATTTGCCGCCATCATTGCGTATCGTAAAAAATGTGCAGACAGACTCTCGTCCCCGCTCTTATTGAATCTATCTTGGTATATCGAACAGCGCACTTGTGACTGAATTTCTGGGCTTCATGACATTTCTGTGATTAGCCTGCTTGAAGTGATAATTCCTTCTCAGTTCTTTATAAATTGTGACAACCTACTGCTGTGTGTACTCATCAGTAATAAATTTCATCGCAATTGGCAATCTCATTTCCGCAGGTACACCTTTCAGTTAAAAATAACTATCTAATTCTTCCAAAAAGTTTGCAATGTGCTGCCTTTTACAATCACTGAATTTAGGTAAGGTTAAGTCAATCATAAGTGAACCGCAGAAATGTGCATCTCCTACTACCACGTCATTTTACATTATATTCACTCGCGCCTAAGTTTGTCTCAGCCCGAACACGTCCATTCACACAATGCTTATTATTGTTGTTGTTTTCACATTTGCAGTGAATTTGGGATTTATAAATAGCTGATGGAACAGAAGGTGGAATCGATCCTGCGTGGCTGTCTTTTGTATCATGCACTCGATTCAGCTCACTGCCAACTGATGGCTGACAGTAAGTGCCATATAGCGCAATAACTTTCCCACTCTTCTGATCTAAATGGGATTCGAACTGCCCCAGACTCCTATCTAGTAATTCATTTATTTTCGCGTCCAACTTCTCTTTCAGTACACAAAAACTATCTACAATCAATTCCTGTCGGGGATTTACAATTTCTGACTGCATATTATTAATTTTACTGAAGATAACTGAAGAGTAAGAACCAACTAGATGCTACTTATTATTTTATTGTACTTCTTGTAGGCTCAACATGTTTTGGGCATTACTATAACCATTATCAGGAGCTCACGACTATAATGTTGATTACCACATTGGTCGTCTCGTTCTTGGGTTGCTGTTGGTTGGAAGTTAGGTGCGGATAGGCTGGAGTAGTGCCCGAAACATGTTGAACCTATAAGAAGTACAATAAAATAATAAGTAGCATCTAGTTGGTTCTTATTCTTCAGTTATCACAATGATTCATCGTCCAGCACACATCAAAATATTAATTTTACTGTCCACCTCTTTCTTACTCTCATGTAATTTCTTAGATATTTCTGTATGGTGTTGTCTGGTTTCCGACATTTGCAGTTCCAAACTCTCATACACACCATTAATTAAGCTACCAAATTTACTATTTACAATTTGGATCCCCCGTTGTGTCTCTACCTTAAGAGAAGATATGTCCTGTAATCGTTTGCTAGTTTCCAACTCTAATTTTTCCAACCTATCTAGAATTTCCAAAATCCTACTGGACAAGTCTTTTCCCAGTTTTGCCCCAAATCTTTCTGCTGTTCTCCACCACTTACACTTATTAAGTCTAAATTATTTACCTCTCCCCCACTCATCACTGAAATTTAACTCTCAACATTAATCGCACTTGCTTCTTCAGTCTCTTCTAACGCCCTTCGGCTCCTAAGTGACCGGGTTGTCATTTTAACACTGACCTGTTTTTTGATGTATGGTGTTCGTATGGTGTACCTGTTGAGGCCTGTCGACTTCCTCTCCGCGGTTCCGTCGAAACGCTGCTCTTGCCTTTGAGTTTCAGCTAACAGTTTTCTTGGCGCGGCGTCCTCCGTCGGCGCTGTCACGATGACTCGGCTGGTGTTTGTTTCTGCCTCGGAAAGATGAACCGCTTCGATGCCCCACGTAGTGGTCGCCAATTTCTGTTGTAGCCGTCTGTCTGACTTGCCCCACTCCGGGTTTTGTGGCTCGTCGTAGGCACGGATCCCTCTCAAGGAATATACAGGAAGAATTAGAAACCACTCTGCTCTTTGAGCAACTCTTTATTCGCTGAGATTCCACAACCGACTGCCTTGGTTGCTCGTAGTTCGTCGAGATTCTACACTGAATGACTGATTCTTTACACGTTGAGACCCTAGAACTGAATGACTGACTTGAATCTGCATGCTCGTCCTTTTCTATATATCTTCCCCCCTCCGTCAAAGAACAGCCACTTTAGGAAAACCCCAAGTGCGAACAATGAACACCTGCGTGTAGCTGGCCACTGCTGAGAAAATCAAAATTAAAAACATTCCCTCGAACAATTGTACACCTGAGCACAGCTGGATACTGCCGTAAACAAAAGAATCAAATGGTATGTGGAAAGGGCAACTCAGCAGTCTTAGTATTCATATAGCCTGGTAGGTGCACGTGAGCACACCAAGAGAAACTTTACTTCTCCGCTTTCAATATAAACTAGCCAACGCCTGACGACCAGTTTATCTTCTCACTTGATGTTTATTGGACCGTGCATCATTGTGATAACTGAAGAATCAAAACAACTAGATGCCACTTATTATTTTATTGTACTTCTTATAGGCTCAACATATTTCGGGCACTATTATGCCCATCATCATGAGCTCGCGACTATAATGTTGATTACCACACTGGTCATTTCTTTCTTGGTTTGCTGTAGGTTGAAGGTTAGGTGCGGTTAGGCTGGAGTAGTGTCCGGGCTGCAACCCGGACACCACTCCTTAAAAAAAAAAATTTTTCGAGAACAGTTTTGTTAAGAATGAGACATTACGATGTCATTCCTTTTCCTGTTTGTGCTTATGTATGCAGGTCACCTAAGCACTGGGGGTTGTACTTACGTCATGGAAGAGTGGAGTAAGGAAATGAATCCGCATCTGTCCCAACTGGAGTGAATAAAATCACTCAGGTTTGGCAGGGAAATGAAGGTATGAATCATACCTTCGTTACGCGAAGATCAGATCCAGCTTCATTGATTTCTCAAAAATGTGTTTTTTATTATAAAATATAGCATGTAGCTGTCATTAGGTTGTTTGACTTTATCTGGAAAAAATGGGCGGTAATATTGAAGGCATGCCAGGAAAATTTCTGGCTGCAGCATGATGGCCGTTGCAACAGTGACTTCATGTTTGCAGTGCTTGAACATCAGGACCATTGATACATGTAAAATTGAATGTTTTGCCCCAAATTATAGCGCATCTTTTTCATATTCTTTTTATATTTTCGATTGTAGTGAAAGCAAATTAAAAGGCAGGATCAAATTTTCACGGGGTGTTTTATTTCACCTGAATTATAATGTCTTGAAATTAAAAGAAAACATGGTGTTGCATTACTTTTGGTAAGCACTAACATTGCCTGTAGCTGTGGTTACGTGTGGTTAGCTTATTTTGAGTCAGATATAACCACAGCTACGGACATCTCTTAGTGTCCATATACAAAAAACAGTACTGTTCTTATTAACATGGCCATCACCGTCGCTAACTGCCAGCGGATTGGACGACTTGGATTCGGATAACGAAGGACAAGCTGCGATTTTTCTCTTCACTACTGAATCCAGAATTTTGGTGTAATTTAAAAAGTAAGAGAAGAGACACTGTCCCAGCGGATCAAAGTGGCCGCAACTTGGAGCTACGGTACACCAGCTTCTGATGTCGAAGCCTAGAATACGAGGAGCTTTAACCTCGCGCCGTCTGTGCTGTTCAACAGCCTGATATAGGAAGAACTTTACTTTACGTTTTTTGGACCGTGCATTGTGATATACCTATGTAATAAGAATCAACAAAAAAGTGTGCATTTTGTTGGTTCTTATTACGTAGAAGAGCTGTACATTTACCTTTGCGTTTATCCTTACCTACAACTGTCCTTATTAACTATGAAAACCGTAAGGTATTGTTGTTATTTCCTTGTTTTTAATTTCGTTGCAGGTTTTGTAAAGATACGTTATGTGTTCGCGATACTAGGTTTCATACTGATGGCTATTGTGTATGGATTGAAGGTGAACTTGAGTGTGGCCATCGTGGGCATGAGGAACCACACTGCTGAGAAATCTGGCCCATTAAATATAACTCATTCCGACTGCCCTGCCGAAATGCGTGATAACACAACAACACAGGTGAGTTTCCATGATGGTATACACGTATCGCACAAACTTCTTCTGAGAAACACAACAAACTTTTACTCAGCATACCGAAAGAAATTTCTTGGAAATGTTTGTTCAGTGCAACCCAGCTTCCGTTAAATTCTGACTGTATTTAAAGAAGATGCGTGAAACAGTTGCCTTTACCTCGCAAGAACATGTCACGCATAAACACTTAGTTCATAGGACACTGAAGTTTTGCTTGTTAAACTGAGAACATTAAAGGTAAATTTGTCCATGTGGACATTATGAGAGCTTATGGGAAAGTGCATATTTAAACGTGGCTCTACATGGAATAAGTTGTCAGTTTTACAACCAGCTTTAATAGAAGGGGACACGCAGATGGTTGAGGCACTGCGCTATAAGCCGGAAAGTCTCAGGTTCAATTCCCTTTGGTGTCATTGGAATTTTTCATTGACATAATCCTTCTGGCTGTTGTTTGGCCCTGGGGTCGATTCAGACTCTAACGGGAATGAGTAAGGTAAAAAGGTAAAGTGATCCCGTTACAGGCCCGGTGTGGCCCAGAGGGTGGGTAGAGGTATAGCTATACTCCTCCATGACCGCGGCACTAGAAGGGGGTGAGTGGTCAGCAGCACGTCCCGGCCGCACTTTACCCCTGGGAAAGACCAGGTACCCATTTTACAGGAGGCTTGGTGGGAACGGAAATGAGTACCAGGAATATTTCCGGTGCATAGGGTTGACAACGTTAACACCTTCTTGTTCCAATTATCTGGGAGTCTCAATCTCCTGGAAACCTCAGGGCCTGTATAGTAATTGCTGTATGTTTACATTTAATAGGTGTCTGCCAGGACCCAGAGCCAATCTGAGAGCTTTGGTCTTCATGACTGTCTGTATACAAAGTTTAATTTACATACAGTTCTTAAGAAAAATGACTGTAAACATGAAGTAATCACCACTAAAATTACAGCTGAATACAATCCATGAGACAAGGATCGTAGAGGAGTTGTTCTGGAATTCCATCTGAGCAGATCCTGAGAAAGCAATTGTAACCTGAAGAAAAATCCAGAACTTTGTAATAGCCTTGACTATATTTTATTCAAAAGCAAGTGTTGCAATTTCTGGCCTTATCAAGAATTTCTCTCTTTGATTTCAGGATGGTCCGTTCGAGTGGGGACAAGAAGTAACAGGTGTTATCTTAAGTTCCTACTTCTTTGGGTACTTGGTGAGCCAGGTACCTGGGGGAAGAGCAGCAGAAGTTTTCAGTGCAAAATGGATTCTGTTTGCGTCAGTGGTTTTAAATATTGTCCCTACAATTTTCACTCCTCCAGCTGCTATGTTGCACTGGTCACTTCTGGTTCTGCTGAGAATAATTGAAGGAGTGGGTGGTGTAAGTGATGTTTGACAAAATTCCTGTGTTCAGCCATTCCTCCTTCCATGAATAATATCAAATTATATGTGTCTGTGTAATACTGTGCATGGTTTCTATTGAATCTGGACACAACCAGTTTTGTGATACATGTCTTGTATGCAGATCTGGCCTGAATTAAGTAATTCAATTTCAGTTATGAATTTTATTGACTTTGTATTTTGACTCTGGAACAATGCATTGATGTGCCCTACTTTATTATATATTTCAACACACTTATATTTTATTTTCATTACAAATTTAGCAGTAATTATAACCAACAATAGGAAAGTTTACAAACAGTGTATCATTCTTACATAAGAAATTCACTTAATATGCCAACTCATTTTGTATTATGGAAGTGTACTGTACCATGATGCAAATTACGCTCATTCAGTAGGGGGTTTGCTTTTAAACAAAAAAGGAATACTGAAATTTACAACATGTTACTGCCTGTGACTCAGAATTATTTATAAATATGTAAGTTTGAACTTTACAGCATTCTGAAAAACACATTTACCATGTTCAGTATCCTTCTTTGCTGTGAAAATAATTATATTCTGCATACATATGCTGTTTAAAAAGCCATATTTCTATTAATAATTATAAGAACAACAAATTAATTGTGCTTTCAATATAAACAACTTGGTTTCAGGGATTTTCATTTCCTGCATTGCATGTAATGATTTCCAAATGGGCACCAGTTGAAGAACGTAGTCTGATATCTTCAATCATTTATGCAGGTGAGAAAAATCTAATCTCTGGGCTCATCATTGGTGAATTCATATAAGGTATTTGAAAAATCATGGATCATCTACCAGAATGCAAATTTCTCAACATTTCTTTAGTTATTTAGCATTGTTAAGGTAATACATGCAGACAGACCACATTTCTTTTAGTACTCTCCTATGTGCCAGAATTCTTACTGAAGCTGCTTGTTTTAGACATCATTGATTATCAAAGAGTCAAAGCTTATGACTTTATCCTAGAGAAGGAGTCATCATGGAAGTTCAAGTGTTATAGGATATTATGTCATATTGACCAGAAAGGGCAGTCAAAGACTGCTAGATCCCTCAGCATTGGTAATTTTTTACCAGACAATGCAGCGTAGCATTCCAGAAGACTTGAATCTTCAGGAGCACTGTTCTGAGAAGCTGAAATGTTGCAGGAAGGCATCATGTTTTACTGAAAGTTTGGTAACTGCCATATGAGACTTCAAGAGTGCCATAATCCAGAAAACTCACAGTCTGAATTTTCTTTTTTTGTTTGCCATATTTTAACAGGCACTGCAGTTGGTACTGTGTTGTCCCTGCTCTTTACTGGACTAATAGTTCAGTATATGAGTTGGGAAGCAGTATTCTACATTATGGGAGGTCTGTCCAGTGTTTGGTGTTTGCTGTGGTGGCTGATGATAACTGACAGCCCACGAACAAACCCCTACATTTCAGATGAAGAACGAGATTATATAGCCAGTTCTCTTGGTGAAGATGATGAAGAAGTAACAAAAAAGGTTTGTACATTATTCTGCTTTCAAGCTTATCAGCCATGAGGTGTGGTCACTGAGTCTTGACAGGTCATCGTCATACCATGGGACAAATATCAATAGTAATTTGGGCTACTTTTTTAGAAGATTTCTTTTTTACAATTTTAAAAGAGCCATTTATTAATTCAATTCATTATAGTGGCAATGACTGTGTCAAAATAGTGGAATACTCTAATACAATATGTAACTACATAACTGCATCTAGGATTATAATGTGACTATTTGTTGTATTACTAGTACTTCTTGATACACTGAATTTCATTCTTGCATTCATTTAAAATTACACACATATTATTCAGTTAATGTGAAGTATTTCCAATGAACATGGTGTCAGGGTCTCAGAAATATCTTCCTACTTTAAATGAATGGGGAACTTAATTTGTTGCCCTATTTTACAAAGTAACTATTTTAATAGGGATCAAATTCAGACGTGGAGATAGAATATTACCATGTGGGTAGCCTGAAAGATGAATTTCTTTTATACTCTATAGTACATACATCAAGTCAGAAGAACTCAGAAATTTTTTAAGATGCTGGAAGAGACAGTTTTTATCACTTGGCAGTTTTGTTAGTGTTGTTCCTAGCTGAAATTAACACATTTCTGTCTAAAGTGTGGTCTACAGGCAGAAATGGAGTCATTATTTGTACAGAATTTTGTAACGTTTGGTAGCCAGATGAAAAGTGTCTTTTCATTCATTCATTCATTCATTCATTCATTTATTTCACATTCCATTGATCTTATACAGATGTGGAAATAGTCATGTATACATATAGCACAATAACAATACATTCAATATAAACTGTGACCCACAGCA
>Ga0123355_10020968_pt1 | contig 10450 bp, 8 predicted proteins | sample TergutEmb28metaG_3_FD_89872 | JGI IMG/M metagenome (GOLD analysis project Ga0123355, IMG submission 89872) | Embiratermes neotenicus P1 segment gut microbial communities from Petit-Saut dam, French Guiana - Emb289 P1 | ecosystem: Host-associated > Arthropoda: Insects > Digestive system > Gut ... | reverse complement strand
TCTGTTCGCTAACGTTCTCTGTCTTTCTTAGCAGCCAGTCACCTCCTCCTGGACCCAAATTCCCCTGTGCCTATGTCCCTGTGATGGCCTCCAGATGGCCGCTGGTCCCGTCAATACATCTATTTTTATAGGCTATTTCATTAATTTTGATCATAATCCCCATATAATAGTATCGTTAGAGGGCCACCTATTAGACGGTTATAGACAAATATGATGATAACAATAGTTCATTTTCGTAATTTTTCTCAAAAGATAAAAGAAAATAATGATATACTCATATTAAAAATGAAAATTCATTTATGTCATTCGTACTTATATGAGATTACGCTGAAGATTTAGCTTCTTTAGCACGAAATACTGATCATTCATGTCTATTTTAAAGAGAATTTTCTCTTAGTATTAAAAGTCATGCACTCCGATCCGTATTTTTTTTTCAGTATTTTATGATATTACTTTGGAACTCATTCTTCTTACAGTATTGAAAAAGTTATACTCTGTTATATATGAATATTATGGAATCTGTTGAAATCTCACACATGCCAGTTGTGACGGGAGACGCGTGAGAAAACACAATTTTAATGTAAATAAATATTTACTTATTCTATCAGAATTTTCTCGCAAGATGAAACCCTAGGCTACTGGATTGCACAATATCTACTATCGTACATTTCTCCCAACAATGAAAGGATAATTTGCAGGTACTAGTATTGAAACTGGGGCTACGCTAATATTGGACAAACAACCTGTCTTACCACGCGGCCCAGACTTCCATCTCGAATTTTTGGGTTTGCTTGTTGAAAGGGTAATTTTGTATTACTACTTAAGTGTCAGTGCGTAATAATTACGTAATAAAGCTTTTTATGTTAGAAGGGGGTTTCAGGGAAAACATCGACGATTCAACTGAACCTGATGCACAGAACATAAATATATATCGTTATTTTTTATATTAGTGTGTCCGAGTTGTAATTAAAAAACCATATATCATTATGTGACAGGATAGTTGCATGTAGTATCATGAGAGAGGCTGTACACAGTTCAGTTTGTGAAATGCAAGTGAGACATTCGGCTGCACTGTTAGGGACGTTATTGCTGTAGTACGGTGAGTAGAAATGACGCTTTCGACTAGGGGCTTCATTTTTAAGTGCAAATCACTCCCAACCTCACGGCGCGAAACACACGTGTCTTCTACAAATTACAGCTGCCGTGACGTTTAATTACTGTATTTTTGATAGTGCGAGTTTTAATAATAGGGGTTGAAAAACTCCTGCAGAATCCAATAACAACGTTTAGACTAAAATCATTACCCTCAGACTGTTTGGTATTTGCCCTTCCCCTGCGTTACGAGTAATGCAAGTATCAGTTTGTTCGGGGACGGTGTTAGACCCACCAATATGTAAGATGAAGTCCTTCCATACTAAATGGCCATAATCCGCTCCTTGGTGGAGAAGTGACATCAGGTTGGGGTCTTCGTTCTTCTAGAATATACCGCTACGTTGATTGGTAGTTTCCATCATTTCGGGACAGCCAGTAGGTCCGTCTTCAAGAGTGGAGCATTGACAGAATAAGATGGGGACCGATAGGCTGTCCAGAAAAGTGATAAGTAACTAACCAAAAGTCAACGCAGCATAACATCCTAGAAGATCGATGAATTTATTTACATTGTGACTGAATCCTGAAGTCACGCGTTATCAGGTTGTTTCGATACCCAAAGGGGTAAAAATAAAAAGCGAACGCCTTACAGTGTTACGTTACAGTACGTCGCCTATATCCGTTGACTCCAGTGACTAGTCGTCGATCTTGTATCTTTTCCTGAATCTTCGGAATTTTTCTCACCAGACCTTTTGGCACTGGTTGTTTTCCTAAAGCACAGGAAAAATTACTAACTTTAATGGTGCACACAGCATCCAGTCAACGCTGCCAAACTAGCGAAATACTGCAATCAAGTATTAACCCTCTTAGGCATTTATGCCAAAGCGATGTTCAAAGATGCATACTGGTTCCGACTGCTTAAAGGTTTTCATTTGCAAAAAAGCAAAAATTTTGCCATCAACGAATTTGTAAATGAATGGGAACGGACACTGAAAAAATATGCGGAATATCATAGGAATAAAGTACTTATCATAATGCAGCAGATCAAACATGGAAACTGATCCTGCAATTGATTTTGTTGTTCCGCTGCTTCTATTTCCTCCACAAGAACATAAAATCAATAAGCAATTTGTAATATTTTAGGATAAAGAGAATATCTTCCCACATATTGAAGTTGGACACAAAAAAAGAACGGAACTTTCTCTGGTGAACATTGAACGAAGGTAAAATGGTACATATTTAAGTAAGATTATATTTTAATATTTGCTTCACAAATATAATTCACAATTTCACACTTTGCTCTAAATGAATCAAGAACGTCCATTATAATTGATTAAGTGAGTCGAAGATCCTTATTCATATCAATTCAGCACACATTCTTGACATCAGCTGTTGTGTTGAATAGACTAGTCTTGTGTTCTTGGATGCTGCTTGTAACTCTGATGTGAACTTCCGTAGTCATACTGAAGGCCGTAACTGCTCCAGCAGTTGCTATGATACTTCACTTTCCGTAAAGACGTGCGATTTGAAATATGGCGTAAATTTTGTCTCAGCATAATTCAGTAAACATGAAAACGTGTGTTCCAGTAAGCGCTGTAACCTTTACGTTACTCTGAAAGTAACGATATGTTTGGCTGGATTACTGCTTTGTGAATTTGTTTGAATCACAAAGTAGTAATAAGCTTTTGGTTTCCAAGCACTTGTAAACCCTGCATAAAACGGTACAATTATTCTGTGACTGAGTGCTGAAGGTGGATGTTAGATTTCCCCAGGTTTCTTATCGGAACTTTAGGCTGCAAACCGTGCCTTTTGCACTTCATGAGATAATCCGATATCTGGACCGGTAGTAAGATATTTCAACGTGTCTATCTCGTTGTGAAAATATCGGCCTAGTTTAGCGATTGGAAAAATGGATATGACATGCTTATTGTATAATATAGAAACACGTTTAATTCCTAAGTATATGGGGAGTATTTTGGCTTTGCAGAAGATCCTAATTTGAAAATAATTATGTGATGAAAGAAATTTGTTTTAATTCGACAAACTTGTGGCGTCTGTTTGTGTTTCGTCACTGCGAGGAATGTATGAAAACAAAACTTGCTGTTTGTGTAATGTTAATTAACAATTTCCTAGACAAGGCAGCGTTAAAAGGCAGAAGGCAGCGAATTAATTGCTTACTGCAGTGTAGAGTTGGCACATTGCAATTAGAGAGGGAGCAGTAGATGTGTATGCATATGGATTGTTTACTTTTTGTTTTCCTGCAACTTATGACATTTCAATACTTTACTTTCAAATTATTTGTGTGTAAAAATTGAAACTTCGGTAGAAATTAAGGACAAAATGACGTTAAGATGACGTCAGTATGTATATCTGTCTGTACTTAACTCATGTATGCACGTGATACATATTTCTAATTGGGGTGAAACTGAGTTCAGAAAAATATAATTGTAACGGTGAGTGTTATCAGGTGTGACAAATCATTCAGTTTAAATTATCTCTCTTTAAAAGAGAAAATTATTTATAAAAGTCAATGTATTACATGAGTTCTGTTTTTTTATTTTATTGTGTGTGATTGCCGACAGGAAGCTAGCAACATTTTAAAATATTTTCTCTACCAGAAGAGACATTAGTCACGTTTAGCTGCATTGTCCTGTGATTGCCTTTAAGAAAATTTAGTATACTTACTTACTTACTTACTCCATGGTGCAGAGTCTTTCTTGAGAAGCTAACTGGTTTGCAGCTAGTCAAGAAATTCCCCGCATTTCACGGAACCTGATGGTTCATTACCGCACTCACAAGTGTCCGCCACCCGTCTCTATCCTGGTCCAGCCCAATTCAGTTCATATACCCACATCCTACCTTCAAGAGATTCATTATAATATTATCCACCAATCTACGCCTAAGTCTCCCCAGTGGTCTCGTTCCCTCTGGTTTCCCTACCAAGACCCTATACACACCCTCTCCTCACCCATACGTGCCACATGGTAAGCCGATCTAATTCTTTTCGATTTTATCACCCGCACAAAATTGGGTGAGGATTACAAGTCATTTAGCTCCTCGTTATGTAATTTCCTCCATTCCCCCGTTACCTCGTCCTTCCTAGGTCCAAATATTCTCCTCAACACCATGTTCTCAAACAACCTCAGCTTCCTTTCCTCCCGCAGTGTCAACAACCTAGATTCAAGCTCATATAAAACAACAGGCAAACTTATCGTTCTATATATCTTGATCTATACATTTTTGGATAGCAACTTGGAAGACAAAAATTCTGCACCGAATGATAACAAGCATTTCCTGACCTCAATCTGTTCTTAAATTATGCGCAATAGAATTTTGATATGTTAAAGTTATTCCCAACTATTGAAACACTTCCACCCTCTCGAAGGTATTATTATCAATCCTCACACTGTGAATTCGTCCTGCATTCTGATCTCGAGACATGACCATGTACTTAGTTTTATCAGCATTTACTTCCAGTCCAGTCTCCCTACTAGCAGCTACTAAAGCTTCTGCATTTTCCTTTAGAGTAGGTATAATTCCTCCCAGTATATTAACATCATCGGCATAAGCCAGGAGCTGATGTGTACCATTTAGTTTCAAGCCATCCTGATTTACCTGAACCCTCCTAATGGCATACTTTAAAGCAAAATTAAAAAACATTGGTTATAGAATTTCTCCTTGTTTCAAATCATTCCTAATAGGGAACCTGTCAGACACATTTTTGCCTACACGGACTCTGCTATACGTTTCAGTCAGACTCATCTTTATTAACCTTACGTTTCCTAGGGATACCAAACTCAATGAGGATCTTATACAAGAACTCCCTCCTAACTGAATCGTAAGCTTTGTTGAAGTCTATAAAGAGCTGATGAACTTCTTCATTGGATTTCCATTTTTTCTTGCGTATTTGTCGAATGCAGAATATATGATCAATAGTCGACCTGTTGCGTCGAAAGCCACGTTGATGATCCCCGATAACTTCCTTCGCGTATGGAATTAACCTTGACAGCAGATTGTTGGGAAAATTTTTGTAAGTGGTTGGCAAAATTGATATACCTCTATAATTACTGCAATCTGTTTTATCCCCCTTCTTGTAAATAGGTATTATGATCGACTCCTTCGACTCTTCAGTCCGTCTTCCATGTAGAAGTAATAAGTCTATGAATCTCCAAGCAAATTTTTCTTCCGCCTGCTTTAATCAGTTCTGCCGTTATTTGATCAATACCTGGCGATTTGTGACTTTTTAGCTTATCGATAGCCAGCTCAATCTCAGCGGCACTTGGCTCAGATACTAGTGGTTCTTCTGTGTGTACTTTTACCCACCCAACGTCCTTAAACCCATGCACGTTGAATAGCTGGGAGAAATATTTCCTCCACCTAGCCACAATACTTTGGGGGTCTGCCACCAAGTCACCTTTCTTATCCTTTACTATATAACATCTAGGCTGGTACCCCTTCTTAAAGTCATTAATGCCCCTATACAAGTCCCTAATATTTTTTATCTTACTGTTAGTTTCAAGTTCCTCAATTTTAGCTCTCAGATATGCCTTCTTTTGTCCCTGAAATATCTGCTATCTTCATGTCTTACATTGTTAAGAATATCTACATTGTTTTGGCTTGTGTCCTGTATCCACTGCATTTTAGCCCGCTTCCTTTGTTCCAAAAAACCAAAACATTTTTCATCAAACCAGCGTTTATTCTGCTTCGATTCGTGCAGGCCCAGACTCTCTTCCGCTGAGGTTTGGATATTCTCTTTAATGTTCTCCCAGGGCCTATATACGCCCTCGATATCTTTCAAGTCCTCCAAAGATGCAAACGTATGTATGCAATTTCAATCTGATACTGTTCCCTAACCTCTGGCACATTAATATTCCTCTAGTTAAAACTTTACCTATTAAACGTCTGTGCGGCCTGTTTACCCACTGCTAATCTTTCCCTAACCTTTGCAATCACCAGATAGTGGTTTGTATCACAATCAGCTTCCCTAAAATTCGCACATCCAGTACACTCGAATGCCATCTCCTACCTATCAATACGTGGTCAATTCTGGTTGTGGGTCTTACCATCAGGGAGGTCCAGGTGTATTTATGAATATTCAGGTGAGGGAACATTGTGCTCTTAACCACCAGATTTTTTGATGTGGCGAAGTTAACAAGTCTAACTCCATTATCATTACTATCCTGATGGAGACTCTCCTGCCCAATTGTTGGATTGAAAATATTCTCTCTCCCCACTTTTTCATTAAAGCCTCCTGGTAACATTTTCATATGATGTTTCGGGAAGTGATCGAAAAACTGCTCTAGTTCCTCATAAAACTATCTTTTGTTTAATCACTTTTTTCATCACTTGGTGTATGCACGTTTACAACAATTATATTATGCCAGCGACCTCTCAGCACTATGCTTACTTACTTTTCTAAATTTATGAGTCTGTTGAATGCGGATTCTAGCCTGTTCTTGAGCTGTGGCCTTGAGATCAGTCGCTACTTACCTGTCCAGTATTCTCTGATATTTTTTTTTGTTGCGCCTGGTCTTTTAACTTCTAGAACTTCAAAATCGATAGGGGAACTTTCCATAACTCAAGGTAAGGAGTGATAAGAATATCGGTTGTTACACTGAAAGTAGAAAACAGAAAACTGCTCTATCACTTGACTGAACACAATTTTGATAGTACACAATTAATCATAATGATTTGCTTTTAATATTAGTTTCACCAAGTGATGTTCCTGTTTGACCCCTAGGCTCCCAATGACCCAAGGTGGTTTATTTAGTTCCTATAGCTCTGTTTAAAGACACTGTATAAAAAACGACCCAAAGAACATTTATTTGTTGCTACGGACTGTATTGTTTTCATTAGTGGTCGCAGTAAGCGCAAAGATTCAAAAGTAGGAAATAGTATGGGACAGAGACACACTTTTAAGTGCGGCTCGGTAATGTTTTCGGCGGAGGTAATTACAATACCTAGACGAAATGTAGACGATTGCATCACTAGAGGCAAAATTACATGCCTATAGCGGATGCAAATATTTATATACTCTCCTAATTGCTGGTGACAAAATGTAATGTTGAGTCCACACTTCAAGTATTTCATGAACCACAGTTCTGTCTTGTAAATTACCTCGGCTGCTACATGCGTTTTTTGTGTGCGTTATCATGGTCGGAATAAAAGTCATTTTGCTTCACTTCCGTCCGTCTGTCTGCATTCATCAACGCATCTTCCATTGGAAGGATATCCGTGAAATTTTATATTGGACGCTTATATGAAAATATTTCGAGAAAATTCATATTTTTTAAAATTGGACAGAAATATGGGACACTTAACATACAAAATCAAGTAATTTTCATTTTAGAGACGTCTGTTATTGCTAGAAGTCCCTCTTTTAAAGGGATGTGGTATCAATTTTGTTATGTTAGGCGAAGTTATGTAAACGTATTTCGTATATGCTAGATTGTCACTTCATACACAAATTCTCTCTCTTGTCCTCAAATTATCCTCTATGGAGTGATAACCTTGCATATTTGTCAACACAAATTTCCCTTGTGTGGTCGGTATTTTTGTCATCAGACCATTTGACAATGGATGATTTTGTATATTGTGAAGCCTGCGCAGAAAAACTATACAATGAAATTGTCTTCACAACATTATTAAGACTGTGTTGCCAACCTTCCGAATTTGCTAACATGAAGCAGTTATCATTTTGTTGGCTATGCCTAAACAAGATTCACCACAGTAACCTGCATAATTGTACTGAAGTCGTGAAACCGATACAAACACTGAAATATAACCGTGCAGTTCTTTTACTGTTCCGCCGCTGTAATTTTCTCCTAAAGAACATAAAATCAATAAGAGAACTTGTAATGTTTAAAGCTAACAGATTAGATAGTCGGTCAATGATATAACTTATACAAGTACATTACTACGGGTTAAAGACCAGCGTTGACCTAAAATTCGAATAAAGTTTTGCGTACACGTGTGCAATGTTGGGAGAACACACAATCTTCACTGAAAGTCGGGATGCCTTGAAATAATTTGTGATATGTGTAGTCTTACATACAAATGAGAATGTGGAATATGCGGATAATTTTTTCTTTCAAAGTAACAATTAAATATTATTAGAGGAATAGATAACAAGTTAGATGTGAATTTTGGATCGGTTGTTAATATTTTCTGAACAAACTTAAAATCTTATTAATAATAAGCAAACAGGAAAATAAATACAGTGTAGAACATTTTGCGAAGTGCGATGTGAGTACGTAGAAAGATCGTTTTAAGTACTGGTAATGCCAGAGTTAGTGGTAAAACTGGCTGGTGCATTGAGAGTTTGGTCATTGAGTAATGTTTAAAAAATTAGAAACAGAGCTGCCAAATGTAAGACTTTTTGATAACTGACGGATTGTTTCGTCTACTTTGACACAACTGTTGAATATAACTAAACTTTTAGGCATATTGACGCTAGGATTTGTGTCTGCAATTTTCTGTCAAGTTATGTGCGTAATGAAATTGTTACAGTAGGGGTGTTATGTCTCAGTGCTTGTTAGCTCGAGAGGGTATGTAGTCAAACACAACTATATTAATTAAGATGTTTTAATGATTATAACTAGAAAAACTACATGTTTCGGCACTTATTGGCCATCGTCAGGTTTTCTTCAAGAGAACCTGTGTTCCTACTATATATATATATTGTGCGCGCACATGATGGAGACATCTCTACATCCGGACTGTATTGAGTAATATGTAACTTCTATATTCGAATGCTGTGGTGTGTTCTGGCTAGACACACGATAGGGTCTGGTGGCTAGTATCGAGTTGCAGTCCTTGATGCGCTGGTTTTATGAAGTGGCGTGTTCCTCTTCCTTCCTCCAAATTGTGGTCGTGTCCGTGGGAAGGTTCGAAAGTGACTTTGGATGTACAATCACTTAGCCTATGGGGGCATAGATATGTTTGAGAAGGCTGGTGAATTAATGCGACCTAATCATACCTTAGAAAATTTTGCTGTATTTGAGGAAAACATAAATAGTTTAGTACTTACTTATAACTCCGGATTTTGTGTGTTCCAAGTTCGCTTCGGTTTTCGCCTGGGTGGGTGTATGTCCATGTAGGAGGTGGTGCCGTGTGTCCCATCAGTCTTATATAAGGGGCACTTGTATTGTTGCACTGTAGGAAGGAAGAGGAAGACGCCTCTTCATAAAACCAGCGTACCAATGACTGCAACTCGATACTAACCACCAGACCCTATCGTGCCTCTAGCCAGAACACACCACAGCATTCCAATATGGAAGTTACATTTTACGCAATAATATCCAGATATAGAGATCTCTCCATCATGTGCGCGCACGATATATATAGTAGGAACATAAGTTCTTTTGAAGAAAACCTGACGATGACCAATAAGTGCCGAAACATGTAGTTTTTCTAGTTATAGTCATTAAAACATCTTAATTCACATAGACGTGTTTGACTACATACCCTCTCCAGTTTTCACACACACAACGGGGATGACGCAATGCAAAGTTCAAATGTTTGTTAGCATTTATGCAGTGTATCAAAAGATCAATATCCAATAGAGTTCAGGAAATCGAAGCTAAGTATAACAATACGCTGTCCATGAAATTTAGGCTTGAAGCGGGTGTGCAGATCGATATAAGACTATCGTCGGTTCTTTGATTTCTAGTGAAAGCGTCCAAACCCGACTGTTTTGAAAAACCGATAATTTACATGTTTCCAGCAATTGGTAAATGGAGCTAGACCTAATTTTAATCCGCGCATGACATTCCAAAAGTACATAAGAACAGTGGGTCGCTGCTGGTATTACACAAGGTGTTAGATTCGAACACAGATTCCAAATAGTTCGTATCAAAACTTCAGTCACTTTTAGTTGCCGGACATGCATGTCAAATTTTTTGTCTGGAATTAAGCGGCCCCTTCGTAAATTTCAAGGAAATTTTTGTCGAATATATATATATATATATATATATATATATATACATCTTAACAAACTCTGAAGCGTAGCTGTAGAAGGTGGGCCATCATTTTGAACATCCCTTCTGAATTAACTAATGAATAATCAATTTATATTGAGTTTTGACGACACATAATAGTTGTTAGCAGAGAGTAACGTGAAAAATGCTTAGGAAATTGTCCGCTACACTGTTACGTGTAGGTTTGTAAATTTACAAGTTTTGTGTACTGTCACATTTAAAGAGTCGTAACGTAATATACATAACATAATATCATATGATAAATGCCCTAATAATATAATATAATATAATATAATATAATATAATATAATATAATATAATATAATATAATATAATATAATATAATATAATATAATATAATATAATATAATATAATATAATAT
>Ga0123355_10020967_pt1 | contig 10450 bp, 8 predicted proteins | sample TergutEmb28metaG_3_FD_89872 | JGI IMG/M metagenome (GOLD analysis project Ga0123355, IMG submission 89872) | Embiratermes neotenicus P1 segment gut microbial communities from Petit-Saut dam, French Guiana - Emb289 P1 | ecosystem: Host-associated > Arthropoda: Insects > Digestive system > Gut ... | reverse complement strand
TTCAAACTCATGGCCTGTCAGACGCTGGTATTCAATGTAGATCTGTCGAAGCTGTGGATAACTGCGAGATCACAAGATGGCGTTGAAGGTCGATTCATCAGTTCCAAACCGCAGCTCACCTGTCATTAAGAAGCCATAAATTTATTAACTTGTTGCACATATCTTGCATTATACCACAGCAAAACTGGATAAGAAAACCATGATAAATCAGGATAACCAGTTTTCAGGATGAGATTTAAAATCAAAACCTCTTGACTAGGAAGCACAATGACAATCACTAAAAAAAAATTTAAAAAAGGTAAAGTGATTCCGTTACAGGACCGGTGTGGCCCTGAGGTTGGGTAGAGGTATAGCTCTAGTCTTCCATGACCACAGCACTAGAAGGGGGTGAGTGGTCAGCAGCACGCCCCGGCCGCACTTTACCCATGGGAAAGACCTGGTACCCATTGTACAGGAGGCTGGTTGGGTCCCAGGACCGGTCTGGACGGGCGGAAAATCTCGTCCCCACCGGGATTTGATCCCAGACCATGCAGCCCGTAGTCAGTAGCTATACCGACTGAGCTACCCGGCCCAACAAACCAAAATATTTAGTGAATGGAAATGTTTGTAAAGTGATCATCCATACAAGTGGAAGTGTCAGTACTTACCGGCCCTCAGCAAAGCCTGGGCATCCTGCACAGCTGCTACGTGGTTTACAGTGTGACTTTCATCACGGTTGCCCTGAAATGATACAGTCAATTTAACACACGCTATGATGTATCAAGTATGGGATTATGATCTGGAATCTGTCAATGCTGTCATACTGCATAACAGCATTCACATGATCAAGTCAAAAGAATGAGACAGGAGGGGAATGTAGCACGTATGTGGGAGAGAGGAGTTGTACACAGGATTTTGGTAGGGAGACTGACAGAAGGAGACTACTTGGAAGACCCAGGTGTAGATGGGAGGATAATATTAAAATGGATCATCAAGAAGTGGGATGGGGGGCATGGACTTGATTGAGCTGGCTCAGGATAGGGATGGGTGGCGGGCACTTGTGAATGTGGTAATGAACCTTCAGGTTCCATAAAATGTGGGGAATTTCTTGACTAGTTGATGACCTGTTGGCTTCTCCAGAAGGACTCTGTTCCATGGAGTTAGTTAGTCAGATAGTTAACTGTATAACAGCAGCTTTTAAAAACACACTGAAATGTGGCTACTGGAGGGGGCACTGAAACAGTTCTAAACTGGAGGCATTGTACTGACTGCAGACTTTGTGTGCAGTTTGTGACACTAGCCCCCAGCCCCCGGTGAAAACACTTTCTGAAAACCATATAAATTACTGAAGAAGTGATGGATGGTATCCATCAGCAGTGAATGCCTTTGGAACACATATACCATGCAACTCACACCTCTGTCATCCTTTCACCTGCACTTTGATATATGGCACACCATTTGAGGCTCAGTTGGAAGGCAACACTTGGTGAAGCACCCTTATTCTGATAAAGATATGTGGAAATAAGACAGGGTGTACAATGAAAACAAATGGGTATTTAATTTTTAATTACAGTAATCTTGATGTTTATGAACCTCAATGTTCAGGAATTTTACCTTTTCTTATCACCAATTTTAATGCTACTGTTTTGACATTTTGTGGCTGGTTTGAACTAAATGGGATGACGCCACATGGCTGACAACTTGGCTTCACCAAATTTCCTTCTATTGTATAGACCACTCACTCTTGGTGCAGTCATAAATTGTCTTTCATTCAGTAAGGTAGATTGTTATCATGTTCTGTAATTCTGGTATACAAGTTAGAACAGCAACAGTAGCTAGCAGAAACACAGTACTGTACACGACACAGTCTGTAATAGGATTTGCATTCTGTGTGTAATTTATTGTCCTTGGGCTGAAAAGCAGTGGTTCAACTGGATGATGTTCCTCTAACACAAGTCAGACAGACTGACAGAAATCACAAGTAAGAAAATGAGATGAGTGAAGGTCAATATCCAGAGTGAAGCTGGAAGTAACACACAATGTCATACAGTAATTTCTGCATAATGTGCTGTATCACTTGTACCCATGCTGCAGCAATTTGCAGCAGACTGGGGAAAGCCACCTGCAGAAAGTCACAACAGCCAGAAGGCATGAGGGGGCAGACTGATTAAAAGTCAGAAGGGCTCTACAATGCCATAACACAAGCACTGATTTGTTTTATCACTGAAGAAATTCTTGTGCTTGCTAAAGTTATATTATGTATTTACTACTGGTATTTTGTAATTTCTTGGAACCTAATTGGCAAACTTACTAAAAATCTAGCAGCCACCTCCAAATTGTATGTGCTGGCAAGATGACCCAAGGCAAGTTCCACACTTAGGACCCACAATTCTGGAGTGACCTGTGAACCTTTGTGTAATGTGGTATTCTGTGCTCAGTGCACTGAACTGGTACATATTTTTGTTGGTGAGGGAAATACTGAAATTATTAGGTACCATCATACAAAATTTTCCTGCCAGAGTGACCAGGTGCCCAGAAATTGTGCATCCATGTACATATTCACTTTACATTTAAAATGGATTTTCATGCTCATGACAGTTTAATTGGTCCCAGTTAATCACAAACACAGATTCTCATGCACAGATATCCTCAACTCACTGTTCAGTCTTCAATGATGAAATCCTCCACTATGGAAAACAGTCTGTCTGTTTCAAACTGTGGCTTTTCAGCTGTGTCACTGTATAATCAGGTAGGCAGTTACAAGAGGAACAGTCAACTTCCATCTTCAGAACTCACATGATGGTGTCATATTCCACAAGAGCACAGTAAGACCTAAATTGTTATATTTGAGTATATCATCTAGGAGGTGGTCAGGGTAATATAGACAGTACAGTGGCTTGCTAAGGGCTGGATGGCCCAGTGTTCAAACCCTGGTGGGGATGAGATTTTCAACATCTGTCTAGACCAGCCTTGAGGCCCACCCACCTTCCTGTACAATGTGTACCGTGTCAGCTGGGGTTTGGCAATTACCAACCACCCCTTCTAGCACTGAACTTGCGAACACAAAGCTATACGTCTGCTTCCCACCATGTTTTGATGGAATGTTGTACGGGAAACTTTACCTTTATCACCTATTATTCTCGAAACCTTTCGTGTGGCAACTACACATATGCATCACTTAACGACGGGGATACAGTCTGAGTAATGCGCTGTTAGACGATTTTGTCATTTTGCGAACGTCATAGAATGTACTTACACAAATCTAGATAGTAAAGTATAGCCTACTTCACACCTAGGCTCTACGCTGCCTAATGCTCCTAGGCTACAAACCTGTACGGCGTGTTACTGTACTAAATACTGTAAGCAACTGTAACACAATGGTAAGTATTATAATGTCGTATTATATTATAATCTTATGGGATCACTTTCGTATATTTTCTTATAAAAACACCTTCTTCCATTATTACTAAGGTTCTAACCTCAAATTCCTTTCACTGAACATCACCCGACTACTACACGGATTAGCATCAAACTGTCAGTCTTCCCACGGCACGCACACAAAATTTCTACACACTCTGTACGATTTCCCTGATTGTAAACGAAGTTCCCTTTCACACACACACACACACACGCACACACGCACACACACCCATTTCAATAGTGTTGGAGGCCAAGGAGGATATCAAATTAAGCCCACTCATTCCCCAGAAACTTTAGCCATAATAAGCAAACTGAAATAATTCGGACACATAAAGCGCACATCATATTTCAGGTGTAAAGATGTAATTTCTGGACCGACAGAGAGCAGCAGCAGAAAAAGAATACAGCGCCTAACATGGACTGACAAAATTTAATTAACCCTGAAGATGAACTAGGATCCCTGCAAACGGAAGCACATTCCTTTGCTGGGTTCGTAAAATGGTCCGTTTTGCTCGCGGATTAAAACGACCCTTATTAGGGCTCCAGCTAACGGAACGACATTCAGCAAGACACGCCTACCAGGTCTGCAAACCAACCAATTGCAGAGTGGGAAAACCAGCTCAGCAAGTCATGCCTACCAGCTCTGCAAACGAACCAATGGCAGAGCACGGTGACCAGCACTGACATGTATAAAAGGGCAACATTCCTATGCGGTGAGTCAGCGTGTCTTGGACTAGCCAGACACGACTACGCGTGGTTTGACGTAGCTTGCTGTTTTCGTAGTGGTAGTGCAAGTGTGTTTATCGTGGTGAACTGCAGCATTGGAGACAAGATTAATTTAAACAACATGGGCTTTTTAAAGAAATTCAAGAAATTGATATTTTCGAGAAAGAGAGACAAAAGAAGGGAAAAAGGTGAGAAATGTGATCACGATGAAAACCACTGCCAAGAAGCGGAGACCCTCCGCAAGAGAGTAATCGAACTGCAAGAACAAATATTAATTTGCCATGAAGACAGACTCATCTGCGAGAGAACTGAGAAGGACCTACGTGGACAAATTAAGGATTTAAACACTCAAATTGCAAGAATGGAGAGCAGACAACTCGAGGATCATCAAGAAGAAGAAGCAGACGAAGATGAAGAAGAAGAAGAAGGTGACGTAGCTTCTGTGAGAGATCCATTTAGAATTGTTATTAGCGTATATAAGCAACTTCAGGAAGTTCTTAAATTTTGGCGTCTTGTACGTTTTCTGTACACTTTTATACATTATACATATGTTTTAATTAGGTCTTTCTTCCAAACAAACGAAGTGTGAATGAATATTGTTATAATAATTTTCAAATTGTACCTGTGTCTTGTTTATTGCCATAGTTATTAATTGTTGTTATTATTGTTATAAATTTGTAACTCTTATGTAAGCAACATTTACACAAATGTTTTCCATTGGTACTTTCTTCAGGAGAGCGGTTTCACTTGAGGAAGTTCCTGAAATGCAGTGTTATATTGTGAATATTGGTGAAAATTCAAACATTTTTGTAAGTGTTTTACCCCACCGAAGGTATCTCTACTTTGACGTAGTGGTGGGGCTTGCGTGGTCAAATGATCCTGAGAGCTGTGCTGGCCGTAGTGACGCTGCTGGTATGGCATCACGTGCCAGACGGGTCAGGGTGATGACCCAGACAAAAAGGGATACCCTGGTCCTCCAGGTTGGAGGTTGGGTGTGAGGTTGTAAATCTCGACCCGTAAAAGTTATATTAGTTGAGATCTTCTAAATATGAAAACCGGACGGAATCAACGAAGACGACACAGTACGAAGGAGGATTAACAAGAGAAAGTGTGGAAGGAACTCTCTCTATATAGATGTGCACACTTCAGAACCTGTTCGAAGTAACACAAGTCTATAAGATTGATTTGTTAGAAGTGCGAGAAGTAAGATGGCTGGGAATGAGTATTATAGAAAAGGATTGCAAAATGTGCTCTGATAAAGAAAGTAGGGTTGAAAAGGTGTTTATTATTAATGAAATTATCAGATCAAGAGTAATATATTTTAAGTCTATAGTTATGAGACTGTGAGTGCTTAGAATTGGAGATGAATTTAAAAATTACAGCCACATCTGTGGCCACGTACTGATGGAGGAAAGAGTGAAAGGCAAAAGAATCGGTTATAAAAGACTAAAGAGGACCCCAGCAACGGAAAGTGCTTTCGTTTATTGGGGCCCTAAAAAGAACCGCTTTCCTCGCGGAGTAAACGGCCCTTTTTATGACCCTACGAAACGAATTGTGGTTATGTTTGCTGGGGTCCTAAACAGCCGTTTTGCTCGCGGTGTTAGACGGAGTAAGAAGGAGCGACAGTGCTCCAGTGCATGAAATGTTACGTGCCTTACTCGAAGTTCGTCTCTTAGTGCACGGGGCTGTTCTATGCGTAAGTAATCAGTATACTACCACTGCAAAGAATTGGAGTTCTTCATCCTCATCCCATTGCTTACCTGTTCTGGTTCCGTCAACAGTCTAGGCGACTTTTGATGAGCCATCCTTGGATTCATTTCCTACACAGTTGTTATTTCATCATTGAGTGTGGCAGTCTGTCCGCTTCTTTCCGTTCACCAAACATGTTGTACCCATTTATTTCTTTGGCTTTCAGTTTTCTTTGAAACCGGGTTAATTTTAAGTCCTGATAAAATATTCATCTATATATCAGAAATAAACATTTCGTATATGAGACAGGTTTTTATTCTTGTGCGTGCATCTGTGGTTGCTTCTGAAATTTTTGACATAATAAATAATTCTTTATAATTGTAGACGTACTTTTAAATAAGTAATAATGACCGTAGTGTTCTTTGTAATAAATTCCAGTGTTTTTATACATTCCCAATTAATTACATATAGTAGGGTTATTTACCTCCAATTGTCTCAAATAGGCTTGAGAATGGATAGCACTAGCCGAAACATTTAGCCATAGTCCTTATCAATAAAAATGTTTACTTATTTTGTAGTGATGAAATTAACGGCCGTTTGATTGTTTTTAAAACGTACTTAGTTGTCAGCAGATGGCTTGTTTTTTCTTACGCTATGTATCTATGCCCGTGCCTGATGATGGATTTAAAAAATGGCTGGAACATTTACCACGACTTTTACAACGAAAGGCATTGTCTGAAAATACGGCTGTGATGGATGATCCACGTGTTTGCCGATACAGATGTACGAATCAGACTTAAAGCAAATATTTTCTCGTTCATGTATTTTGTGTTTTTCACCAAAAAATCCAAATTTGGATGATTAGTGATGATTACCACATTTTCGAATAACGAGTTACATATTTTGTGCCGTATTTTCAATTGACGGAAAATAGAAATACATTTTAATCAAGCAATATTGAACGTAAATTACATATTGCCTCCATTCTCTTTAGTTTACTCCACTAAAGGTGAAAGTGCACCGGGCTACAGTTAGAAAACTGAAGCTGCCAAGCCGTCCATGTGATGTGCCTGTTGTGTCACACGTTTTGAACGGGAGCGTATATGTACGATGTGCAAACTTAAGATCTGGAAAGAGGACTGACTTGAGCCACTGACAAAACTCGATTAATGCAGCCAATAGTTCTGTGTCTTACCGTATTACTCGGGTGTGTGCGTGTGTCCTGGGGCTGTCCAGCTATTATCATCTTTAGCTGCCACCATTACATGTTTTTGTCAAGAGTGGAAGTCGTGGCGATAAGTTTCATTCCTGCAAATCCCCCAGCTAGTGCACTTGTTCGGTAATATTTACTTAATTACTGAATGGAGCTTCTTGAGAAGCCAACAGGTTTTCAGCTAGTCAAGAAATTCCACGCATTTTATGGAACCCGAAAGTTAATAACCGCATTTACAAGTGCCCGCATCCTGTCCCTATCCTGAGTCAGATCAATCCAGTCCGTATCTCCCCTGCCCAATTCCTGGAGATCCAGCCTAATATTACCCACCCGTCAACACCTGGGTCTTCCAAGTGGCTTCGGCATTATTTCAGGCACGAATTTTAGTTCCATTAAGGATCATCAGATGGGAGTATGTGCTGACATAAAACTACTTCCATGCAGAAGGCAAACGTGGTCCCCACTATACAGCGTCTCCCACTATTCAATCGCATTTATTGCCACATCAGTCAGTCTGCTTCTATTCACGATAGAGTGAAGGTAATTTATAAGTGATGATGTCTGGAACGTCATTCAACGTTGCGTTATGACAATATGGCAACGTAGCTTCAGAGGAGGCAATCGGTTGTCCCCACTATTCGCGTCTCCAGTCTATACATTCGCCGTTATTGCCACATTAGTCAGTCTACTTCTAGCCATGATACGGTAAAGGTAATTTACGAGTGCTGGTAGCTGGAACGTCATTCAAAGTTGCGTTATGACAATATGGCAACGTAGCTTCAGAGGAGGCAATCGGTTGTCTCTACTATTCAGGGTCTCCCGTCTATACATTCGCCTTTATTGCAACATTAGTCGGTCTACTTCTAGCCACGATACGGTAAAGGTAATTTAAGAGTGTTGGCAGCTGGAACGTCATCAACGTTGCGTTATAACAATATGGCAACGTAGCTTCAGAGGAGGCAATCGGTTGTCCCCACTATTCAGCGTCTCCCGTCTATACATTCACCGTTTTTGCCACATTAATCAGTCTACTACTAGCCACGATACGGCAAAGGTAATTTATGAGTGCTGGTAGCTGGAACGTCATTCAACGTTGCGTTATGACAATATGACAACGTAGCTTCAGAGGATGCAATCGGTTGTCCCCACTATTCAGCGTCTCCCGTCTATACATTCGCCGTTTTTGCCACATTAGTCAGTCTACTTCTAGCCACGGTACGGTAAAGGTAATTTATGAGTGCTGATAGCTGCAACGTCATTCAACGCTGCGTTATGACAATATGGCAACGTAGCTTCCGAGGAGGCAATCGGTTGTCCCCACTATTCAGTGTTTCCCACTATAAAATCGCTGTTATTGCCACATCAGTCAGTCTACTAACCACGATACGTAATTATCAGCATCATCATCTTCCTCCATGGATTAGGTAGTTTGGCCTGTTCCGGCATCGTCGTGTTGCCATCGTTTCCTGGGGAGTCCACTGTCCCTTCATCCCCGGGGTCTGAATGTGAGGCCGTGTTTCGGGGGTCTGGTGTTGTCCATTCTTTCGGGGTGGTTGATCCAGTGTTGTTTGTATTTGAGTCTCACGTCTTGTATTCCAGAGATTTCTAGTTCTTTTCACGTCTTCGCTTCTTATTTTGTCCAGTCTTGTGTATCCTGTAACACTTGTTAGAAAGCGCATCTCTGCAGCTTCTAGGCGAGTCATGTCTCTCTGCATGGTTACCCATGTTTCGCTGCCATGGATTAGTGGTGATCTAGCGACAACTTTATAAAATTTCATTTGTGTTTCTGCACGTGTTTTCTTTAAGTGTTTTCTAATAGTGCCGCATATTCCTTGGAATCTGTTTATTTATTTTGTTAAAATTTGGCTCACCGTCTAAACACAGTTCGCATCCCAAATAATTAAATTGTTTCACTTGTTCTAATATTGATCCGTAAAATTCTATTTTAGAACGCACTAGGTGTATTGTTTAAAAGTCATAATTTTTGTTTTGTTCGTAGACATTATGAGGTTGTAGTCTTTGCTTATTTGGTTTAATAAATAGACAGATTTTTGGAGTTTGTCTTCTTGGTCGTCTGCGAAGAGTAATGTGTTAAGGTAGATGTTTCTTTTAAGCTTTATACCAGTGTCAGCTTTGTGTTTCCAGTTTCTTAATAGTACGTCTATGAAAACGTTAAAGAGCCGGTGATAGATTACACCGTTGTCGTACTCCTTGTTTAATATATATTTCATCAAGAATTTTCCTCCCCGTGTCAATTTGTACACTGGTATTTTGTATAGGCTTTTAATTACGTCAATTAAATGATAGGGCATGCATCTTTTGTTAAAAATTTGCCATAGTTGGTTTCGATTTACTCTATCAAAAGCTTTTTCTAAATCCAGGAAGGCTATGTGAGTTTCTAAGTTGAATTCTCTTCTTTTTTCTATTGTTTGTTTAATGGTTAATACATTATCAGTGCATGTTCTACCTGTTCTGAATCCGTTTTTTTCTTGAAGTAATATTGCTTCTAATATAGTTTGAAACGTTGTGTAATTATCTTGGCGCACGTCTTGTAACCACTATTTAAAAGACTGACACAGTAATAGTAATTTATGAGTGCTGGTAGCTGGAACGTCATTCAACGTTTCGTCATGACAATATGGCAACTCAGCTTCAGGGGCGACCTGTTCGTATTAGATCAAGTTCAAGATGGCGACGGGATATATAAACAGGGGGGAGCCTCTTCAAATTTTATCGGTGGGTGCTCTACCCCGCGGGACCAGCCTGCGTGCTGTGGCTGCGGGGGAAGACACACAGCGAGCTACCGTGGCTGTGTCAGGTGGAAGGAGGCGAAGGCGGCTCTTGCTAAGCAAGCGCCCCAACGCAGCCTGAAGAGCGTCGCGACAGCCCTACCTGCCGCTCCGAAAGCCCAGCGGGCCGGTCCTTCTGCTGAGCAGAGGAACCTTGGCGAGGGTTGGAACCATGTCGTCCAAGGGGGGCCGTGTCGTCAAGGCCACGGCAATCCCACACAACAAACCGCAACCTAATCCCCGTCCTCATCAGGTCAAAAAGGCGCCCCAAAGCCCACAGTGACCACCACCAGCGAGACGGCCAGGCTTAAAAAACCTGAGCCCAAACCCCCAGCAGCCCCTCAACGGGCTCCTGGGAAGTCTCAAAAGAAAGAAGCCGCGAGTGCTAAACCCGCGGCAGCTAAATCAACTAAACCCAAAACTCCCAGCCTGGTGGTCCCCACCCAAAATCACACCTCACCACTCGATGATATCGCTGATGTCCTCCACCACCTTTCCGTTCAGGCATGTGTGGAGCTGACTCGTCGGCTCCTCACGTCCATGTCTTCCCTCCCCACAGGGGCAGCTCGCCCTCACGCTGTCCTGATGACCGTCATCCTCTTCGTGGCCGAATATGGCAGCACGCCCCAGGAGG
>Ga0123355_10020966_pt1 | contig 10450 bp, 8 predicted proteins | sample TergutEmb28metaG_3_FD_89872 | JGI IMG/M metagenome (GOLD analysis project Ga0123355, IMG submission 89872) | Embiratermes neotenicus P1 segment gut microbial communities from Petit-Saut dam, French Guiana - Emb289 P1 | ecosystem: Host-associated > Arthropoda: Insects > Digestive system > Gut ... | reverse complement strand
TTTTCTGTTATAACTTTTTTGCCGGAACGCAGAATGTCCGGTACCAAGTTTACGTGGTTCTCGAAGGCTTGTACGCATACGATTGCTTCTATTTCCGGGTCGGATAGTAGTTCGCGGTAGTCGGCAGTTACTTTTGGGATGTCGTAACGGCTTGCCAGCTTTGTGGCTTGTTTGATTTTTACGTCGCAAATGGCGACAATTTCGCATTGGTCTTGCAAATTTACATAGTTTAGCAAATGGGCAAGTTGGCCCATGTGGCCGGCTCCGATGAAGCCTAGTTTGATTTTTTTCATGGTGGTGTTCGCTCCTTTTATATGAGTTTTATTCTTGCGAAAACAAATACAGCCCTTCTTTACCCGGTGCAATCAAATCAAGCTTACCATTCCCGTTTAAGTCTGCCGCATCAAACCACAGCCCAACGCCGGATGCACCGTTTTGCGGGTCGCCATATTCAATCATATGACGATACAACCTGCCATCGGTGAAAGTATAGTAGCAGATAAAAACATGCTCGTCATCGCCGGGGTCGTTGCCGTTGTGGGCTTTGTAACGCTTGCCGGTGACAAGTTCAAGCTTGCCGTCGTTGTTAATATCCATAAGCTGCATGTCGTGATACTGGCTCCATGCGCCATCTATCACATGCTTTTCCCAAACGCGGGTACCCGCTTCGGTTTTTGTTTGCCGCAGCCAGAAAAGCCCGTAATTGTGCCCACTACCGTAAATAATATCCGCCAAGCCGTCGCCGTCTACATCATGAACCAGAATTGGCACGCTTGCACCAAATCCCATTTCAAACTCTTGCGAAAACTGCCACAACCCGGCCAGTGCGCCGCCCTCCGGCATGTGGTACACCCCGCGCGACGTGATAATTTCAAGCTTGCCGTCGCCGTTTATATCTCCTACTCCTAGACCGTGACCAGCGTTTTCTTCCGAGACAATGTGCTTTGTGTATTTAACTTCGCCATTCTCAAAACCAGTCAGTTTAATGAAAAACACTGGCTCGTTTGGGCAGTTTGGAAAAATTTCTAGCTGGCCGTCGCCGTCTATGTCGTAGAAACGGATGGTTTCTATGTTGGTTAGGTCACAAATCTTGCGGGTTTCCCATTCCGACCCAGTATTGCCGGGGTTTTTACGCCAGTACATCCCGTCGCCCCACCAACTGCCGGTGATAATGTCTTTGTAGCCATCGCCGTCCACATCTACTGCAAAGTTAGAAAAATCCCAAACATACTCATGCTCATAGTTGATGTCACAGATTTTGTGCTTTTTTATGAAATCTGGGCCCTGATACCAGTATTCGCCGCAAACAATGTCCAGCACGCCGTTGTTGTCTATGTCTACAACTGCGCAAACTTCGCATTTGTTAGCCAGGTCGATACAGGTTTTTGTGAAGTGTAGCATGTGCGCCTCCTTTTAGATTTTTATTGCACCTTCATTATATAGTGCCAAAGTTTGCTATGCAAATAAAAAAATCAACTGGTACGAAATCGTACCAGTTGATTTCAAAAATTTCAAACGCCCTTACACCAACGCAAGCGTAAAAGTAAACACACAGCCCTTGCCAGCTTCGCAACTTACCTCTATATTCTCTCCATGGGCACGCACAAATTCCTTCACAATAGACAGCCCAAGCCCGCTGCCAAGCTTATCCTCGTTGCGGGACGGGTCGCCTTTGTAGAATCTGTCAAATGCTCGCTTCAATTCTTCCTCGGTCATGCCGCGGCCTGTGTCAGCTACAGAAATTGTTACTTTGTCGCCGATGCTTATAGTGGTCTCTATCGTAATTTCCCCATCATCGGGGGTAAATTTCAACGCATTGTCTATCAAATTGTACATAATGCGGCGCAGTTTATCTTCATCGGCAAGCACAATATCACTTGTGTGGGCAAAGTGGCTGGTTATCATAATGCGTTTATCCAACGCGCGCTGTTGGAAACCCAATATGATTGTGCGAATCAAGTCATTAATATCAAACTCGGTCAAATTAAGTTCAAATTGTAAGTCCTGTATGCTGTGAATATCCAAAATATTGTTGGAAAGCCGGATTAACCGTTCCGATTCATCCATGACAATTTGTAAATAGTACGCTTGGTTTTCCGGCGGAATTGTGCCATCAGATATTGCGGTCAAAAACCCGTGCATACTTGTGAGCGGCGAGCGCATGTCGTGAGACAAATTGGCGATAAACTCGCGCCGTATACGTTCTTGCTGTTGCAGGCTTTCTGCCATGCGGTTAAACTCACGGGCAAGCTGGCCTACTTCATCTTTCCCGCGAATGGGAAGGCGTTTATCAAAGTCCCCGTCTGCAATTATGCTTGCGGCTTCATTGATTTGGCGCAGGGGCCGGCTAATTGTGCGACTAGAGCCATATATTAAAAACAGTGCGAACAAGCCCGTGCCAAGCAGGGCCAATATTGTTATGCGATACATTTCGGAAATTGTATTTTCTAAGTCGGCCATATAGTACCCGACCAGTGCCGCGCCCGCAAATTGGTGGTTAACCCAAAACGGGTACCCTACAATCAGAAGTTGCGCAAGAGTAGGACAGTCCGGGGTACCCCAAATGACTACCTTCTCGCCATATAAAAGCGGAAGCAGCTCCTCGCTGTAAACATGGGCAACACCGTCTACCGGACCAAATCCTACTACAAAATTCAAGTCACTATCAATCAAAATAACAGTTGAGCCGGTATATTGGTGGATATTTCGGACTTCCTGTGCAAACAAGTTAAGCTCTATCCAGCCATACCGCGCAAGAGACTCCATTCTACCCGCCATGCTCTGTGCCAGTGTAGACAGTTCGTCCACTTTTTGTTCTGTTTGAAACCTGCTGATTCCCTGTGTCAAAACAAATGCCAAAATAACAAAGCTGATTGCCAAAATCCCCAAATGGAGCAAAAGCTGTTTCCAAAAAATACGCATGTTTACACCTCTATTTCATTCGTGCTACAATAGTGTGACATTTTCATTAATTTTGTCACAAGGAGCCAAATATGTCTACAAAAAAACGAAAAACAGATAAACAAGTCTTTGCAGATATTTTATACGGGGCAATGCTTGCGTTGGTAGTGGGTATAATGCCGCTTGTTATTAGGCTTGTTATCCGCAACATCCCGCAGGATGTACGGCACATACGAATGAGCACTATTCAAGGTTTACCATACTCATATATCGACTTTTTTGTGTCGGGAAAGCTATGGATATTGGCAGGCGCGGCATTGGTTATGGCACTTTACTGCATTGGCGACTGGCTGACGGGCGGCAAACTGCCAAAGTTTAAACCGTATCTGAAACGTGTACCTATTATTTTGTCGCTGATATATCTTGCGTTTGTATTCATTTCCGCAATTGCGTCGGAATATTCCAATACATCTTGGTTTGGCACGGTAGAGCGGCAGGAAGGCGCAATAACGTGGCTGCTGTACTTTGTCGTATTTGTTGCGGCCATGTTCTATGTACGGGACCCTAAATATACCAAGCCTATTTTGTGGGGGTTAACTTTTTCGTCAATTATCATGGGGATTATTGGCTTTTCTCAGTTGATAGGGCACAATTTATTGGTAACAAGTTTTGCCGTGCGGCTAATGACATGGGGGCACGACGTCGAGAGTTTTGGCGCCCCGTTTGTGATTGCCAACGGCACGCTGTTTAACCCAAACACATTTGGTAAGTATACGGCAATGGTCGCGCCAATTTTACTGCTATGCGGCTTTGTGTACGAAGGCAAACTTTATATGAAAGCTGCAATGCTTTTTGGTGGCGCATTGATGCTAATTGGGGTTTTTGCAAGCGGCTCACTGGGCGGGCTAATTGGTATAGCCGCCGCGGCCGGTGTGATTGTTGTCACATATCTGTGCTATGTTTTCAAAAACCGCGAGGGTAACAAGAACGCAACAAAAGCCGTAGTCGTATTTACCGGTGTTGCAGCAATAATCACTGTTTCATTGATAATTGTGCCACCACTAAACTACCGCTTCACAACGCTGCTAAACCGCTTGCAAGAAGCCGCCGCCGCAGAAACAACAGCGCAGGAACGCTTCGCATTTGAAAGAAATAGCGTGTTTATTTATCGCGGACAGGACAGGTTACTTTCCGCAACGGTAAATTCTTTTGACGAGCAGGAAAACTGGCTAACCGTCCGCGACGGTATGGGTATAGAAATTACACCAAGTAGTGCAGATCCTTATGTATTTTTTGTTCCTGAGCTTGGCCCGCTGGGTGTACATCGCTATCAAGACCACTTTGCAATTAGTACAGCAGGGCAAAACAACCCATTCCTTTTGCATTTTGATAACAACACCGTTTTTGGCATAAGCGCAATGGGTATGGGCGGGCGCAACCTTTCCGAACCGGTACCCGCATGGGGCTTTGCCGGGCGCGAAACTTGGGGTTCCAGCCGTGGATTTATATGGTCACGTTCGTTCCCACTTATGCCCGGCAACACAATTATCGGCAGCGGCCCCGATACTTTTATAAATGTATTCCCATACTATGACATGACGGGTCTTCACCTAGCATTTAACTGCCCGTATCACATTGTAGACAAAGCGCACAATTTGTTTATACAAACTTGGATTACCACCGGCGGCATATCGGCAATCGCGCTGTTTGGGCTGTTTTTCTTCTACTTGGCCACTACTTTTTGGAGTTTGGTAACATCAAAAGACGAGCCGCGATATTTGTTTGGTATGCGCTTTGGGCTTTTGGCCGGCATTAGCGGGTTTGTAATGGCCAGCATGGCGACAGACAGTACGGTAGGCTCAACCGGAGTATTTTTTGTGCTGTTGGGCATGGGCTATGGGCTCAACTATTTCCTAAAGAACCAAGGTCAAACTGCCAATAACAAAACCAAGAATGCCACCAAGCCAAATAATAAGGCGTAATTCTCGCCCGGCAACGGTTAGGATAATATCCTCGGCTTCCGCAACATCGAAGCTGTTTAGCTTGTTTTCTATCATGCTTTGAATAGGCATGTGCTTTGCGATATATGTTGCCGCGAATGTAAGTACGCGGGTGGCGGTTTGTTGGTTGTATAAAGGAAGCAATCCGTCGCGAATATTGAAATTCAGCAATTTTTCGCGCACTATCTCTTGCGTTTCCGCGCTCGCGAGCAGATTATCTATTGCGGAATGTAGCTTTTCTCGTATTGCTGCGTGGTTGTTTTCGTCCAAAAGGTACGCGAAGATATTTTTCTTTATGCTGGCATAGATCTTACTCTTTGACACAAAAATGCCTGCAAGCGAACTCAAATTTTCATCAACAATTTTGTAGGTAAGCTCGCTAAGTTTTGCATCAAGCTGTGGCATGGTTTCTTCGAATGACGCGAGTTTTTCCAGCATTTTTGGCAAAATTTTGTCTGCAATTATTTTTAGGTGCGGGGCTGCCGGGGTAATATCCTCCGGGAAACCCAATTGATTTAACGCTTCGCCAATGGTGATGTCTGGCAGCGGCCACAGCGCCGGGTCGGATAATTCCGCAGCCAAAACATCTGGCGTAAGAAGGCGAGTACTTATTGCCTCTGCCATTTTGTGGGTCAAACGTGCACGCTCTTTTGGGATAAGCCCCGGCGTAAAAGGGATGCGCAAGCCAAAAATGTATTTTGCCCTGTGTGGGCGAAAAAGCATTTTTATTGCCAGCCAGTTGGTTGATAGGGCAATTATGCCGCCCAGTACAGGCGGAACCAGATAGTTTAGAATATTCATGGAGTTTCACTCTTTCCGGATAATTAGATTCCGGGTCAAGCCCGGAATGACGGAACTTACGGAGGTGTTTTGTCATAAACGCAACAGAAAACAGAAATTTAACAACCCGCGCCGGTGTGCGCGAAGTCATAGACCGGCACGGCCTTTCTGCCAAAAAGAAATTGGGGCAGCACTTTTTGGTAGACGGCCATGTTTTGGATAAAATCCTAAACGCCGCAGACGTTGGCGCAGCAGATGCGGTGCTTGAAATTGGCCCGGGCATTGGCGGCCTTACTCAAGGGCTAGTGGAACGCGCCGGCCATGTAGTAGCTGTGGAATTGGACAAGCAGCTTATTCCCATTTTGCAAAACCAGTTTGCAAACGACCCTGTTACAGTTGTACAGGGCGACATCCTGCGCATAGACCTACCGCAAATACTTGCGCCGTACAGCGGCATGAACATCAAGGCGGTGGCAAACCTTCCTTACTATATCACAACCCCGGTAATTTTGTATTTGTTGGAAAGCGGCTTGCCGTTTAAATCCATAACGGTGATGATACAAAAGGAAGTTGCACAGCGCATGGCGGCCGGGCCCGGTACAAAGGACTACGGCTCGCTTAGCTTGGCGGTGCAATACTATGCGGATGTAAGCATTGCGGCCAATGTGCCTGTTAACTGCTTTATGCCGCGCCCCGCGGTGGATTCTGCCGTGGCGCATTTGCGGATTTTACCCAGCCCGCGAGTAGACGTGGATAAGGAATTGCTGTTTAAAATTATTCACGCGGCCTTTAACCACCGGCGCAAAACCCTTGTAAATACGCTGGATGGCGTTGGTTTTGGCAATGGTAAAGCCGATTTGGCGCAGACGCTAGAGAGTGTAGGGCTAAACCCGCAAGTTCGTGGGGAAGCACTGGACATTTTCCAATTTGCACAGCTTGCGCGGGTGTTTGGCAAAACATGAACGCACTAACACTAAAAATAATTGCGCTAACCGCAATGATTATCGACCACATGGGCGCGACGTTCCCAGAAACATTTGGCCCCGGCTTTCGTGTTGTGGGAAGGCTTGCTTTCCCTATATACGTATTTTTGATCGCCGAGGGCTTTTTTCATACAAAAAATTCCGCAAAATTTCTTTTGCGGTTATTTTTATTTGCAGTGATTTCCGAGCCGTTTTTTGATATGGCATTAAAAGGCGTAGGCTTTGCGGATGTTAACTTTTTTGCGGGGACTAATATTTTTTATACATTGTTTTTGGGCGGGGCGGCTATTGTAGCGTACCAATACTTGCGCAAAGTAGGCTTTGCAATTGTGGCAATTGTGTCGATTCTTTTGTGTATGGGGCTGGCGCAAATGCTTTCCAGTGATTATGGGGCATATGGTGTCTTGTTCATTTTTGTTATGTATTGGCTACGGCATTATAAGCTTGCTGCATTTGCCTTGCTGTGCCTGTGGCCATATGTGGAACTTATGCGCGCCGCGTATGAATTTGGTTTTGCGATTGCGCCAATTCAATATTGGCTAATGATTCCCGCTACGCTTTTAACGGTTGTGCCTGTGGCGCTGTACAACGGACGGCGCGGGCCGGGTGGCCCGTTTGTGAAGTGGTTTTTCTACGCGGCGTATCCTGTGCATTTGGCAGTGCTTGCCGGGTTTAGGATTTGATAAAAAATATTTTATATTTCAAGTTGTGACTGTGGGTCACAACTTGAAATTTTTTTGTGATTTGTGCCAACGTAAACTTGACCAAACATGTTGCATCCTTGACAAATAAAAATAATGCTGTTATATTTTCCAAAGCATATTATAGTAAACGTTTACTGTTGTTCTTCTAAATGCAGTAAATCGCAGGAAGGAGGTTTACAATACATTTCCGAACAAATCAAGTAAAGCATCAAATAACAAAATATTTTATGGAGGAGATTACTATGAAAAAGAAGTTAGCCATTCTTACAATTCTTTTGTTCGTACTGGTGGTAGCGGCCGCTTGTGGGCGCAATCAATCAGAAACCTCTGATGCAGATGAGGTTCATTTACGTTTTATGTGGTGGGGCGGGGAAGCTAGACATACAGCAACCCTTGAAGTAATTGACCTGTTCACATATCAAAACCCGCATATCCGCATTTCGGCAGAATACACAGGCTGGGACGGATATTCTCAAAGAGTAGTTACACAAATGGCCGGTGAAGTAGCCCCCGACATAATTCAACTACCAACAGACACATTTAGAAATTTTATGATGCAGGGTGTATCATTTTCCCCATTGGATCAAGGTATAATTGACCTTAGCAATTTTAGTCAAGATTTCCTTGAAGCTAACCTTGTACACAATGGTGTACTTATGGGCTTGCCAACCGGGGGCCCCAGCATTGCAACTTTCTTCTATAATGCAGATTTTCTTGACTATCACAATATTCCAAGAGATACGGTATGGAATTGGGATAATCTAGTATATTACGGAAGGGCAGTACAGGAGCGCAACCCAGACCACTTTCTAGTAGCTGGCGAAATACAGCTTATGCCCGGGGCATATCTTCTTCAAACCGAGGGCGCGTTTATCTCGCCAGAATTTTACATGGAAGCTTCAAGAGAAGGGGTAGTGCGTACATTCCAGCGCATGAGACAACTGCTGGACGAGGGCGTTGTTCAACCAATTGAAGAGACAGTTTTATATGCAACCGCGCAAGACAATACCAGATGGGTTACCGGCAGGGCTGGCATGTACTATGGCCACGCCAGCACCGTAGCACTAATTGAAGTAGATGACTTTGAACTTGGCATTACAACAATACAGGCCACCAACGCAAGGGACTCTGGCTTTTTGGCCGGCGCACCACAATACATGGTTATTCCAACGTTCTCCCAGCACCCGGAAGAGGCAGCGAAGTTCCTAGACTTCTTCTTTAATGACCCGGAAGCAATTATGATACTGCGCGACACACGCGGTATGCCACCTACAACAAGGGGCCGCGAGCTAATGCTGGAAGCAGGTATGGGTCACGCACTTATGTTCCAAGCACTTGAAATTGTAACCAACAACCAATCTAGCATGATACCTGTTGCAACGCCAGAAATGAATGCGGCCTTTGACAATGCGGCAGAGCGAGTATTCTTTGGAGTTGCCACACCGGAACAAGCCGCCGACGATTACTTGAGGGAGCTTGAAGAAATATTGGCTACAGTAAGGGAAGATTTAGCTAACGAATAGAATTTTGCATAACCACTGAATTGGGGAATGATGACATTCCCCAATTTTGTACTAATTTATACTAATGGGAGTAAAGCATATGCCATTTCTAAAAAAATTTATCAAGAACAGGGACAATATTGGGCTAATATACATATTGCCTTGGTTTATAGGTTTTGTCGCATTTGCGTTATATCCGATAATGACATCCCTATACTATTCTTTTACCGATTTTAGGCTTTTTAGGGACGCCAATTTTATTGGTATAGGCAACTATAGGCGGCTGTTTAGCGATTCGTTGTTCTACCATTCCTTGAGGATTACATTTATTTATGTACTTATAGCGGTTCCATTAAGGTTAATTTTTTCGTTGTTTATTGCCATAATCCTAAACACACGAGTGAAATTAATTAACTTTTACAGGACTATATATTACCTGCCCTCTATTTTTGGCGGCAGCGTTGCTATAGGCGTTTTGTGGCGTTTCGTCTTTATGCGCGAAGGGCTTTTGAACTCGTTTTTAGCCTTATTTGGCGTTGGCGCACAAAACTGGCTGGGCAACCCGTCCACCGCACTTTATGTAATGAGCCTGCTGCCAATGTGGCAATTTGGCTCTTCCATGTTACTATTTCTTGCAAGCTTGAAGCAGATACCAGAGAGCCTGTTTGAAGCCGCAACAATAGATGGCGCAGGCAGGGTTAAAAAATTCATACACATTACCCTCCCCATGATAACGCCTATTATTCTATTTAATTTGGTTATGCAAACTATCAATGGCTTCCAAGAGTTCTCTGGCATTTTTGTTGTAACCGGGGGAACCGGCGGGCCTGCGCGGGCTACCTACGTTTATTCTATTTTTCTATATGACCAAGCGTTTGTTAACCTAAACATGGGTTACGCATCTGCGCTATCTTGGGTTTTATTTGTGATAATTATTGTGCTTAGCCTTATTATATTTAAAACGTCCAACAGATGGGTTCACTACGAAGATGGGGGTGGAAGCTGATGAGTAAAATGATAAAAGGATTATCGAAAAGTGCCATAAAAAACATTGTGCTAGTCTCATTCAGCATTGTTTTCTTGTACCCTATGCTTTGGTTTGTAGCCGGGTCTTTGCGGGCAGACGGCCAAGTTCTTCAATTATCACTAATACCCGACAGTGTTTCCTTTAGGGCTTACGTTGACGGCTGGACGGTTGGGCGGCACAACTTTGGGCTATTTTTAAGAAACACTTTTGTGCTTGTACTGCCGGTTGTTGCAGGCACCCTTATTTCCAGCGTGTTGGTGGGCTACGGCTTTGCACGTTTCAATTTTGCGTTTAAGCGAGTTTTATTTACTACAATGCTGGCTACTATGATGCTTCCCGGTGTTGTTACGCTTATACCGCAGTTTATTTTATTTAGTAATTTGGGCTGGGTAAATAGCTATTTGCCATTTTATGTCCCGGCTTTTTTTGGCGGCAGTCCGTTCTTTATCTTTATGATTGTCCAATTTTTTAGAGGCCTGCCACGGGAACTGGACGAGTCTGCAAAAATTGATGGCTGCAACTCGTTAATGATACTGCTGTTGATACTTATGCC
>Ga0123355_10020965_pt1 | contig 10450 bp, 16 predicted proteins | sample TergutEmb28metaG_3_FD_89872 | JGI IMG/M metagenome (GOLD analysis project Ga0123355, IMG submission 89872) | Embiratermes neotenicus P1 segment gut microbial communities from Petit-Saut dam, French Guiana - Emb289 P1 | ecosystem: Host-associated > Arthropoda: Insects > Digestive system > Gut ... | reverse complement strand
GAAAAACAAGTCCGTGAAAAGGATTTTGATGTGGCGAATTTTCTTAATGTGTTAGAGCCGTATTACAAAGGCGGCGAATACGACTATTTACTAAACTCGGATAAGCAGTTGGATTTACTTTCCAAGCGTTTCATTGTCTTTGAAATAGACGCGATTAAAGACCATAAAATTCTGTTCCCGATAACGACTATTATCATAATGGAAGTTTTCATAAACAAAATGCGCAGGTTAAAAGGTATCAGAAAAATGATTTTGATAGAAGAAGCGTGGAAAGCAATTGCCAAAGAAGGAATGGCAGAATACATTAAATATCTGTACAAAGCCGTCCGCAAATTCTTCGGCGAAGCGGTTGTGGTAACGCAGGAAGTGGATGATATTATCGCTTCTCCTGTTGTGAAAGAAAGTATTATCAACAATGCCGACTGCAAAATCTTGCTCGACCAACGCAAGTATATGAATAAATTTGATAGTATTCAGGCTCTTTTGGGATTAACCGAAAAAGAAAAAGCGCAGGTGCTTTCTATCAATATGGCAAATAATCCAAACCGCAAATACAAGGAAGTTTGGATTGGTTTGGGCGGCGTTCAAAGCGCGGTTTATGCGACAGAGGTGAGCCTCGAAGAATATTATGCTTATACGACAGAAGAAACCGAAAAGTTGGAATTAATGCAACTCGCCGAAAAATTAGACGGCAATATGGAATCGGCTATTAAACAATTAGCCGAAAACAAGAGAAGTAATGAGTAATTAAAAAATCAACAAACAATTTTAAAAAATTAGAAGTAATGAAAAAGAAAATTTTAATAATCAGTCTTGTGTTCGTAAGTTTTACGGCACAGTTAAAAGCGCAATTTGTAGTTGCCGACCCTGCAAATCTTGCACAAGGTATTGTCAACACCGCCAATCAGATAGTACAAACTTCTTCAACGGCAACAAATATGTTGAATAATTTTCGTGAAGTACAACGACTTTATAATCAAGGTCGTGAATATTATGACAGGCTTAAATCGGTGCATAATCTTGTCAGGGATGCAAGAAAAGTCCGTGATGCTATTTTGATTGTCGGCGAAATCAGCAGTATTTATGTAAACAGTTTTCAAAGAATGCTGTCCGACCCGCATTTTCGTTACGAGGAATTGGTCGCAATCTCTAACGGCTACACCATTTTGTTGCAGGAAAGTGCCAATATGCTCTTGGAACTGCAAACAGTGGTGAATGCAAATGGACTTTCGATGACCGATGCCGAACGTATGCACATTATCGATAATGTGTATCATCGTTTGAGAAATCACCGCAATCTGGTGAACTACTACACACGCAAAACCATTTCGGTTTCCTATCTCCGTTCAAAGAGAACGGGAAATACCAACCGAGTGTTGGCTCTGTACGGAAATGCAAATGACAGGTATTGGTAAGAGAGAAGTTGTCAGTTATCGGTTGTCAGTTGTCAGAACTTTGTATCTAAAAACTGATAATCCAAGAAACGACTGACAACTGACAACTAAATTCTGAAAACTATGTACTTTGACAATTTACATCAAATACTTCGCAATCTCTATATTGAGATGATGCCGCTTTGTGCGGATATGGCGGGTGTTGCAAAAGGGCTTGCCGGCTTGGGTGCGTTGTTCTATGTTGCTCATCGAGTATGGCAATCGCTGTCAAGAGCAGAACCGATAGATGTTTATCCGCTTTTGCGACCTTTTGTTATCGGATTTTGCATTATGTTTTTTCCGACTTTCGTGTTGGGAACGATGAATGCCGTTCTGTCACCTGTGGTACAAGGAACGCATCAAATGCTCGAAACGCAGGTTTTTGATATGAATGAATACCGTCGGCAAAAAGACCGACTCGAACACGAAGCAATGATGCGCAATCCACAAACAGCGTGGTTGGTCGATAATGAAGTATTCAATCAGAGGCTTTCGGAATTAGGTATTTTCAATGCATCTGAAATTGCCGGAATGTATATCGAACGAGGGATGCACAACCTGAAAACAAATATTCGCAATTGGTTTCGGGAATTATTGGAAATTCTCTTTCAAGCAGCGGCTTTGGTTATTGACACCATACGAACATTCTTTTTGATTGTGCTTGCCATTCTTGGCCCGATTGCTTTTGCCATTTCGGTTTACGACGGCTTTCAATCAACACTAACACAATGGATTAGCCGTTATGTGTCGGTTTATTTATGGCTTCCCGTTTCCGATTTGTTTTCGGCTATTTTGGCAAGAATTCAAATCCTAATGCTGCAACGAGATATTTACGAGTTACAGAACAATCCAAGTTATTCCGTTGATGCGAGCAATACGGTTTACATTATTTTTATGATAATCGGCATTGTGGGATATTTTACGATACCGACGGTTGCAAATTGGATTATTTCGGCAGGCGGAATGGGAACATACGGTCGCAATGTAGGCGCAGTTGCAGCCAAAACAGGTGCTGTTGCAGGAGCGGCAACAGGCGCGGCAGCAGGAAATATAACAGGAAAATTAATAAATAAACAAGCCCCCTAAATCCCCCACAGGGGGACTTTTTGGGATTGCAAATCAAAATCAACTATCAACCAATTAAACTCAAAGAAATGGAATTTAAATCATTAAAAAATATCGAAACAAGTTTCAGGCAGATACGTTTTTTCGGAATTGTATTCATATGCCTTTGCGCAGCAGTCACGATTTATTCCGTGCGGAGTTCTTATAAATTTGCCGAAGCGCAGCGACAAAGAATTTATGTGCTTGATGGCGGAAAATCGCTTATGTTGGCATTATCACAGGATTTATCGCAAAATCGCCCTGTGGAAGCGCGAGAACACGTCAGACGTTTTCACGAACTGTTTTTTACCCTCTCGCCCGATAGAAGTGCCATCGAAAGCAATATCAATCGTGCATTGTTTTTGGCAGATAACTCGGCGTTCCGCTACTTTCAGAATTTGACCGAAAGCGGTTACTACAATCGCATTATTTCGGGAAGTATCAATCAAAAATTGCAAGTGGACAGCATTGTTTTCAATTTCGATGTCTATCCGTATCAAGCCCGAACATACGCTCGGCAGTTGATAATCCGCGAAAGCAATATCACGGAACGAAGTCTTATAACACGCTCTAATCTAATCAATTCGGTGCGCTCGGATAACAATCCGCACGGTTTTACTATGGAAAATTTTGAGATAATCGAAAACCGTGATTTGCGAGTAATTAACAGATAGAAAGGAAAAAAATATGAGTGAAGAAATCAAAAAATCAAAGATTAAAATTTTCCTGATAAACGCTTGGGAAGAATTCAAATACAATCTCGGTTATTGTCTTGGACAACTGACACCGATAAGGCGTTTTATGCTCGTGCTTATTTTCGGAGGCGCGTTGGGAACAGCTTATATCTGCATATTATACAAGGCTGTTTACAATATCGGAAAACGAGATGCAGAAAGGCAGTTTTTAGAAATCAGGCACATTGAAAGTCCGGATTTTCAATTAAAACAAAACAGTATCAATTTTTTAAATCAAGAAGAATATGAGTACCAATACGAACAATAGTCAATCGATTGAAAGTAAATTCAGTCTTTCAAACGAGCAAAAGCAAAAACTGCAAAAATACGCGGTTTTTACTTCAATGGGCATTATTTGTGCCCTTTGCATATGGTTTATTTTTATGCCTTCGGCAAATGAGAATTCTGCTCAAAATCGGCAATCGGGTTTTAATACCGACATTCCGATGCCGACAAGCGAAGGCATTATCGGCGACAAGCGAGAAGCATACGAACAGGAAATGTTACGGCAAAGGCAATCGGAACGGATACGTTCACTTGATAATTTCAATTTGCTTTTGCGTGAAAGCGGCAACAGACAACAAACCAACGATTTGTCATTGCTATCCGATGAACAGCCGACTTCCACAGGAATAGGAAGCAATGTAATTTCGTCAAGACCTTCGTCTATGCAAAGTTCAATGAACGCTTATCAGGACATTAACCGCACGTTGAGCAATTTTCATCAAAGACCGAACGAAAACCTCGAAACAGAGCGATTGAGGCGTGAATTGGAAATGTTAAGAATGCAACTAAATCAACCTGACAATCACGCAGCAACAATAGACAACCAAATGGCTTTGATGGAAAAATCCTTTGAAATGGCATCGAGGTTTTTACCGAGTTCGGGTGAAGTGGAAAGGACAGTAAGGTCGGTAGGGACAGTAACGAATGAGGGAACGGAAACGAATAATGTTGGCGGTGCTAATCTTTCGGGGCGAACGGCGGTTGTGCCTGTTGCGCAGTTTTCCGAACAAGTTGTTTCTGCGCTTCCGCAAGCAATGTCGAATGAAGAAATAATACAGGCATTTTCACAGCCTCGAAACTTCGGATTTATTACGGCAAGCAGTGGAACGCAAGTGGAACAAAGAAATACCATTTCTGCTTCTATTCACGCTGACCAAACCGTAATGGATGGCGGAAATGTTCGCTTGCGATTGTTAGAGCCAATGCGAGCAGGAAAAATTCTCGTTCGCGAAAACACAATTTTGTCGGGATTTGCAAGAATTCAAGGCGAAAGACTGCAAATAACGATTTCGTCTTTGGAATACAACGGCAGTATTATTCCGGTGGAAATTGCGGTTTTCGACACTGACGGACAGCGCGGAATTTTTATCCCCGATGCGCGGGAAGTGAGCGCAGCCAAAGAGATAGCCGCCAATATGGGAACAAGTGCAGGCACAAGTATTAATCTCGCAAACGATGCAGGCGAACAGTTTGTAGCCGATATGGGGCGAAACGTGATACAGGGAACTTCGCAGTTTTTCGCAAGAAGAATGCGTGAAGTAAAAGTTAATCTCAAAGCAGGATACAGGGTTTTTCTGCTTCCCGAAGGGAATTTTTAATAATAATCCAACAATTTATAAACCATTAATTTTATTCAAAAATGAAACAGTTTCTTTTTAAGATTGCTTTTGTAGCAATCGCAAGTACAGTCAGCGCAAATGCGCATCAACAAAATTTTCCTTCGACAGGCGATTTATTCAGCGGTATGACACGGAAAATAGAGTACGACCGAATGATTCCGCCCTATGGAATTGAGGTTAGTTTTCACAAAACGGTGCATATCATTTTTCCATCTGCCGTACGATACGTGGATTTAGGCTCTGCCGACATTATCGCAGGAAAAGCAGACGGCGCAAAAAATGTTATCCGAATTAAAGCCGCTGTGCAGGGTTTTGAGCGGGAAACAAATTTTTCGGTCATAACAGACGAAGGCAGTTTTTTCAGTTTCAACGTAAAGTATGCCGATGAGCCGAGAAAACTCAATATAGAAATGAAAGATTTTATTCACGATGGCTCGGCAGTTAATCGTCCGAATAACTCAATGGATATTTTTTTGACGGAACTCGGAAACGAATCGCCAAGACTTGTCAATCTGATTATGAAATCCATTTATCAAAGCAACCAACGCAGAGTAAAACACATTGGTTCAAAACGTTTTGGTATTCAAGTGCTTTTGAGAGGAATATATACTTACAATGACTTGCTGTATTTTCACGTTCAGACGAGAAACAACTCGAATGTGCCGTTTGACATTGATTTTATCCGTATGAAAATTGTAGATAAAAAAGTCGCCAGACGTACCGCAATGCAGGAACAAGTGATTTACCCTGTTCGTGCTTACCGATTTAATATTCGAATACCCGGAAAAAGGTCGGAACGAACGGTTTTTGCTCTGCCGAGATTTACCATTCCCAACGACAAACAGTTGGTCGTGGAAGTTTTTGAGAAAAACGGCGGAAGACACCAACGTTTTGTCGTGGAAAACGAAGATATTGTGCGTGCAAGAACGATTACAAATTTAAGAGTGAGATAATATGAGGCAGATTTTAATTATTCTGACCGTTGCGCTGTGTCTGATTAATCAGGCGCAAGCGCAGCGTTATCTGCCCGGACAAAAGGGATTGCAATTTACCGCAGGAACGGTAAACGGTTTCAATCTGAACACGCAAAGTCCCGATTTTGCTTTTCACGTGGGAATGGCGTTTTCGACTTACACCGCAAACCGAAATCGTTGGGTCTTCGGTGGCGAATATTTGGAAAAACGGTTTGCATACAAGAATTTGAGCATTCCGCAATCGCAATTTACAGCCGAAGCAGGTTATTATTTGCAATTCCTTTCCGATAGAAGCAAAACGATTTTCTTTTCGCTTGGCGCATCTGTTTTGACAGGATATGAAACCGTAAATTGGAACGAAAATCTGCTCTTTGACGGTGCAACCATCCAAAACAGAGGCGGATTTTTGTACGGCGGTGCATTAACGTTCGAAACGGAAATCTTTTTAACAGACCGAATTGTGTTGCTTGCCAATGTGCGACAAAGAGCATTAGGAGGCTCGTCTGTCGGAGTTTTTAACACGCAGTTTGGAACAGGAATAAAATTTATATTAAACTAAAAACGAACAAAAAATGAAACGATTTGCAACTTACATTTTATACACGCTATTGCTCGCTGCAATAGTTTGTGCCTGTACTGACAGGCTGGATATTACTCAAAATTATGCCTTTGAGCTTCGCACTATGCCATATCCTGCAAGGATTGTTCAAGGCGAAACGATTGAAGTTCGCTGTGAAATAGCAACGGAAGGAAATTATGCGGGAACACGTTTTTATATCCGTTATTTTCAAACGGATGGCAGAGGTGAATTGCGCCTTGACGATGGCAGAATTTTAACGCCAAACGACTTGTTGCCATTGACAAACAAAGTGTTTCGACTGTACTACACTTCGCACAGTACCGACCAACAAAACTTGGATATTTATATCGAAAATTCGTTCGGAAGAGTGGTACAAAGGTCTTTTTCATTTTCAAACGAAACGGTGAGAGGAGAGGAGTGAAAAGTAAAGATTTTAGCTGAACACAAAAACACAAAAAACGCAAACTCACATAAGAGTATATTTACGACAATCAATAACATAAAAATTAATTTGTTTTCTCTTGTGCGAAATTTTGCGTTTTTTGTGTTTTTGCGTTCTGTTGTATTTTTTTATTCTAATTTCAGACTGTCAAAATCGGCTCTTCGTTTTATGGCATTGAAGATATATTCTGCATTATCCTTGCTTAGCATTTCGGCAAATGTTTCGCAAAGATATACTCTGTCCATTTCTGAAATACTGTGGAATAATTCGCAGATAGCAAGCGTAACATTTTCCTTGCTTCCTCTTGAAAAGATATAAATTTGGTCTGTTTCATCCATTGCTGCAACGACCATAGATTTGTCGTTTCCAAATTTTATTCCGTCAAAATCGGATTGAACAATTCCTTCGATATACTTATGAAAACCGGATTTTTCCGACATAGATTTTGAGTCCATTTTTTTTAAATATTTTGGCAAAGGTAATGAATATCAGCGGATATGCAAGTTTAAGTTTTAAATACTTAAAAACGGTTTTGGTTACTTTTTCCGCTTTATGCTCACGAAAAGTAACCGTTTGTTAAATTCAGGTTTAAAAGTTAGAAATAGAAATTAGAAGCCAATCTTGAATTTAATTCAGAACTAACTTCTAATTTTCGACTTCTGACTTCTCAATCTACGCCGCTATTCTTTTTTGTATCAATCCTTTGTTTTTATTGACAAGGTTGATTATTTGCTTATGGTATTTGGTGTTTTTGTTGTGTATGCCTCTGCATTGCACCACCTGCATTTTTGACAATGAAAATTCTATCGTTTCTACTTTTTCCCCATTTACGCAAGCGGAAAGAATTAGACTATCGGGTCTTAAATGGTATTCGCTTGCAAATACGCAATGGCGCATTATATCACCCTCTTGCATAATTTCCTCCACACTTTCGAGCATACGGATTTGAATTAGTCCGTCGGTAAACTGAATGCCGAAAAATCGGGATTTCATTTCGTGGAATTTCGTTTGGCTTTCTAATACTTTTTTTCGTGCTTTTTCTCTGCGTTCCAATTCCTGCCATTTCCGCTTTTTCTTGACGTATCGGTCGTGTTCGACAGTTAAATTTTGGGGACAAACGTATTTTGCATTGCGCAAGTCTTTCCCGAAAAAATGCAATAAATCAATGTAATCGCACCAATCGTGAGCGTTTTCGATTTTGTAATTGTTTCGTATGCAGATTTTTATCGAAGCCCAATAATCGCTTATGTTGTTAAAATTTCTGCCTGCAAAATGTCTTAACAATTCGCTTTGACCTGCTTTCAACAGTGTTTCGGCACGACTGTCGGTCAACAATGTGCGGAATAAATCAAACGGACTAATTTCGTAACATTCGCCTTTGTATCCGCTTCGTTTAAGTTCGGGAATAAGTCGTTGGCGAGGATAGATTCCTGTCGGAACAATATTATGGTGGTTTCTTTCGGGACGAATTTCGAGTTTACTACTAAAAGTCCAAATATCAGCATAATAACTCATTTGCTTTAATCTTGCCACTGTTTCATATTTGCCGTTGGGAGCAATCCAACGCTGTACAACTTCCGAAATAAAATAATGCGCTTTCTGTCCCGCTTTTGCATAGCAACGAATGAGAAAAAATCGCAAAACTTGAAAATTTCCTTTTGTAGTAACAATGCAAAAATACTCTGATTGCTGAAACACTCTTTTTTGAGTAGTCATTACTTGTAGCTGAATGGAACATTGGGGACATTTCGTCCCTAAAACAGTGTCTGACAATTCGCTGTTTCCCTGCCAAGCGTGTGAGCAATCCATACAAGTGATAACGCCCTTTTTCGTTCTGCGCCCGATATGTTCGATACAATTTTGTTTTGCCCATTCTTTTTGTATTTTGCTTATGGGCGAAAGTTGTTTGCTTAATACAAAAACTTGCTTTTGAAATTTATTTGTCGGTTTCATAACTAAAAAAGACTTGGTTGATTAACGGTTTTGGATTTTTGGGGTTTTCTTGTCGGTTGCTTCATTCTCGAATATGCTTCGGCGTGCGCTTTTTCTATCGCTTTTTGACGTGCCTGTTCTTTTTCCTCTGCGGTGAGTTCTACAACGTGATTGACCACAACACGACAATTAAAGTTTTTACCGATTTCGATACTTTCCTCATCATAATAATGTACCGCCATTGAATAAATTTCATCGTCTGCAAAGCCGTTGCAACCGCTTTTTTGCACCGTATTGAGAATGTAAATGATACAGTCGTCAATGTTTTTGTTTGCTTTGGCGTAGTTTATCGCAAAAAGACTGTCCTCGTTTACTCTTTTATCCAAATAAGCCTTAATTGTGTTCTTAAAATGTTCTGTACCTTTCATATTGCGTTATTATTTGGTGAGTTAAAAATTAATTCCATTGAATATTCCACCAACCGCTAACGATTTCGCCGTTGGGTGTTATTGTACTTAATTCGCCCTCTAAATAGTTTTCTATGAGCGAGTTTGTGATGTGTTCTCTGTCCATTTCAGATAAATTAAGTTCTTCACCGTTTAAAGTCCATTCGATACAATGGGAACATATTCGGGCGATGCCTTTGGAAATGGAAACTCTTTTTTTTCTTTTTGTGGGTGCTGTTGTGTTCATATTTTATCTTGTTTTGATTAATCATTAATTTGAATTGTCTTTTTCCTCTATCCATTTATCCCGCTTTTCTCTACATTGTTCCAACGTTGGTGCAAGCGTTGAAAATAGTTCGCCGTCTGTATGCCGATAGTCGTATTGATAATAAATTTTTCCATAAAAAGCACCCAAAACACATTTTATATATTTTTCCTTGCCGACTTTGCATATCGAGCAACCGTTTTGATTGATTGAATTTATTGTTGTTGCCATAATTTGTGTGTTTTAATTAGAGTGAAAATACTACGCTTCTTTCTTCTTTGTCGATAAAAATCGTTCTTTCTTCTACTCTGAAATCCTCATCTGTTTCATTTTTTTCCTTGTAATCGTCAAAAGAGCCGTAGTCGCCGTTAACAATAATATTATCCACAAAACATTTAGGATTTGAGTTTTCAGCGGAAACGCCATCGTATTTTACTGTATTTAGAACATATTCCCATACTTTGGGAAAATCCTGCATCTTTGTCCAGCCAAATGCTTCTTCAACAAATGATTTTCTGTCGTTTAGCATATCAATGTAAGTTTCAATGTCTATTTGAATTGTTTTCATAACGTTACGATTAACCGTGTTTCGCAAGGGCTTAAAAAATTAATAATGAAATAATTGCTGTCAAAACTACAATAGAAGCAACGGAAATCAAAAGGGATACAATTAATCCGAAAACTCTCAAAATCAGCCTCAAAATCTTGTAACCAAGATATATTCCAATAACTGTCGGGATAGTCGCACCAAAAATATATAAAGCAAAGAAAATCAATGCTAAACCAGCCAAACGCGCCAAAATTTTTATGTTGATTCCGAGTTGAGGGAGTTTTGTTTCGATATTTTTTCCGTTGTTTCGCATAATCAATGACATTTTTTTTATGCCTCATCGTCGCATCGGTCGTTTTTTGTTT
>Ga0123355_10020964_pt1 | contig 10451 bp, 10 predicted proteins | sample TergutEmb28metaG_3_FD_89872 | JGI IMG/M metagenome (GOLD analysis project Ga0123355, IMG submission 89872) | Embiratermes neotenicus P1 segment gut microbial communities from Petit-Saut dam, French Guiana - Emb289 P1 | ecosystem: Host-associated > Arthropoda: Insects > Digestive system > Gut ... | reverse complement strand
GTTATAATGAGTCACAAAGTCTCCCTATGGTCACACTAGTTTCAAGTAATCTCCCTTGTGATACACATCTCTACCCTTGTAACAGGTATATTACTACTGACAACAGTTTTTCCAAGCATGCATTATTGTGTTATCTTATTAGTATAGCTATGTTATTTTTACTTTTAATACAGAGTGTATAACAACTACATAAATATAAACATGCCCAATTTATTTCTAACAACCTGAATTTATCTGTTTTTTTTTTAATAATATATTATCTGACATATTTACGACCATCGCAGTCAACGAATCCAAAAGTTTGCCAAAATGACAGCAGCAAGTGCACCAAGTCATAAACATGCACATAGACAATTAGTAAAATATACTATAAAGATTTAATATCAAGTGTTATTAATTAATTTTGGACATCGGGAATTCGTCACAATGTAATGTGTATTATCTTCTAAATGCAACTTTAAATGGTGCCCCTTCCTTTCCCCAAGGCGTTTCTTGGCGAAATGATGTGTTGTATTTCTTGGTATTTTCTAGAATGTGGTATAATGTCAGGATGTAACACTGCATTCTGATTTGTCCTACATGTTCCTCTTTAAGTTCTCTGCACACATGTCGAACATACCTATAGTTAAATCTCCAAGTTCAGGGAAAACTTCCTCCATGGCAGTAATGTCCAACATATACGTACTTCTTTGGCAGACGTATACTGCGAGCTTCACAATACCTGTAAATAAATCGTGTATGTGGCACTTAAAGCGTTCTATATGCGACACGAGAAAAGAAAAAAAGTGATGCAACATTCTAACAACGGCACATAATGCATCGGGCACATGTACTGAACCACTCGTTTTAATACTCCCTATTCAATTTTGATTGCAGACAGCCGAGACTTTATTTAAAAACATCTAATCCCACTTACAGAATCAAACAAATACACATCCTTACCACAACACGTGTGCTTTTCGCAGGCTTCGACACCGATTTTCACACACACACACCCAAACGCACACTATGCGTGCCCCTCATACGTGGATAACGCAGGTTAGTTTTCGTGGCAAGAAGTGTGAAACGTTATCAGTGGTTGACTTACCAACGCAAATGCTTGCAATCCAACTGCCTAAGTAGCGAACGGAACGAATAAATGCTATTCCACTTAAAGTTCAAGTAATGAGAATTGGGTTACTCGACACCCAATATAAGGAATTATATGCATATAATACATATTACACGAAACTCTTCTGTGCATTAGAAGAGTATGTATCCTGAAAATATATTATTTGGTTACATTTTAAGATACATGTTGCCTGCACTAACACACCGGAAGTATTTTCCCGATCGTATACGAATTTATACGAATATTAGTAGTACTGAAAATTCAAAATAAATGTACATTTTAATTTACCATGCAGTTAACTATTCTATAATTTTTAACAGATTAAACTATAGTAAAATTATTTTCATGCATTATGTACTTTTACTGGAATACAATGTACATAAATAATGAAAACTACTTTTGCACCGACTCGTAACAATTTGATCCAGGTTAAATTGAAGGGTAGAAGGATTGTACATGTCTTTTCTTAACACAGAAGTTATTAAAGTGGCATAACATTTGTGCATATCTTTGTGAAACTATTGTATTCTGAAATGGGTAAAATGGACTTTCGGAGGACTATGTTTTGTCGTCTTATCACCATGCACCAAACGTTACTTGCGATTGTATTCATGCGCTCACCTCAGAAAGCATTTTGAGGGCAGGGAAAATAAGGAGAATGCACAGGGCGTCTGCCAATTATCCATAGGCGTTAGGAATAGTGGTCTGTTTTTAAAGGCATGGAGCAGTCAATATCAACATCCCCGAAGCTTTTCGTTACATCGATCGTGGAAAATAAGGATGAATTAGAGGAGGTAAAACATTTTATATGCTATTCATAATGAAAGATATGAAGGCGGCCATAATGAATTGCTTCAACAACGTTTGCTTTTGTTGTCGACTGTGGCGCTAGTAGTGCCCATGGAAGAGGGTTATTTAAATGTGTAGATCTGTGAGTTGTTGAATAAGTGTGAAATATAATGTTTTGTGCTTGGTAACTATTATAAAATCCTCCCAGCTTATCAAAATAAATAAACTGTGAAACATACTATTAGTGTATATGTCCGTTGAATAAAACCATTAATATAGAGCACATTTTTCAGTACATGTTTTGTGATTACATGGGTTAAAATGTTTTTATACTATAGAGTTAAAATTAACGACTTCCTTATGTGACTGGTAATAAAATGTAAGTCCTGTACCTAGGTGAAAGTTCGTTACATCAAGACCAAGGGATGGTCCTACTTCATGATCAGCTGTGTCAGCTGATATTGTGAATGGATGGCAAAACTAGATCACCCCATGGTCTTCACATAACAAACCACCTTTCAGTTACATAAAGGATTCACATTTTAATGCCAGTCGTGTGTATGTTTATTAATTTTGAATGCATTTAATCAAAATATTTTAGCATATATAGTCAAACAGCATAAAACGATACAGCTCTTCCCTCTTATTATTACTAGTTGATGGTTTAAACATGACTGGGATTGTTAATGATGGTCATATTCAATAGACACATACTGGAATATTGTGTTTAGTTTATTTATTTTACTAATTTTGTAAAACATCAGTGGTATGGACGTGAAACTTAAAACATCCCAGTTAGTATAGTGTGTCGTTAACACTTTTGTAGTTAGGGAATTATAAATGCAATTTTTTATCAGTGTGTCCTAGTCCCAGTTGATCATTAATAATGTGTATTGCTATATTTGGCTTTTGAAATTACTATAAGCATCTTAGAAGTTTAAATTAGAGTATCTCATTATTGTGGTTTCAAGCTTCATAATCACATGAGTAACCAAAACCAGGGCTTATTCAAATAGTGAGTATAGTATCTTGTAGTTGAAGTAATGTACCTTTCATATTTGTTGGTTAATTTAGGTCCTGGAGCAATCTTCATTATAGGTTTTCTTAACATCAGTCATGTGAAAAACAATTCCTTCTTTGTTTTTTTTTTTTTTTGGTGGTTTTGTTTAATGATACCGTCATTTTTTGAGATTTATAGCGTTGATGAATGAGTGAATGAATGAATGAATGAATGAACATGGAGCATTTGTGGACTCATTCCAATGGGAAAACCAAAGTATTCAGAGAAAAACCTGTTCCGTTGTGACTTTGTCCAACACAAATCCCACATGGAGTGGCCAGGGATAAAACCCTTTATTAACAGGGTTGGAGTATGCAGGAATGGGTGAAATATATGATAATAAGCTTGATGTTAAAAATTATATATCAATGCAAATACAACAGATTATATCCATGATGATGATGATGTGTATGCTGCCTGTGATTAATATGAAGGGTGTGCAAGACATGGAGGGTAGGGAGGAGGTATCATACAACATGACTTGGATTCCTAGTTTTGCATGGAATTTTCCTTTCACTAGTGTGTATGTTTATACCAACAGGAATGACTTTCCGCTATGTATCAGCTTGTTCTGACACAGAATTTCCTTCATCGTCATCAAGGAGTGTCTCATTTTTAGCATTGATTTAGCCTTTCTTGTGAACCCACAACATAATGAAATACTCCTCAATGGGGAATGGAATTATGTCCTTCATGAACAGTGTTAAACATGCTAAAACATGATAGAAAGTCATCATCATTGTTACAAAATATGCTGGCAGTAGCACAAATGTAATGGGAAGATTCTTGCATCACTGAGATTCCCGGCTCTGTAGTGTCACCTGCCATTTCACTCTCTTACTACTTCTAGTTGCTTCCCATTCATATTAATTGGAGGCCCCATGTGTACTGTCAGCATACTGGATATCGCATTTGTGCTTTTCATTCGTGACAAATCTGTATCATGAACCATTTGATCGTGACTTGTGGCCTTGTCCTTGTTTGCTTGTCAGTAGTCATCTGTGGCAGGGAATCTGTTAACATGTGGAAGCATTTAAAACGTAACATTGAATATGATATGTGGCACATCTTTCATTATTTTCCACTACCTAATTTGTGCAGTGTTACAGTTTGTAAGTGTACTTTGCAGTCTCTCTGAAGTTGCTCCAAGTATGCATCCTCATGTGTACTGCTCTGCTTGTTACATAATTATAGGGTGTTGAAACATACGAGGATAAAATTTTGGGAAAATTATTTTATGTTGAGATGCTTGTAGCATATTGATTTGAGAAGTACTGTACTAGTGAGGGTTACTGATTGAGTATTTCCTTGAAACAGCTTAGAGAGTTTAAGTTAAATTTGAAGGTTTAAAAATAGAAGACAGATATTTCATCCTTTGTGCTATTGAGCATTACTGGAAGCTGTTAGAATAGGTTCCACTCAAGTGCAGTATTTGAAATGGCGAGTATAAGTTATGGCACATGAAGTAACATTGGCTTTACCAAGTTATTTACAGGTAATGGTGCCAGAGATCCACACAAAATCGGAAAAACCATGATACTCATCCCTTAAGGGTTGTCTCTTTAGATAAGAGTGAAATTCAGAAAAATTTTGAATAGTGCCTCTATTTATGTGCAATTTTCTTTTCCATTTATGCCTCTAGTATCCTTGCCAAACATTTGTTTGATCTAAATCAGAGCATACTGAATTGATCACAAGCAACTCCTACATGAATAAATTTAACTTCTTCTGAAGAACTATTTTCATATTAGCCTTGAAACAAATAATATGGCTGCCTGATATAATTTGTTAAGAAACAGAGACCTGTTATGTAATGCAGCACATTGTGTGTGAGGTTGTGTTGAGATTGGCCATCTCATTTGCATTCTGGTGATGCATTTGTAACAATTTGTGTTATAAGTAGAACTCACCATGGGCTGGAAGCAAGAATATACCTTTATAAACTAACAAGCAAATTCTTCTAAGGCTGAATCAACATATCTTACTTTCATTACTGAGCCGGTACCTGAACAACTGTCAATAAAGAAACATTATTCAAAAACTTCATGTAGGAATCACCTAATCAGAAATTATAGTACTTTACACAACTTTAGATTTGGTATAATTTTTAAGTATGTTATTTAACAATGCTGTCACTTACTAAGAAAATGTAATACTGGTGGCAGATGTTAGAATCCATGTATGGAACATTGGTGGAATAATTCTGACAGGAAAGCTGAAGTATTCAAAAACCTGTCTCAGTGGCCCTTTGTCCACATAGACTGACCTGGGATTGGGTGACTAAGCACCATGGCCGTGGCACAGCCAGAAAGTTGTGGTGAGAGTGCCAGTGCCCAATAGTGATTAGGCTACAGGCTGGATTATCCTGGGTTTGAATCTGGCAGGGGCAAGGGACCCATATCTTCTCGAGAACTTCCAGATGGGCTGTGGGGCCCACCCAACCTCCTGTCCAGTGGGCACCGGGGTTCTTTCCTGGGGGTAAAATGGCCAAGGCATGAAGTTCACTCAATTCCATCTAGTGCCAAGGTTAAGAATGAGTGAAGACATACCTCTGCTTCTGCTATGTCTTCATGATGTTGACAGGGACAACTGTACCTTTAACCCTTACCTTTTCCCTACCAGTTCTTAAAATAAATTTATTTAGTTGTCACATACATGATGTCTTGTAAGTTAATGACTGCATAATTACAGCTTGTTGACAGTTTAGAATCTATATAGAGAATTGCATGTCTATGCTACCTACATGTAACATTTATCTATCAAAAAAAAGAAAGGTCCCAAATAGTGTTCATCATTGTTAGTTGGCATAGAGAAATCAGAAGTTGGACTTCATTTGTTATATCTTTAAGATTAAGTTCTAATTTAGTTCAACTAGTGTGTCATTCACTGTGCATTCTCTTCCATACTTGGAAGATGTACTGTCTACAAAGAAACTGAATAATTGTAACAGATATCATTCATGGTTTTCTGCATTCACTTTAACCTTTAGGCACCATGCATCCTATATATAGGACAGGCATATCACTACTCCCCAGAGTACGCTTTTTATATATTTAGTCAACAAATACATTTAATTATTTTTTTAGACTTTCTCTCACCATTTTCGTTTATTCCTCCACAAAATGTCATGTATTTCCTAATGTTATCCTTCTTGGTTCATAAAATATTCACATTTTACATAAATGGTGTGCTAAACTGTAAATGTCCAACTCCAGGGCTAAAGGGTTAAGCAAGTGACATGTGTAAGACTTAAAATAGGCCAAATCATGGTAGCTCATTATTCATGCTTATTTTATAATTTATCATTCATCAAGCAAATTAGCATGGTGGTAGCACACCTCTCTCAAAAGCAGGAGGTATTTTGTTTGAGTCCTGGCCAGGGACCAGCAGTTCTGACAGTTTTATAGTGTTTTTCTGTGTGTCTATGTAAATCCTGGTATAGTATTGAAATAGGTCCCCATCCATCATTCAGAGTAGTTCTGCCAAGCCTTAGTTGACTATAATCTGTGCTTTTAACATTGCTTTATCATCAAGAAATACATTTCATTTTTCGATGCTAATGGATTGACTAATTGATTGATTTGAATTGGATTCAAGCCCTTATGGTCCCAATGCACCTAGGCATTATATACAGGCCCTTTGTACCCCATAATCTGATATCAACTCAGGAGAGTCCTGTCCCTTTACCAAGTTCCAGATGGCCCCAAGACTTAAAATCTTAATGTCCTCTGGGTCCAAGAAAGGAACCCAGATATACTTCACTTTTTGCTCAAAAAGTCCCACCAAGCGAATCCTTTCCAGGTTCCCCAACCCAGCCCCTATGGAGAGAGATACCCACTTACAGGGCATTTTTACATCTCTCTTGATATATCTCTTTATATGAAAGGCCCTAACAAAAAGTAGCCCCTATGGAAATAGATACCCATTCCAGAACCTTATTTAACATATCTTTCGGGGTCCCCAGTAAAGGATCTCTCCCTCCAGGTCCCCCTCATGGAGTCTCCTTGGAGAGAGATGCCCCGTTCCTAGAGCCCTCCTTTATTCATCATTCAAAGTCCCTGGTATACGAGCCCCCTCTCCTGATTCCAGGTTCCCCTTGGACGTAAAGGGGCCCCTATGGAGAGAGAAGCCCGTATCCGGAGCCTTTCTTAACATATCTTCCAGGGTCCCCAGTAAAGGAGCCCTCATCAGAAGACCTCCGCAGTGAGTCTCTTCAGAGCGAAATGCTCCATTCCTAGAGCCCCCTTCATCCATCTCTCAAAGTCCCTGGTAGATGAGCCCCTTCCAGGTTCCCCAGCAGGGCCCCTATGGATAGAGATGTCCATCACCAGAAACTTTTCTACCTATCCGGTCACCAGTATGGGAGTCCTCCTTCCAGGTTCCCTTCATGGAGCTCCCACAGAGAGAGATGCTCCACCTCCAGAGCCCCTTTCAGCCATCTCTTGAAGTCCCCGGTAGATGAGCCCACTGCAGGTGGCCCAACTGAGCCCCCACGAAAAGAGATGCCCATCCTCAGAGCCTTCCTTTCATAACCCAGGGTCCCCAGTAAAGGAGCCCTCCCGTGAGGCCCTCCAGAGTGAGCCTCTTCAGAGAGAGATGGCCCATTCCTAGAGCCCCCTTTCATCCAGCTCTCAAAGTCCCCAGTACATGAGCCCCCTTCCAGGTTCCCCAGCAGGGCCCCTGTGGAAATAGATGCCTGTCTCCAGAGCATTTTCTACCTGTCCTTCAGGGTCCCCAGCAAGGGAGCTCTCCCTCCAGGTTCCCTTCACAGAGCTCCCATAGAGAGAGATGCTCTGCTTACAGAGCCCCTATCAGCCATCTCTCAAATTCTCCAGTAGGTGAGCCCACTCCAGGTTGCCCAGCTGAGTCCCATGAAGATGCCCGTTTCCAGAGCCTTCCTTTTATAACCTACAGGATCCCCAGCAAAGGAGCCCCCCTCCAGTTTCCCCTAACAGAGGTCCCATAGAGAGAGAGAGATGCTCCATAGCCAGAGCCCTCCTTCGGCTAATTCTCAAAGTTCCCGGTAGACAGACCCCCCTCCCCAGGTGCCCCAACGGGGCCTCTATTTGGAGAGACACCTGTCCCAGAACCTTCTTCCACACATAAGTCCCCAGCATATGGGCCCTCTCCCAGGTTTCCAGCGAGGCCTCCAAGGATAGAGGTGCCCATCTCCAGAGCCTTCTTTTATGCCTCCAGGTTCCCCTAACTGAGCTCCTGTAAAGAGTGATGCTTCATTTCTAGAGCCCTCCTTCTACTATCTCTCACATTTCCCTTTAAATGGACCCCCTCCTTAGGTTCCCCAGCAGGACCCCTATGGAGAGAGACACCCATCTACAGAACCTTTCACATCCCATCCCCTGAAAATCCATCTTTCCCTCGGAGTCCCCATTAAGGGAGCCCCATCCATGTTTCGTAACAGGGTCCCTATGGATAGAGATACTCCATCACCAGAGCCACTGGTCTATTTATTCATGTATGTCTGCCGGAGTCTCCAAAAATTAGCCCTCCTACAAAATGAGGAAAAACTTGAGATCACCATCCATGGAGCCCCACGCAGACAGAAGGCGTACATACAGTAGGGTGTGGCTTGGTTCCCCAAGGGGATTGTTAACGGCACTGCTCTTTCTACCCCAGTGCCATATAGCCCTCGGCATGATACCTTCCACCTTCGCTTGGGTAGACCAAAGCTCCGTTAGCCAGCACATGTCATAGCAACCCCCATCAGGGTATACCCTTCACAACTGTTACTACCTCCCACATGACCCAGGGTAGAGTAGAGTATGAGTAGATTTATGGGAGGCATTTTTTGGTGTTGTAGGTAGAGGAAATTTTGACCTGTGCAAGTGGTTGGTGGTCCACCACATTCTAAGACCTACCTGTGTACCATTTACCATGAACATTGTTGTGTTAAAACTGGCTCATTCCTTCTTTCTCTCTGCTGATATGAAATAATGAGTGTGAGGTTTGAGGTCATCTGAGTGGTGGCCATGAAGGTTGCTGCTGTCTGAGGTGACAGCCTGAAGTTTGGTAGATAAGTAACAGCAATTTAGAAGTACATGTTGTGCCCATGTTTAGGATAGAAGTCTACTTTTCTTTGCAATGTTGGTACCTAGCTACCACACTGTACAGTGTCTCATTGTAGAATACAGCAATTGTCATATGCTTGTTCCATGTTGATTAATTGATTGAAAAACTGTGGTTATAATTCTATATATGGTTACAATAAGCAGTAAAGTATAGATGAATGTATTCTTGGAATACCAATATAAGAGTTATTTAACAAGGCCTATTACCTAATCATATATGTATGTGTATATATACTTGTATATTTCTCATTATCTTTCATTCTGCAAGGTTTCAGGATTTTGGTGCAGTATAGTTGAGGTCTTTGCTTGTCTGGGTTGTTACAGGGTGTAGGTGGGTTTGTTGTTTGTAACAGACCAACTTGTGTTATATAACAATTCAGAAGGGCCAAGATTTCAATCTTTCAGTCTGTCTTGTCAGTATGTGTTAACAATATTTGATCTACGGACCCTTTTGGAAGTAAAATGCTGGCATGCAGTGTCAGAGGTCTTGCAGTTGGCCAGATCAGTACAGATGGTTCCACTCAACTTTTGCATCTGTCTTATTACATGTCACAATTTTTGTTAATCTTGGAGGTACCAGCTCTCCACTATGGCTCAGATTCTGTTAAACTGTAAATACTCTGGCAGCCACAGTCTGCTTCATTACCCAATTAGTGGAACTCAATTAAAACCCTACATCAGAAATGGATTTCCTGACTGTTGCCAGGCTAAAATCAGTAGACAAGCAGGAACGCTGAAATCAAAGTATTTGTGTCATGGACCAACTGGATTAAATTTATGTTGTTGTGGGTTGTTCTAGTACTATATATTTTTAAATTCTGCCCTCAGCACATTTCTGCAGTGTGTCCTTCTAGTGTTATGGATTTTTAAATCCTACCATCAAAGGATGTAGTTCTGGTCTGATATAGTGTCATTCTTTTAAATCTTACCATTAGCAAATACATACTATTTTGTGTCATTATAGTGTCAAATATTTTTAAATCCTACCATCAGTAAATGCATGCTATTGTTGTTAGTCCTAGTATCAAATTTTGAAATCTTATACATAGGTGAATAAAAAGCTTGTTGCTTTTGACACAGATATACTTACTTACTTACTTACTCCATGGAGCAGAGTCCTTCTTGAGAAGCTAACTGGTTCTGCAGCTAGTCAAGAAATTCCCCACACTTTATGGAACCCGAACGTTCATCACCGTATTCACAAGTGCCCACCATCTGTCCCTATCCTGAGCCAACTCCATCCAGTCTCCACCCCCTCCCACTTCCTGAAGATCCATCTTAATATTATCCTCCCATCTACGTCTGGGTTTCCCCAATGGTCTCTTTCCCTCAGGTTTCCCCACTAGAACCCTGTGCACACCTCTCCCCTCCCCCATACGCGCCACATGCCCCGCCCATCTCATTC
>Ga0123355_10020963_pt1 | contig 10451 bp, 9 predicted proteins | sample TergutEmb28metaG_3_FD_89872 | JGI IMG/M metagenome (GOLD analysis project Ga0123355, IMG submission 89872) | Embiratermes neotenicus P1 segment gut microbial communities from Petit-Saut dam, French Guiana - Emb289 P1 | ecosystem: Host-associated > Arthropoda: Insects > Digestive system > Gut ... | reverse complement strand
GACCCTACTGCATTGATATTTGCTGCAGCAAGGTGGCGACGAATACGTCTAATCGAGGCATTATTAAGGGCGTTTGGGGCAAAGTAGGCTCCAATGCCACCTTCACTTGCAGAACTCGTGATGATAATAGCCCTTTTTGTATCCCGCGCTATCTTTGACAGGTAGTCATTGGGCATACCAAAGCCCGGTAATGCTGGCTGGGCTTCGCGCTCAGCATCATAATAGGTCTTTAGGCGAGCAAGAAAAGCAGACAATGCCTTTGAGTTACGGGCTCGCTCATCAGGGGCAGAAATGATAATACCGTGTGCCTCTGAAATATGGCCAATTAGTTCAGGCAAATCATCTTGCATCTTGCAACCTTCGCCCATAACGCACAATTTGCAGCTAAGACAATTCATGATTCGGTAGTCAGACAAGCGAATATAGACCAATTCTGCCCCTGCATCCTCTGCGGCTTCTGCCACCGTCAAAAGGGTGCGGTTGAGGGTGTAGTCCCCCCTACTAGCATCAATGGCAACAACCTTCATGACAGCTGCCCGCCGCATAATTTTAGGGCATTTTCACCAAGTTTAAGGGATTTTGAGTGACGGATAGACAGGTGCGGTACCCGCACCACATACCTGTAAGCTACGGTCCTAACAACAAGCTCTGCCTGTTTCATGCTTCAAGGCTAATAAAAATTACATGATAATGTCAATACTTTGTCACAATTTTATTCACTAAACGGCAAAATACTGTGGATAAATGATCCACATCTACCCTATCTAGTGGTTTAGAGGCTATTTTGGCGGGTGTATTCGTACATCAAGGCAGTGGCAGCTTGCGCCACATTTAAAGAGTTCACCTTGCCATATTGAGGCAGCTTGACGAGAAAATCGCAATTCTTTTGCACGAGGCGTGAAAGTCCTGTACCCTCTGCTCCCATTACTAGGGCGATCTTTCCCGAAAGCTCTGTGTCCCAAGCAGCACCTTTTGCATGTTCGCTTGCGCCAGCGACCCAGTAACCAGCCGCCTTCAATTGTTCAAGCGCGCGGCTAATATTGGTCACCTGCGCTATGGGCAGGTGAGACAATGCCCCAGCAGCTGACTTAAACGCTGCAGGAGTCACCGCAGCTGCCCTGTCCTTTGCGACAATCAGGCCAGCAGCACCGAGGACTTCTGCACTGCGTGCAATAGCCCCCAGGTTTCCTGGGTCGGTAACGTGATCTAAGACGATGATCAGCTCATGGGCAGCCTGCTTACCTTCAGCAGCACGCTCAATCAGTTTTCCCAAAGGCGTATACTCAAAAGGTGCTGTCCAAATCATAACCCCTTGATGTGCGCCATGTTCGCTAATGTTGTCAAGTTCAGGTCGTTTGACAAATTTTGGCTTAATCCCCTGATCGTGCAGATAGGCCAAAATTTCATCAATGCTTTTATTAGATTTGACACCATGCAGCACCAAAGCCTTCTGAACCTTAAGGCCACTTCTTAAAGCCTCAAGAATCGCATTTCTGCCTTCGATACGCATAAGTACTACCCCTTCTTCACTAGCTGAGGGCCAGCAGCAGTATCTTTGACCACAAAACCTAAGCTATCTAATTCATCTCGAATCTCATCAGCGCGTGCCCAGTCTTTGTTTGCGCGCGCAAGGTTGCGCTCTTCCAGCAGAGCTTCTGCCTGCGGATTACCTGCTTCTTGCGTCTGTGCCTCAAGCGTAATTCCCAATACGCCAAACAGCTCGATTAGCATGTCAATAGCTGCCTGCAGGGCTACCAGTTCATCTTCATCAAGCGCTGATGGCTCTTTGCTATCCCCCTGATCAACAGCAACAGCAGTGCTGTCAAGAAAAGTGTTCACGTCCCGCACTAGATCAAATAGGTGACCAACAGCACCTGCGGTGTTAAAGTCGTCGTCCATTTCTGCCTGAAAGGCAGCGCGTGCTTCACGGTAAGCGGACTGCAATTCTGTTGCAGCGGTGCTGGGAAACATCTGGCGTGCTAGTTGGCGCTTCTTTTTTAACTCATGTGCCTTCTCTAGGGCAAAAGCCCCGCGATCAAGCAGTGATTGAATGCGGTGCAAGCTAACACCAGCCTCTTTCAGGCGTTCTTCTGAAAAATCAAGGGGACTGCGATAGTGTGTTTGCAACATGAGCAGACGCACAACTTTTGCATCGTAGTTTTTAAGCAAGTCATGCAACAGCATAAAATTGCCCAGCGATTTGCTCATTTTCTCACCAGAGGTCTGCAGCATTCCTCCGTGCATCCAAAAGCGAGCCATTTCTTTGCCTGTAGCTGCCTCGGTCTGCGCAATTTCATTTTCATGATGTGGAAATACTAAATCGACCCCTCCACCATGAATGTCAAAGGGTATGCCTAGCTCGGCATCACTCATCGCACTGCATTCTATGTGCCAGCCAGGACGTCCCGCACCCCAGGGGCTATTCCAGAAAGGTTCGTCTGGCTTTGCTGTTTTCCATAAGGCGAAATCAAGCGGGTCACGCTTTTGTTCATCGACCTCTTTGCGTGTGCCATGTTTCAAATCGTCAATGTCGCGACCAGAAAGCTTGCCGTAGTCATCAAAGGACCTCACACTAAAGTAAACGTCCCCTGTGTCATTGGCATAGGCATGACCTGTCGCAATAAGGTGTTCGATAAGTTCAATCATCTCTGAGATAGTCCCTGTTGCCTTAGGGCGCACATCAGGGTCTAGCACCCCAACAGATCGCATGTCAGCCACAAAGGCATCGGTGTAGAATTTCGCAACTTCCTCAAAGCTGCGACCTTCTTCATGTGCACGCGCAATGATCTTGTCATCGATGTCAGTGACATTTTGAATAAAGGTCACGTCATAGCCGCGCCAAACTAGATAGCGACGAATGACATCAAAGGACAGAAAGGTGCGTGCATTGCCCACGTGGATGTAGTTATAGACCGTTGGTCCGCAAACATACATACTGACCTTGCCTGCGTCACGTGGTTCAAAAACTTCTTTTTTACGACTAAGCGTGTTATAAATTTTCATAGGCATGATTATAGCCTAGCGTAGCCAAAATGCCCATCGACTATCAAAGGCCCACCACTAGGCAAGTACCCAGCAGCCACTAGAAGGTCGGCACGACCCGACCATCATAGTGTTCTTCAATAAAAGTGCGCAGTTCTTCAGAGTTTAGTGCATCTGCCAGCTTTTGAATCGCGTCATCATTTATTCTTTCAGCACGCACAACTAGATAATTGGTATAGCGTTCTGCTGCCTCAGAAGTCCTTTCTTCAACGGCCAAAGCCGTGTCAAGACTTAAGCCATTTTCCAAGGCATAATTACCATTAATGACAGCGAAATTGACATCTTCTAGCAAGACAGGTAGCTGCGCTGCATCAGCCTCAACAATCTGAAGATCATAACGATTAGTAACAATGTCGTGATAGGTCATATAAAAGCCCGTATCTTCACTCAGGGTAATAAGACCTGCGTCCTGCAACAAATTCAGCGCACGCGCGCCATTGGTGGGATCCCTAGGAATAGCAACTGTAGCGCCTGTTGGGATGTCATCTAAAGAGGCCGTTTCTCCTGGGTACAGTGCTAGCGGTTCAAAGTGAACACCCTGCACCGATCTAAGATCAGTCCCGTTTTCCATGTTAAAACTTTCGAGATAAGGTATATGTTGGAAAAAATTCGCGTCAATCTCTCCTGCATCTAGGGCAATATTAGGCAGCAGGTAATCTGAATAGATTTCTATTCCTAGTTCTATTCCTTCACCGCGCAGCTTGTAGGTAAGGAAGTCAAGTATCTCTGCATGGGGAACGGCAACTGCCCCAACAACTAGCTGCTCCAGATCTTCAGGTGAATCACTGTCACAGGCCACAAGACTAAAGGACAACACCAACAGCGCAACTGCGAGCATGCCCGTAAACACAAAGGTGACTTTTCTCAAATGGCGTTTCATATCTCGCTCCTTCAATTGAATAGAGAGTGAACCCACGCTCACTCTCTATTATCTCAAATGAACCTACCCTGCGCCATCAAAGTCTATGCTCCTAGCAGTGCAGCAGGAACCACAAGTACGCCATCTTCTTTGCGGCGATAAGCGTAAGGGCCTGTGGTGACAACAATTAATTCCTTGCAGCGAGGTCCGTATTTTTCTCGAAGCCACAACAGATGGCGTATGTCTTTTGTGCTAACCGTTGGAGCAAGCTTCACCTCAATGGCAACAATACTGCGACCCTTCTCTATAATGAAGTCCACCTCTCGGTCGCCATTGCGCGTACGGAAGTGTCGTAGATGTGCCTGGTTGACCTGTGCATAAGTCTTCAAAGAAAGTGCTACAAGCGCCTCGAATAATCGTCCAGCAATAGCACCATAGCGCTGATCATAACGGCTTTCCTCGGCACCAAAACGCAGGGCTTCAGCGTCATAGCCCAAGAGTGCAGCTGCAAGCGCTGGGTCAGCAAGGAAGTGCTTTGGAGCCTGCTTTAAGCGTGAGAAATCACCCTCACCAGGAATCCAAGCGGCAACGTCATCAAGTATCCAAAGATTTTGTAGCATATCTCTGTACGCAATGGATGTTGCCTTGCTGGGCTTTTCAGATTCACCCGCTGTTGCTGCGTCTAATATCTCAGAATAGTTAGCTGTGGTTCCTGTGGCTGCCGCATAGGCAGTCATCCAACGAAGCAAGCTGTCAGGTCTGCGTAGATTATAGCCTGCATCGGGAAAGTCAACTGCAGCAATATTTTTCAAGTAGGAATTAATCTGCTCAACTTGAGCCGCTTTTGGAAAAGCCCTAATCCCTGGAAATCCAGAGCTTGTTATCTCTGCAATATAGTCAACCTCGCATGCTTTTGCGCTGAATTCAGTTTGTTCACTCGCCTTGCCCGATAAGCAGTCCTTTATTTGTACAACTGGGCAAGCAAGGTGGCGTTCTTGCAGAGAGAGTGGGCGCATACGGGTACGAACAATTCTGCCTGCCCCAGAGTGGATTTTTGCTCCTGCAGGATAGGCACTTCCTGTCAAGATGAAACTTCCTGCAGGTGCTTTTGCGTCAACGCTGCGCCTTACGTAATTCCATATGTCTGGAAAATACTGCCATTCATCAATAAGCACAGGAGGCTTACTTGTGTTGATAATTTCAGGGGAAGCCTGAAGTGATTGGCGAATGCGCTTTTCATCAACAGGAAGAATTGTGCTTGCAATTTGACTTGCAGAAACTGTCTTTCCAACTGCCTTTGGACCTTCAAGAGCAAGTGCGGGCAAGCCATCAAGAAACATCTGAAGGTAAGAGTCTATAAGCCTGGGGGTATACCCTTCTTTATGCACGTGCGACACAGGAATCTCCTTCTACTATACCATCCGCAGGGTTTCTACTATACCATCCGCAGGGTTTCTACTATACCATTAGCAGAGTTTCTACTGTACGGGTTGATTGTCTGAAGTCAAATTTAACAGGGGGAGTGAGTATGTGCTCATTCCCCCTGTGATACTTACTATGAACCTACCCTGCGCCATCAGGCCGCAGCGCGACTAAAAAGAAAGGTGTTTGCGCCCTTGGCTGCTACATATTAAACAGGTCAGCATGGCTACCTGTGTCAGTGAGCATAAGGATAAGTTTACCTTTGTCGACCTTATAGACTAGCAACCAGTCTGGTCGGATATGGCATTCTCTAAAATCACGCATATTGCCTCTGAGTTGATGATCTTTGTATTTTGCTTCTAGCTTTTCGCCTTTGCGCAAGGTCTCTATCACAACTTCTATTTCACTACGTTTTGCACCACGCTTCTTCATGCGTTTGAGGTCACGTTTATACTTGCTGGTCATGACTAGGTCATATTTATACTCACTAGTCATCTTCGCCCCAGGCATCGTCCATCGCCTCTTTAGTGCTTGTGTAAATCTTAGCAGGTATTCTGCCTTCAGCAATTAGTCTCGCTTCATAAATTGCCTCCATTGTTTCATCACTATAGCGAGGCTGCTCTGAAACGTCGAAGGGAATGCCTCTGCGCTTAATAACCTGCTTAAGAAACATATTGATGGCTGTAGTCATGTTAAGCCCAAGACCCTCTAGTACGTCAGTTGCTTCTTTTTTATCAGCAGTTTCTACTCTTGCATTTACTGTTGTGGTGCTCATAATGACCTCCTGCGTTTGTGTTTCACTGTATGTACAATGTATCATTATTGAAGCACAAAGTCCAATCAAATTTAACAGGGGGAGTGAGTATGTGCTCATTCCCCCTGTGACACTTACTATGAACCTACCCTGCGCCATCAGGCCGCAGTAGGCTTATGTGGTACTGTAAGCGCTTCTGCTTACATCATGCCCATTCCACTCATGTCAGGCATGCCACCACCCATTCCAGCGGCTCCTGCTGGCTCTGGGATGTCAGCAACGGTAGCCTCAGTCACTAGAACCAGACCAGCCACTGACGCGGCGTTCTGAAGCGCGCTACGGCTTACCTTAACAGGATCAATAACACCCATCTTTAGCATGTCACCATACTGACCAGTAGCAGCGTTTAGGCCTTCGCCCACAGCAAGGTCTTTGACCTTTTCAACTACGACACTACCTTCAAAGCCAGCGTTTGAAGCAATCGAGCGCAGGGGCGCGTTCAAGGCACGGCGAATGATATCTACGCCGACTAGTTCATCTTTGTCTAGTCCGGCAATATCATCCAAAGCAGCAGCAGCGTTTACAAATGCCACACCGCCACCAGCAACAATACCTTCTTCAACAGCTGCACGTGTTGCCTGCAAAGCGTCCTCTACGCGAAGCTTCTTTTCTTTTAGTTCGACCTCAGTAGCAGCACCGACCTTGATGACTGCAACGCCACCAGAAAGCTTAGCAAGTCTTTCCTGTAGCTTTTCACGGTCAAAATCACTGTCACTGTTTTCGATTTCACCCTTGATACGGTTTACGCGTCCGGTGATGTCATCTTTCGAGCCTTCGCCGCCCACAATAGTAGTCGATTCCTTAGTGACAACAACAGTCTTTGCACGGCCCAGCTGACTCAGTTCTGCATTTTCTAAGGTCAGACCTAGTTCCTCTGTGATGACCTGACCACCAGTAATAACGGCAATGTCTTCTAGCTGTGCTTTACGGCGATCACCAAAGCCAGGGGCTTTTACGGCAACAGCGCTAAAGGTACCGCGCAGTTTGTTCAGGATAAGTGTTGCCAGGGCTTCACCTTCAACATCTTCTGCAATAATCAACAGCTGCTTACCTGCCTGCATGACCTTTTCTAGCAGTGGTAGCATTTCCTGAATGTTAGTAATCTTGCTGTTGATGATTAGGATTAGCGGATCATTCAAGACAGCTTCCATGCGGTCATTGTCAGTCACCATGTAGTGTGACAAATAACCCTTATCAAACTGCATACCTTCTACAGTTTCAATGTCGATACCAAAGGTCTGGCTTTCTTCAACAGTGATAACGCCATCTTTACCCACAACGTCCATGGCTTCAGCAATCTTTTCACCAATGACGGCATCGCCTGCTGAAATCGTACCAACATGTGCGATGTCTTCTTTACCGCCTACTGTCTTGCTGTTTGCCTTGATAGCCTCTACAGAAGCTTCTACCGCAGCATCAATACCACGGCGTAGTGCCAAAGGATTAGTTCCTGCAGTTACGTTGCGCAGGCCTTCATCCACAATGACGCTTGCAAGCAAGGTAGCCGTTGTGGTTCCGTCACCAGCAACATCGTTAGTCTTAACAGCAACTTCTTTTACCAGCTGCGCGCCCATGTTCTCGATAGTATCTTCAAGATCAATTTCACGGGCAATAGTTACTCCATCATTAGTAATAGTTGGCGCACCAAACTTTTTCTCTAGCACTACATAGCGACCCTTTGGTCCTAGGGTCACCTTGACCGCGTCAGCCAGCTTACCAACACCAGTGGCAAGGCCATGACGAGCCTCTTCATTAAACTTAATATCTTTAGCCATAAGCTTTATTTTCTCCTTAACAAAAATCGAACTAACTCAAGTCAAATTACCCAACGATTGCGTAAATCTGATCAATCTTTAAGATAATAAATTCTTCGTCTTCTACCTTGACGTCATTTCCGCCATATTTGCTGTAGATTACGGTATCGCCCACTTTAACATCCATGGGAATACGATCACCATCTGCATTAAACTTCCCTGCACCAACAGCCAAAACTTCTCCACGCTGCGGCTTTTCTGTTGCAGCTTCAGGTACATACAAACCACTTTTTGTCTGTGTTTCTGCTGCAGCTTGCTTGACAATGACATTGTCGCCCAGTGGCTTCAAATTCATTGCAGTCCTCCTTTTCGTCTTGCGAACAATATATCCAAACACATCTACTCTTATATCAAGAGTCTTTAACCGTCCTTAGCACTTCGTCCAAAAGTGCCTATTTCATTCATTAGCACTCTCAAGCTGAGAGTGCTAGGACAGTAGATATTGTAGCAAAGGATCCCCACAAAGGCAAAAAATTCGAAAACCTGTAGGTCGACTAGTACCTACAGGTTTTCGATAAAAGAGATAATGCAAAAACCTTATCGGGGAAAGAAGGGTTTTTGCGGATAACCAAGTTAAAGCTAAGTAGCCTTCGCTGTAGTAGCAAGGTCTAGCTTACCATAATCCTCATCGTTCTTTCTGTCTGTATAGATCAAAAAGACTACAAAGAGGGCAATCACTGCACTGATTCCCATTGCAAAAAGCATTGCGATTGGATCAGCATAGTCCCCAGTCTTTGGGCCCTGAGAAGGACGCGTCACACCAGCACCAGGTGGTGGAGGTGGCGGGTCTTGCCCAGGCGGGGTTGGAGGAGGATCTGGCAGAACCCCTGGTGGGGGATCTTCTACTAGAACTTCACCCTCATAACCCTTTGCAAAGACAATCTCTGCTACTTCAAGTTTTCCACCAGAACCGTCTGGGTTCTCGATGTAGACGCGCATCGTTACAAGAAGCGCACGTCCGTCAGGAGTATTAGTAACTATAACAACAGCAGTATAGATAGTATCATCAAAGATGTAGTTACCTTCTGCAGTTCCCACAGCTTTAATCTCATATCTAAACTGACCTGCATGAGTAAAGGTCAATGGACCTAGACTACGCGTGTCATCTCCTGTCAAAGTAAAGCTATACACGTCCCCTGATGCCTCTGCTAGGAATGGATAGGCAGAGCTTAGTCTGCGCATCTCATAGTTAAAGGCACCCTCACGCACAAGGTCTTCAGGTGTTACCTCAAAGATTTGTTCTACAGGGATGCTAAAAGTAACACTTCTAGCATATGCATTTGTTGGGAAAAGAGTCTGTGCAAAAAGAATGCTTAGTGCACACAAAGCAGCAATGCCTATGATGCTTAAGCCTTTTGAAAGTCCCTTGTTCTTAAGTGTTAGATTCATCCTCTTACCCTAATCTTCGCGAAGTACTGTATTCACGGCAGTACTTCAATAATAAGTCTTGAAACTGATATTCCTTTGGTCTAAGCCGAGCTTAGAGTTCTCTGCCCTAGAAGAACAGGTAAAGGAACTACATCTAGCTGCCCACGAACAGAATCGCCACTGGGCAGCTAGATAATCTTTCGTTAATACCTACTAAGTAGAGCTATCTACTAAAATGCTGGTACTTGCTCGATACGCTGACGTGAGCGTGATGCAACCATCATAGCTAGTATCAGTGTTGCACCAATCAAAGCTACCAAAATAGGCATTGAGCTGATGACTAGACCAGTTAGTGGAGACCAATTGTAGCGATTGACAAAGTCTCCAGTGTTAGCACCGGTGTCAGTAAGAACGCGATTGCCTGTGGTAAGTTCAGTATTTACAGCCTGGAAGTCAGTAGCCAAAGGACCAGGAACAAGGGCTGAGCTGCCTCCAGTAACTGTAGCACCTCCACCAACGGTAACCTCTGCACGCGGAGCGAAGTCTGAGTGCGCCGCTTCTACTGCTGCCCATGTGGTACCCGCAGGAAGGTGTGGAATAAGCAACTGTTCGCCATGCTTAAGCTGGAAAGTAACTGTCGCTGTTGCTCCATCAGCTGCGCGAGTGACCACAACTGCATCTCTGCCACTTAGATCTGTTACTGCTGCGTTAGCCGCAGTATCCCAAATAACTGGAATCATTCCATCTGGTATAGCCGTATAGGGTAAGCCAAGGCCAGGAATGGCAGGAGTGGCAAGGACAGGAGGAGGACCATCACTGCCAGGAACGCCAGGTACGGCAGCACGTTGGTACGCTGTCAAAGTAAGCGTAAAGTCAAAGAGCGTGTCAAGGTTTGCTTGGATGAAGTTTGCATCATCTGCAATCGTCTTAGTCACCGCAAGCGCCGCATTGTCAGGATCAAGACCGTTGGTTGGACCCTGAGTTCTTACGAAGCTGTTAACGAAGCGCATATCACTTGGGTTCACAACTGACTCAGTGGGAGGGGTTCCTGGAGTACCTGGTTGATATCTTAGCTTGCCATCAACCATAATCCATCTACCATCTGTTCCAGGTTCGGCCTCTGTCAACACAG
>Ga0123355_10020962_pt1 | contig 10451 bp, 7 predicted proteins | sample TergutEmb28metaG_3_FD_89872 | JGI IMG/M metagenome (GOLD analysis project Ga0123355, IMG submission 89872) | Embiratermes neotenicus P1 segment gut microbial communities from Petit-Saut dam, French Guiana - Emb289 P1 | ecosystem: Host-associated > Arthropoda: Insects > Digestive system > Gut ... | reverse complement strand
TTGAGCTGCAAGTGCGCGACGGACCCGGTCACCGTGAGCCTCGGCGGCAACGTGGCCTACGACCACGTCTGTGGCTGCAGCAAGTGTTGGAAGCCACAAGGGGCGCTGTTCTCCCTGGTCGCGGTGATCGGGCGCGACAGTCTGAAGGTGACCTCCAACGAGCACAAGCTGAAGGTCGTCGATGCCAGCGCGCCGATCCAGCGCCACGCTTGCACGGCATGCGGCGTGCACATGTACGGGCGCATCGAGAACAAGGGCCACGCCTTCTACGGCTTTGACTTCGTGCACCCGGAGCTCTTCAAGGAGAAGGGTTGGTCAGCGCCGGAGTTTGCGGCCTTTGTTTCTTCCATCATCGAGTCGGGCTTCCCGCCGCCGCAGATGGGGGAGGTGCGCGCGCGTCTGAAGCAGTTGGGGCTCGAGCCGTATGATTGCCTCTCGCCGGCGCTGATGGATGCGCTCGCGACGAACGCGGCAAAGCAGAAGGGCGTGCTGGCAGCTTAAGACCCAAGACGTACAAGATCCGGACAGACCGAAAGTGGACCCCGGCGCCTGCCGCAACCTGCGCGCAGGCGCCGGGGCCACGGCGACCAGAGGGTCTCGCTGCACTGCAACCTTGCCGCCTGACAACAACATCACCGCTTGGGCTCGCCAGCGGCTAAACTAGTGCTAAAGTAACTCCCAATCCCACTAGTGGGAGTCAGGGAGGTCTCTGTGAGCGTTGGCCCCGGCGGGGTGTGCCGGACCCAAGACGACAGGGAAGCGCACCTCAGGTCCCGTATAACCGAGCTCGAGCATGCGCTGCGGGTGCGGGATGAATTCCTCTCGATTGCCGCGCACGAGCTGCGCAACCCCATGCATGCGCTGCTGCTGCAGGTGGCGGCCGCTGTTCAGGCTGCGCGGGCGTACAGCGATGCCGGGCTGGTGCGCCGCCTTGAACGGGTCCAGCAGATCGTTGACCGCTACGTGAAGCGCGCCTCGCTGCTGCTGGATGTGGCACGCATCAACGCAACCCGGCTCCCGCTGCAGGTCGAAGACCTTGATTTTGCGGAGGTCGTGCGCGAGGTGCTCGAGTCCTATGCCGCGGAGGTGGAGTTCCATCGCTCGGCGCTGACTCTCGACGTGCCCGAGAGCCTGCCGGGCCGCTGGGATCGGCTCAGCATCGAGCAGATCATCTCCAATCTCATCTCCAATGCGATCAAGTTCGGTGCGGGGGGCCCCATCGAGGTGCAGCTCGCTCTGGAGAAGAAGGGTGAGTCGGTGCGATTCCAGGTGCGTGACCACGGGATCGGCATCGCCACCGAGGATCACGCCCGGATCTTCGGACGCTTCGAGCAGCTACCCACACCGGGCCCACGTAACGGGGGCGCAGGTCTTGGCCTGTGGCTGGTGCGCGAGCTGGTCGAGGTTCACGGTGGCGGGATCAGCCTGGTGAGCGCGCTCGGGCGCGGCGCGACCTTCATGGTCCGCCTGCCGCGGGTGGCCGGTCCAAAAGAGCCGACCTGCGAGGCCCAGCAAGGACCCCGAGGCTGAAGCGGCGACTGCGGTGTCGGGACTGGATGCGGTCCTGTGCGCGTATTCTGCACCCAGGGGGCGCTCCAGGTCATGCCGGCGTCCCGCGCTACCGGCCAGGCACCCAGCGGGATCGAGGCGCGCCGCTGCGCGTCGCCAGCGTTGCGAGTCCCAGACCAGAGGATGGCATCCCGGCCGACCGGCTTGTGGATCTACCGGTGCTTGAGGGCGCTTGCGAGAGCTAAGGGCTGGTCGTACGAGCTTGGACGGGTGCACGAGGAGGGGCTGCGGCCTATCCGGTCCGGCTGCCGTGGGCGGCCGATGCCTAGAGAGAGATTGAGAGCTGTGAATGCTTGAGTACGCGCTGAAGCGGGTGCCGACCGGCATTGCCGGCCTGGATGACATCCTGGGGGGCGGTCTGCTGCAGGGGGGCGTTTACATCGTGCAGGGCGCCCCCGGCACCGGCAAGACCGTTCTTGGGAATGAAGTGTGCTTCCGGCACGTGCTGGCCGGCGGGCGGGCCGAATACGTGACGCTGCTGGCCGAGATGCACACGCGCATGCTGCAGCACCTGCGTTCGATGGCGTTCTTCAACGACGCGGCGATCCCCTCGCTGTACTACATCAGCGCCTTCCAGATCCTCGAGAACGCAGGCTTGAAGGGCCTGATCGATGTCCTGCGCCGGGAGATCAGGGGGCAGGCGACCTCGCTCCTGGTGATCGACGGACTGGTTGCCGCGCAGGAATCGGCCCAGTCGGATCGGGAGCTCAAGAAGTTCATCAACGAGCTCCAGGCGCACGCGGCCGCACACGAGTGCACGGTACTGCTGCTCACCAGCAGCAGCCTGAACACCGTCAGTGCGGAGCACACGATGGTGGATGGCATCATCGAGCTGGAGGACAAGCTGTTCGGCGCCTGCAGCGAGCGTAGCCTCACGGTGCGCAAGTTCCGTGGTAGCGGCTTCCTGCGCGGCCGCCACGCTTTCCGGATCACGGAAGCAGGCATTCAGCTCTTTCCTCGCCTCGAGGCCCGCTTCGCCTCGCCTAGCTGCGAGGCGGTGTGCCGGGGCCGGCAGGCCGTGGGCGTTGCAGGGCTGGATGAGATGCTGGGGGGCGGCTTGCCGGCGGGCTCGGCGACCGGGGTGCTCGGCGGCACCGGCAGCGGCAAGACGACCCTGGGCCTGCAGTTCCTGTCGTGCTCCTCGGCGGCGGAGCCCGGCCTGCATTTCGGGTTCTTCGAGAGCCCCGCGGCGCTTGCGGCGAAGGCGGATGATCTCGGCCTCGCCTTCGGCGAGAGCCTCGAGCGGGGCGACCTGGAAGTGCTGTGGCAACCCCAGGCGGAGCACATACTCGATGAGCTCGCATACCGCCTGCTCGAAGCCGTGCGCAGCCGCCAGGTCAAGCGGCTGGTCATCGATGGCCTGGGCCCCTTCCTCGAGACCGCCACCTACCCGGAGCGGGTCGTGCGCTTCCTCGCCTGCCTGCTGAACGAGCTGCGCGGGTGCGGCGCCACCGCCCTTCTCACGATGCAGACCGAGGACAGGCAGGAGGGGGTCGCGTCTCTGGGCCGCCTGCAGCCGCTCGCGGCACTCATGGACAACCTGCTGTTCATGCGCCTGACCGAGCACCGCGCGGCCTCAAGGCGGCTGCTGCAGGTCGGCAAGGTGCGTGACAGCGGCCACGACATGCAGCCGCGCGAATTCTTCATCAACGGTTCGGGTCTCAGGCTCGGTGAGGTCGTCCCAGGGAGCAGGGGTGCGAGGGGCGCTGGCAGCGAGCCGGCCGCGGCGCTCCCACCGGAGGCCGGCGGGGTCAACTGACTCACCACGCTGGATGCGCTCCGTGCAGACCATTCTCGTCGTCGACGATGAGCTCGCAGCCCTGGAGGTCCTGGTCGCTGCCCTCGAGGACGAGGGGTATCGCGTGCTGAGCGCTGGCAACGGCCGCCACGGCCTGGAGACTCTGGTGGCCACCCCGGTGGATCTTGTGATCGTGGACTTCATGATGCCGCTCATGGACGGGGCGGCCATGGGCAAGGCGATGAAGGCGCGAGCAAGCCTGAGCGCGATTCCGATCATCATGATGTGCGCGGCGAGCGAGGCGCAGGTGCGCAAGCGCTTTGCCGAGTACACGGCCTTCCTGCGCAAGCCCTTTCCCGTCTCGGCGCTGATCGAGCTGGTGCACAAGCTGCTGGATGCCCCGGCCGCTCCCTGAAGCGTGCAAGCATCCGCGCACAGCTTTCCCGGGCCACGGCTCATCGGGTATACAGCGAGCTCCAGCCTGCCAGGAGCTCTCATGCCCGCACCGCTCGCCTCGCCGCTCGCTCCGGCTCGCCGGGGTGCGCGACCCGTTGCCCTGCTCGTCATTCTTGGGCTGCTGCTCGCCTGCGGGGCGTCCGCGGCCCCCTATCCAGCTGCCACCGAAGGCAACTACATCATCCAGGACTTCAGGTTCGCCTCAGGGGAACAGCTGCCGCAGCTGCGCATGCACTACCACGTGCTCGGCAAGCCGGTGATGGATGCCCAGGGCGTGGTGCGCAACGCGGTCCTCATCATGCATGGCACCGGCGGCAGCGGGGCCAGCCTCCTCGTGCCGGAGTTCGCAGGCGAGCTGTTCGGTCCGGGGGAGCCCCTGGATGCGACGCGCTTCTTCCTCATCCTGCCCGATGGCATCGGCCATGGTCAGTCATCCAAGCCCAGCGACGGACTGCGCGCGCATTTTCCACGCTACAACTACGCGGACATGGTCGAGGCCGACTACCGGTTGCTCACCCAGGGTCTGGGCATCAACCACGCGCGGCTGATCATGGGGACCTCCATGGGCGGCATGCACACGTGGCTGTGGGGCGAGACGCACCCTGACTTCATGGACGCGCTGATGCCGCTCGCCTCGGTGCCGACGCAGGTGTCGGGACGTAACCGCGTCTGGCGGCGCGTGGTGATCGATGCGATCCGCAACGATCCGGCCTGGCAGGGGGGCGAGTACCGCAGCGAGCCGCCCTCGCTCAAGACCGCCCTCGAGGTGCTCTGGCTCATGTCCAGCAATCCGGTGCTGCGCCAGCACGAGGCCCCGACCCGTGCGCAGGCGGACTCAGAGATCGATGCTTACGTGAGCGAGCAGGCGCGGACGTATGATGCGAACGATCTCCTCTACGCCCTCGATGCCTCGCGTGACTACGATCCCGGTCCGCTCCTCACGCATATCAAGGCACCACTGCTCGCGGTCAACTCGGCTGATGACCTGATCAATCCCCCGGAGCTCGGCATCCTCGAGAGCGGCATCAAACAGGTTGCGCACGGCCGCGCTATCGTCATTCCCGTGAGCAGCGCGACTCGCGGGCACCGCTCGCACACGATCGCCGCGCTCTGGAAGGTTGACCTGGTGGAGCTGCTCAGGATCTCGCAACCTTAGAGCGCTCCCGCCCAGCTCGTGATTTGACGCGCCAGGAGATGAAAGGGCGCCGGCGCGTCAGGTCAGCGCGGGCGGGAACGCAACCCTGCGCACCAGCGTGGCGTGTGCATTTTTCGCGAACACGAGCCGGCTCGTCGGCCACCGGCCCGTGAGGTACTGTGCTAAAAGGGCGATTCCCCCTCTGCAGCAAGGAACCCATGATGTCATCCGGCCGCAACAAGAAAGATGTGCAGAACCTCGGGCCAACCGGGGAGGCGCTCGAGAAGCTCCTCGGGAAGATGACGGAGCTTGAGACCGACGAGGACGCGGAGCCCGACCAGCACCTGAAGGAGCGCTTCCAGGAGATCACGAGATTGCTGGCGCAGGCCTATCGAGAGCGGACCACCGGCGGCCTCGAGGTCCCGGCCAGCAAGGTGAAGGCGCCGGATCGCAAGAAGAAGCCGGGAAAGGGGTGAGGAGCTGCCCGCGCTGCTCGCTACGCCCGTCCATCCATCCAGATACACGCCAAACGTCGCGGCTGCTGCGGGCGAGGCTTTTGCGGCCAGGTAGCCGCGGGGAGCGGCCGAGCTTCCCGTAGGCGGGCGGCCCGTCAGCTCCTGCGCACCAGGCGCGGGGTCAGGTCGGCGATCGAGCACACCCCGAGCTGGCCCAGGACACGATCGATCTCGGTGGTCAAGATCTCGAGGGCGCGCTCGACGCCACGTTCGCCGGCGGCCGCGAGGCCGTAGAGGGTCGCGCGCCCCAGCATCACCGCATGTGCGCCCAGCGCGAGCGCCTTGACGACATCGGTTCCGCGACGGAATCCACTATCGATGATGATCGTGAGGCGCTTGCCGACCGCGGCGGCGATCTCCGGCAGCACCTCGATCGGTGCCACGCAGTAGTCGAGCTGCCGGCCGCCGTGGTTCGTGAGAACGATCCCGTCGCAGCCCAGGTCTGCAGCGCGCTGCGCATCGGGCACGCTCAGCACGCCCTTGATCAGCAGCTTGCGCGGCCAGTGCTGCCTGATCCAACCGATGTCCTCCCAGGTGATCGTGGGCTCGAACAAGGTCGGGATGATGGTGCTGCCGCCCACCGCCGTGGCCCGGCCAGGCGGCAAGAAGGATTCGAAGTTGCGGAAGCGCGGCATGCCGTGCAGCAGCAGCACTTCAAGGAGCCAGCGCGGGTGCCTCAGGGCATCGAGCATCACGGGCACGGTCGGCTTGCCGGGCGCGCGATAGTTGCGCCGGTCCCACTCGCGGCTGCCAAACACGTTCGCATCGGTCGTGAAGACGAGCGCCTCGTAGCCGGCCTGCGCCGCGCGTCGCATGATGTCCTCGCCAACGGCGCGGTTCTTCATCACGTAAAGCTGCATCCACAGACGTCCGGGCGCCTGGGCGGCCACCTCCTCGAGCAGCGTGGTCGAGACGGTGCTCAAGCTGCAGGGAATGCCCAGCTTCGCCGCGGCACGCGCGAGCATGACATCGCCCTGCGGGTGCACGAGCCCGTTCATGCCGGTCGGGGCGATGACGAGCGGGGCGGCCGCAGGGCTGCCGAGGATGTCGGTGCGCTGCGCTCGCCGGGAGGTGTCCACGAGTGTCTGCGGGAGGAGCCTCAAGGCCTCGAGCGCCGCGCGGTTGCCGCGCACGCTGGCCTCCTCCTCCGCGCCCCCTTCGAGGTACTCGAAGATGAAGCCCGGCAGCTGCTGCCGGGCGATCTGCCGCAAGTCGGCGATGGTGAGCGTTCGCGAGAGGTCGCGGCCCCTGAAAGGGCGGCGTCTCCAGGGCATGCGGTGGCCTTCAGCTGGTGGCGCGCTGGCTGCGGGCTCTACTGCACTGCGAGGTTGATGCGCGTGGCGTTGAAGGTGTTGCTCGCCGCATCGTACGTGCCGAGGGCGACCAGCTTGGCGAAGTAGTTGGTCTGCCCCGACAGGGTCGCGATCTCGGTCTGCAAGGACGGCATGTCCGAGTAGACGAACACATCGTTTGTGAGGTTGCCGACAACGAGCTGCAGAGGCGTGGTCGCATTCGCCGTGGAGATCGTCGGAATGGCGACGGGGGCGGCGTTGGCGATCGTGGGCGTGCAGGCCGTGGCCTTGTTCGCCGCGGGCAGGATAAGACAGGTGGTCATCGGGCCGGTGCGGATGATGCCCCGCGACAGATGGCTGCTATTGGGGTTCGGCACCAGCACGGCGGTGCCCGGCCCAGATGCGCCCGCGGTGATGTTCGTGAACGGCGCCGGCTCGGCGGTGGTGGGTGTGGCGCCGGCCGTGCTGCTGGCCCACCATTCCAGGATCAGCTCCTGCTGGGCGGGCTGCGTGACCGTGCTCGCGTTGAAGTCCGGCGGCGCAGAGCCGAAGGTGTTGGGGTAGCCGGTCATGTACAGGAGCGAGCTGGCCGCGGTCTGGGTCAGATCGGTGTTGGCGGCGCTGGTGTTCACCATGTAGGTGGCGGCCGTGGCAGCGGTGGAGCCCGTGCCCGTGAAGTCGAATGTCGAGGCGATGAAAGGCCCGAGCTGCAGCAGGTCGATCGAGGCGCTGGTCGCGCTGCCCGAGTTGAGCGTGCCCCACAGCGGTGTCTCCAGCAAGCGCACCTGGCCGGTGGGCACCGCCGCCCCGCTGTAGGCCGCCGTTCCCGCCGACAGGCGCGCATCGAGGCTGAGGTTATTGTTGCTGTCGATGTTCGCCTGGCCCGCGACGTCGATGTTCTGGCCGACCGAAACGGATTGCGGCCCCAGACCGGACTCCGCCACGCCGTCCTTGCTCACGATGGTCGTGGAATCGATGAGCACGGTGGCCTGGTCAAAGAACTGCGGGTAGCCGTTGCACGCGGCGCAAGGCGGGTAGTCGGTGAAGTTGAAGATGTAGTAATCGGGCGGAATCAAGGTCGCCCCGCGGATCGTGAGCGAGGAGCAACCTGAGCCGCAGCTACCGACCGCGCCGACCACGCCTGTGATGTGCTCCTGCACCGTGCTCTCGAGCGAGGTGCCCCCGAGCACTGTCGTGGCATTGAAGGTGGGCGTCACCCCGACGTTGGTCAGGCTGCCGATGGTGCCGTAGGCGGCGATCACGTTCTGCCCCTGGCTCGTGTTCGGCAGCGCGTTCAGGGCGTTGAGCCCGCCGCTGCCGGTGTAGGTGGTGCCGTTGACGTTGAAGTAGGTCTGCGCCGTGGTCTGCACGGTCACCGCACCCAGGGTGTAGAGCTGATCATTGAACGGGTGCGTGTTCATGATGAGGTTGTTCTGCTGCGGGTTCACAACGACCATCACGCCGCGCCAGCGCACCGGCATGGAAGTGTCAAGCGTGCTGCTGACCGTCACAACGGGGTTGACATAGACCACGGGGCTGGTGTCGCTCTTGTTGGCGAGGTTGGTCGTGTCGACGATGCTGGAGGCCTCGAGGTCGACCTTGAAGGCCAGGCCGGTCGACTGGGCGTCGGTGATGTTGAGCGGATTCTTCGGATCGAAGTTCACGGTGATGGGCAGCACCTGGCCGGCGATGTTGCTGCCGCTCATGTTGGCCAGGTACGGGACGCTCTGGGCGTTCGTGCCCCCCACGTTGACTATGGCGCTGGTGCCGTTGTAGTTGACGGCGAGCAATGGCGACCAGGGCGGGCCCGCGGTCGCGCCGTAGTCGAACGCGATCGTCGCCTGTGTGTAGGTTCCGGTGGGGACCGGGCCTGCGGTGAGCAGCTCGGTGTGATCCGTCAGGGAGGCGAGGTCCACCTGCTCCGGGGTCGCCAGCAGGTAGGCGACGAAGCCGTCGTTGCGGGTCAGGGTGATGTAGTCGATGTAGACCCGGTAGGTGCTGAACCCTCCCGTGGAGCTTGCCATCGTGGTGACAGGCGTGCCGGCGAAGAAGGTGCTGTTGCCGCAGCCGGCCGCGAGGCCGGCCAGCAGCACAGGAGCCAGCGCGGCACCCATGCGGCGCAAGGCGGAAATAGCGGTCCGGGCCCCCGCCCGGGCGCGTACAGATGGCATCGAGATGAGTCCCTCGGAGGATTAGGGTCGCAAGTGTAGTACAAGAGCGACCCGTCATGGGACTTTAGTCCCATGACGGGCCGCGCGAAGACTTTACTGGATGGCCACCTGCACTTCCGCGTTGCTGCTGGTGGTGAGGTCCACGACCGCCGGGAAGTGCTCCTCTGTCAGCGTGAAATCACTCTTGTTCCACACCAGCACGGACACGTAGTAGCGCGCTGCGGGGATGCCGCCGGGCAGCCCGGTGACCATCACCTGCCCGCCGGTGGGCAGTGCCAGCACGCTGTCCAGCGAGGCGCTCCCCACGATGGTGCCGCCGTGCGTGACCAGCAGCACGCCGCCGCCGTAAGCGCCGGTCTGGGTCACCGCGGCCGTGATCGTGGCCGTGGACGCCCCCGACTGCACGGTCAGTGCGGCCGGCGTCACTGTGACCTGTGCAGCGGCCACGGCAGCCGAGGTCGGGGAGCTCGAGGTTGAGGTCGAGCTCGAAGAGGAGCTCGAGCTCGAGGAGCTCGCGCTCGTGCCCGTCGCCGCACAGCCCGAGGCCGAGGCGGGCGCCTGCACCATGGGGGGCGTGGGCTTGGTGTTGGGGCCCAGGGTCGCGGTCGCATAGAGGGAGGCGATCCCGGCGACTTCGTAGCTACCCATGGTCTCAGCAGGCGCGGCGCTGGTCAGGGTGATGGTCTGTCCGCTGGTCGCCGTGGTGGTGCTCATCGCCGCGGTGTTCATGGCGATGGTGCTGTACGTTCCCGACTGCACCGCCCCTGCTGACAGCGGCTGCGGAACAGCCAGCGTGCGGTTGACCGGATCGATCGCGGCTTCCTCGATCAGGTAGGGCACCTGGCCCGCACCCGGCAGCGTCTGGTAGAAGCCGACCGCCGCGCCCGCCGGCAAGGTTGCATCCGCGGTCGCCACCACGTTCGCCGTGAAGCAGGCGGCGGGGACCGGCACCAGCGTCCCCAGGGAGGTGTTCGCGGTCACAGTCGCCACGGTGGCGCTGCTGCTGCTCGAGCTGGAGCTGAAGCTGGTACCGCCGAACAGCGAGTTGTTGGTGTTTGTATTGCCGAACAGCGAGTTGTTGTTGTTATTGTTGTTGCCGAACAGCGAGTTCGTGAGCGGCATGAACAGCGAGCTCGTGCCGCTCAGGGTGACCTGCACGCTGCGGATGATCATCGTCTGGATGCCCGCGCCGTGGATCACGACGTCGTAGTATGTCGGATTGAAGGTGTTGATGTTGACGGGGAGCGGATACAGCGTGAAGGTTCCGTCGGCCGCGACCGGGGCGCTGACCACCGGGACGTGGCGCGTGCCGTCGGCGCTGAGTGACTCGGCCGTGGCGATGATGTTGGGCCGCGCCGAGCCGTTGGTGAAGGCGTTGAGGTTTGAGTTTGTTAAGGTGATGGTGCCGGAGATGCCTCCGGCCTTCTGCAGGTCAAAGGCGGTCCCATGGTTGTTCAGCACCGCGCCGACGGTCTGGTTCGGGCCGTAGGTGAACAGCGCGATGTCGCTCGCGCCATTGAAGTCGACCGCGAAGTTTATGCCCGAGCCGCTCGAGCTGCTCCCCGATCCGCCCAG
>Ga0123355_10020961_pt1 | contig 10451 bp, 10 predicted proteins | sample TergutEmb28metaG_3_FD_89872 | JGI IMG/M metagenome (GOLD analysis project Ga0123355, IMG submission 89872) | Embiratermes neotenicus P1 segment gut microbial communities from Petit-Saut dam, French Guiana - Emb289 P1 | ecosystem: Host-associated > Arthropoda: Insects > Digestive system > Gut ... | reverse complement strand
GTAACTCAACGAATTAGTTGCAAGCTCCTGAGGATGGATGTATTAACATCCGAAACATGTTGAGCACTGAATAAAGTAATAATAAAATAAGTGGCATCAAGTTGGTCTCTTTTTACTCAACTAATGATTATGTTTGGTAGCAGTTTGTAATTAGACAAATTATTCCCACAAAAATATTAGTGACACACTGAAATATCAACTATAGTGCACACATAAGCATTTAAATGTATCTAGTCAGATTTTTAATAGTTCTGAGTTTTAATCAGTAGAATGACAATATAGACTGGTTGGCTGGAGTTAAACTCTTGGGCAGCACTTTGCTGCATATCCAGTGCGTACAATGGCTGATTGCTTGGGGATAAAACAGGTTAATATACAGAGCTGACCAATCACCTGCTGCTAGTGCTTATATTCCTTGCTACATGTGGTGCTTACCATAGATATCACTACGTTTCAGTTTGATATGTTAAATAAACCTGGTCCCATGTCTATAGATGCCAACCATCACTGTGTCCTTGAATTCAGAACAGAATGGAACTGAACATCATAAAATCATTGTACTTGTATAGCGTACATATCTGATTACTTTTAAGTACATTTTTAACCCTGCAGCATGCCTATAAAATTGTGTGTCCATTTGCCTGCATGTAAAGAATTACTGAATGGATTTCACTAAAATTTGATATTATGGAGCAAGATTTGAGTTCCTAACAACAGTGACTACAAAGGTCTTTATATTAAGAAGAAAACATATCAGTTTTAATTTAGACTGGACAGTTTTAATGAACATCAAAGTTACTAAATTTGTGCATATATCCTGAGCAGAACTAGCCAACTATTTATTGAAGTAAAAATGTTTCAAATAAAAGCTGTGGAGAAGAATGAAACATTTCATGCCCAGTAAGCTTTCTTCAGAAGACTTAAAAGGTTTTTGAGGTACTTAACCTTTAAACAACCTATGTTTGCATATTCAAATGCATTTTAAAAAAATGCCCCTACAAATTCATTTTATATATTTAGACAACAAGAAAATTTCTGCATTTTTAAGATATGCTGCATAATCTCTGTTTTATTTGCCACAAAATGCCATTTATTTCATAATTGTATCATTTTTTGTTCAAACAGTATACTTTCAAAATCACATGCAAAAATTTAAATACCAACCTGGTCATTTACAGGTTAAACAAAAGTCACGCTATGTGTACACTTCTGGTATTTTATGTCAGATATCAGCAGTGGTCTTCTGAATATACATGAAAGTCTCTTGTTGTTAAAAATTACAGGAAGCTTCTTCCCACCAGAATATATAGATGTACACAGAGATAAATAATTTAAATATAATTGAATTTGGTGCTAAAGTGTTAAATTATTAAAACTTAATTTTTTTAGTCCCAAGACAAAGGAATTATACTCTATACACATTTCCATTTTGGTCCTTACATGTGCTCTCAACCTTTGCATTTCCAGCACTTACCTTCAAAACAAGGCAATGTACTTAAAAAAAAGAAAGGTAAATATTTTCATCTGACAGAATGTATTTTTCTTTCACACATCGTTGTCTGTGATTTCTACAGCGTGGAAGGAAGATGATGGCCGAATTGTGTGCCACACCATTACAAAAGAAACAGTCACTTCATATTCCTGATACTGAAACTTCACATAAGTGACAGAACTTAACAAAAGTAAAATTGTCCCTCTCTACACCATGAAGGTATAAGGGGGAGTGGACATACAGCTCCACTAATTCTTAACCTTGCACTAAATGGAGGCCAGTGGCCAGCCTTGTGGAGGCCACTTGACCCCTTGTGAAAGTCTTTCAGCACCCACTAAATAGGAGGCTGAGTGGGCCCCAGAGCCATTTTAGGGATTCTGGAGAAAAGCAAAATCTATTGGCCATGGTGGAATTTGAACCTGCATCATCAAGCCTGTAGTACAGTCACTATACACACTGCAGTTTCCCAGCTCCTGACATACATGCAACACCAACTACTTAAACATGGGATTGAAATGAACCAGGGAGGAACAGATTTGCATATTAATTCAGAAACCTTGATATTAGAAATAAATGCACATTACTTTTTCTGTAAGGTTGCCCACGTAGCCCATGTACAGACGCAGGCACTCGATACCAATCACAGCAATTAAAACAGTCATCACTATGAAGCGATATATATGGCTTAAACATCCATACTGAAATTAAAAAGATGATTATGTAGCTGTGTTTGTCTTCCACATGGCATGCAATGGAGTCTATACATAAGGTGATAATATATGCTTCTTTATCCAGATGATATTTTAAAATATCACATAACAAGTAATATCAATCAATAAATATGACTTAAGGTTATGATCTTTTGATTATTACACCCAGTAACCTAATCAGCGAATGCCAACATTCCAGACGAACATGCTGCTTTCATATTCAGGGTTCAAGTGAGTAAGGTAAAAGGATATGGAACCCAGTCGAGACCAATTCATACAGTGCACAGGCAATGTGACACAAGATTTGTTACAGTTGAATGGTCCTATCCTTATAGAAATTTATGCTGTAAATGACCTCTAATACATGCTGATGAAGTCTGTTCAACTCATCACAATACAAAGAGGTCAAGTAGAGCAAAAAAAAAAAAAACTATATATCAGGGTGAATGAAAAGTCACGCAACTCAAGTTTAAAGAAGTTTAAAAATTTAAAAAAAAAATCTCAGTATATTTACAGTTTTTATTCTACAACTGAACTTACGCTTACAGACTTACACAATAAGTGCTGTAAATGTCCACCATGCTCAGCAATGTAGGCATCTGCTGTCTTCCTCATGCTGCTAGCAACTTTATGTGAAATTTCTGTCATATCATTCAAGATACAGCCTTGGATGTTTTGTTTTAGTTCGAGTTTTTTTTTTTTTTGTACACATTTTCTTTTAAATGACACAAAAAAGTATGGTATTGAGAGATCACAGAAGCCACAGTCCGTGACAGATGATGTGGTATGCACAGAATTTGCACATCATCTGCAATGATGAAGTAGCCATGTGAGCTGTTGCCTCATTTTACTGCAGCCAGCAGTACAGTTCATCTTTTTTTAACAAGGTGATCAGCCACTCATTAATTTTTCTGGTAAACCTTGGCTGTTACTGTTTTCTGTGAAAAAGAATTGGTGCTTCAACTGTTTGCTAAGCAACAGCACACCACACTCTCAAAGAATGTAAAGGTTTTTTGTGCAAAATGTGAGCATTATCAGTGCTCCACATCCAGCTGTTTTGGCTGTTGACATAGCCCCTGAGATGAAACCATGCTTCATCGCTGAGAAGCTTGCTCCAAAACAGCCATACCATCTCATTTGAAGTGTTTAAACCAGAGGCAATACTGAAGTCACTTTGCTGTCAGGGTCCTTAGGCTCATACACAACTTGAATAAGATAAAGATTAAATTCTAATTTCTTTGTACCTTTTTGCACACTTCTGTAAGATAGTTCAGTCTGTCGAGCCAGTTTTCTTAAAAGAGTTTCGTGGAGACTGCTTTAAAGAATGTCAGATGTTTTCTCCACTCATCATTTAATACTGTAGGGCGACTAGAATATTTTCAATCACTCACACTACCTGTTGCATGAAAACAGATACTGAATGGAATGCTGTTGACTTATCTGGCACTCGAGACTTGGGGAAGGCCCTGCTAAAATCATCCTGGCATTTCAAATAGGACTGAGACTGAAGATAGTGTTCAACAATAAAAACATGCTGCAGTTGTGAAAAAGATATGTCTGTAGATGCACAGATTAAAGCCACTGCTGAGATGGTGTCAGGTCACATGACCAGTGCTTGCTGTTACTCTTATCACACTCATTCCTAGCTAGTAATAAATGTAAAAAACTTTGGGTTGCACGACTTTTTGATCACCTGTGTACACATGTCTCTTCTCTGGCAATGTGTCCTAGTATGATGTACTAATGGGAGATGAAATGAGTACCAAATTAACTACTGTAAACATAAATCTGACCCTACAATCAAATGGCATGCTATGATGATATATGGAGATTTCATACAGTTGTTTTAATTGGCTCTTTATCCTACGCGAGTATCAGCACCTTTATAGGGGAAAAAAGCTCTGTGTGCATGACTTATTCATTGTATTATGCTGGCACAACATGAGAAAATGAAACAGCGCAATTCATGTAACGAACAGTTCCATAGCTGTAATGTGGTCTCAACATCCATGAGCGTCTCCATTTTTCAGTGCAAAAGGGCAGCTAATCTGCTCAACCACTAAACACTTCAAAATACAGTTACTGCCAGTGACAATCTTTCTGTTTAGCTAAACTTCACAAGATTTTTGCTGGAATGGTGGTTGACATGTAAGGCAACATCTGCATGGTGAGGTTTTAGGTAAGTTAGAATGCTTATTCAAACTAAACTAATTATATCATACAGGACATTTTTTGAGATCCAGAAAGGTTTATCTTATCTGCAGTCACACTAAATCCAAATGAATTTCTAGCCAACACTTCTTTACCTTTCCGTGTCTTAATATTTTTCCTAAATAGCTGTACTGTTCAAAGCTGACATAACAGTGCAGTAAAAAACATTTCTCTTGTGCGATGACGTTTGAGGTCACTTGCAGCACTACTCCTTACCAGCTATGTTCACTGATTTTCCTGCAATCCATATTTATAACTTACCGCGCCTTGCAGTCATAAGAGCTCGAATTTAACGCAGTTTTGGATCTAGGAAACGTCCATGAAAACCCCACTTCTGGACATTGTATTGAAAGACTGTGGTTCACGCACAAAAAACGAGTGCAGTCAGTTCCTCTAACATTCCAAATATTACACCTCTAATAACACTTTCTGTGTCTGTGCTGTGATATTCAAAACATGCCAAAGCGGGCGGACCATTATGATTAGCCAACATAACCTACTGTTTACCCAACAAACACTCGTACACGTACTGAGTGGTTTACCTTTAACTGTAACGTGATTACAACTGTTATCAGCCAAACTGGGAAGAAAATAACATTAAAGTATAATGACATCTGAAGAGGTAGGCTCGATGCGATTTCATTTCCTGGAAATAAGAATGTATTTATCAACTCGATACAAATGTTATGGCAAATATAATTCCTCAGTTGCTGTTAGTAATTATAGGCAATTCATTATTCCTGTTATGTATAAATGGCAGTAATGAAACCTAGTGCAATAAATTCCTTCTCATTGTTCACGTATGAGGTATAGTTAGGTACACCCGAAAATATTCTGTCCAGGGTTGTATTCCCACGTCTCCACGATTCTGCCATTGTTTATGTAACGATCGTCATCTATTTAATTGCGGGACTATTTCAGCCGGAATGTTGGTCCCGTTTGGACCTTCACATGGATAACACGGCGTTGAAAATTATCAGAACGGTATATTTTATATATGATCTGTGGTTAGGACCATAGTAAAGTGTGCTTGTTGCAATACTTTTAAAATACCTTCAACAGTAAATAAATTTTCATATAGTACTTTGTGTATTCAGTGAAATTGCCATGCAGTGTTACTGGCAGCGTGTTTTCGGGAAACTAGCATGTACGTTGAAATCCCATTAGAGATAGACCTACTGATTACAAATACTAGAAATGAATATAACCATGCAATGCGCTTACAGTTGAATGCTTTTACGTATTTTAATTTTATGAAGTCATATAAAACTGACGTGTAAGATGAGATATATTTCACTTCCAGGTAACCATTCAACACCCAATATTGTGCATGTGGCAGGGGTCACGTATTTTCCATCACCACCGACGTACGATCGTAAGTTCGTTAATTGGGACAGAGAATGATTTCTGTAGATACGCTGGACAGGAATCTCCCAGTATTTGACCCAGGGACGGAAATGATTTGTTCATGCATGGCAATACCCTTTGCATCACCTACTCAAACATTGCAAGAAACCCCGCATGTTGCGTGCAGTGTTTTTATATTTCTTATAATTATTAGGGCAAACAGCAAAGTTATTTCCAAATCAGCGTTAACGTGTTTGTGTTTTCTAATGGAGGTGCGTTGTGTCCTCTGTAAAGTAGGAATTGGATTCCCTAAAGGATCAATTATAGGGCTTGTGTTGTTCATAACGTATATAAATGACCTTTACCTTAGAATACATTCTGTATCACAACCAATATTGTTTGCTGATAATGGTAGTGTCATAATTTCCGGCAGAAATTTCGAAGATAACTGTTCAGTGTCAAATTTAGTTATCATATTAAATGGTTTGCTGCTAATATGTTCTGAATTTAGAAAAAACAAAGTGAAATTCACAACAAAGAATTTATCACATTCTACATTACATTTTGGTTATAGAGAAAAGTATATAGAAGAGATGGTAAATACAATATTTCATGGTTTGCAAAGTGATAGCCACCTAAATTAGATGAACTGTATTGAACAAATGATTCCTAAGTTAAGTGTAGCATGTTATGCCAAAAAGACTAATGGTCCATATCAGTAGTATTAACACTCCAGATCAATTTACTATGCATACTTTCATTCTATTATAAAATATGGAATAATTTTTTTGTGTAGCTCTTCCAGCAGTGGGAAGATTTTCATTTTACAGAAGAAAATCATCAGAATTGTGGCTGGTGCACAATCCATGTAGAAGTCTATGTAAACAATTAGAGACTCTACCTGTTTGATGCCAATATACTGTAGATCTATACATTCATTAATGAACTTCATTATCAGTAATCAGGAAAGTCTTCTTGTTTTCAAAAAAAGTACATTTTATGTTGGCATCAAAATTTTCAACAGTTTACCATCTAGTGTGACAGTCCTCAAGAATGACAAGACCAAATTTAAAGCAGCCTTAAAAAAATTCCTAAGTACACACTCCTTTTACTCAGTAGATGAGTATTTCATGTGTAAAGATGATTTAGAATACTGTGTTGTAAAATGTTTGTAGTATTTTAGACTGTAAAAAAATGTGTATGCTTGTGCAATTTGTAACTTGTTGTACATCCCACTGTCTTTGTGATACATTTATGGAGCCATAGAATATACATATGTACATATGTATTTAGAAGCACTTCATGTGTTAAAGGGTTAAACTGTATAACTGATAAGAGGTTTCTTGGTGATGGAAGAGGAGGACAGAGACCTGCACTATTTAAAGGCACCAAAATCTTTCTCAGAGTAAAATGTGAATGAGTTTGCTCCTGTGCAAGAAAAATATCATTCAGGCATATGGGGTGGTCCAAGCATTATAAACTAGATGGTGCTTCACATGTGGGTTGTAATACAACTGGAAAATAAGCCCTGATATGCATTTTGTAGGTGGATGAAAGAGCCTTGAAGCTGAACTCATGTGCAGCCCTTTCAGGAACTGAATCTTAGCTGTGCAGTCCTTAGTTGTCATAGTACTGACTGACCTAATCCAGCTGTCATGTATGAAATACTTTGGCGAGGATGCGCTAATAAGGTCAATAATAAAACCATGTGTTCCTCCAGAATGGAAATGATCTTGGTGGTGATTTTGTATTTAATTTGTGCTGTGTACAATTCCTGCTCCAACTGTACGGAATGTGACTTTAAATTTTTCTTCATTTACATACATATTTGTTTGTTTATTTTTATATATATTTCATTAATTGCATGCAGTTGATTATTTTTTCCATCTTGTGTCTAAAATATATGGGACTTTACCAGCACACTCCTTATGTACCTTACACATTTAGGCACCTGGTAAGATTTACCTATCACAAGAACACATACGAATATGGAGTGAAGATAGTCAAAATGCACAGTGTAATTATTATGATGGTTGTGTGAAATTTAGAAGTGCGAAAAAAGGTTGTTCAGGTGGCAATTTCAAGCAAAGATTCTAGAACATTATACACTTGTAGGGAAATATTATCAGAATTGTGAGATTTGAGATTTTCATGGCAGCAATTGTATGTTCATGGAAGTGAGAGTATGTAGTGTGGTAGGAATTGACCATTGTTCCAGAGGAATTTGTTGCCTCTGTCTTCAGGATGGAAGAAATCTTGTAGGCAGCCGGTTCATACCAAACACCAGTAAATTTCCACCAGACCACATGGCATCACATCCCAGAAGACATATATTAGTACAGATTATTTATGCTTTCACCAACTGTTTAATTTCTGTGTTATCTGTTTAGATGTTGAGTTCCCAGAGAAAACTAAACTTAGATATGTGGAGAAAGTACCACAGATGCATGGAAATATTCGACCTCCAAAGATGACTAAGAGCTTGAAGTTCATGCGTGGACCAGAAGAGGTCCACAATTTTCTTCTTCATCAGCAGTTTGGAATTATTGTGAGTGTTATTGCGTTTAACAGTGCTTTTAGTGTAGTGTGTTGCTATTTGAAATGCTGTAGTTGGCATGGTTAAATGTGGTGCCTGTATATGACCCATAATGCATACATTAATCAAATATATATATATATAATAGTAACAAAAGTCACACAAATATATTGAAGTAGTTATATACACGGTGATCTCCTATACATGTTTTGGCCAACCATCTGGCCATGTTCATGGAGGTGAAATACAAAGGATGAATACATTAAAAATTAAATGACTGAATTATCAGAACCAATCCACATATATAAAATATCAAACATAGAAACCGTAATGTAAATTACATGAATGTAAGTTTTGACCTACAAGAAATATAGTAATGTTGGATGGGTGGTATATATAGAAGTTCCACATAGTAAGTCATCATTCTGTGTATACCATCATCCTCATCCCCCCTTCCTTCTTCTCCTCCTCCTCCTTCCAGTGTAAAATTCAGATCTGTTGTCGTATGTGTAAATGGATTCCATTCCCAGTGATACTTGTCTTCATTCAAAGAGGGAAATTTTTTTTTAAGGTTCTGCATTATATCATAATGTGCATTCACTTCTAGTAATTTTTATTAGCAAGGAGTTTTATTTTAACTTTCAATCTAATGAAATTTTGCAAGCTATTTTAATACAATACAGTATTTATTAGTTGTACATCAAATGAAATGTGCTCTGTATTTTGCAGGTTGCACTAATCTGTTTTAAAAATACGATATTGGTACTGATTTTCCACCCTCCATTTTTGGGATGTATCTTATTCCATGCAGTTACTAGCATTGTTCTGTCATTAAAAATAGGCATTAACTGGAGGTCGTATGAAGTGGGGTCATTTTGAAATGGTTCGTCTTGGAATTCTGCGAAACATGGACCAAAACCGAATGTTTGCTCTCTGGAGAATTGATGCACCCTGGCAACCTGTCACAAAAAAGGTACTGTATGTGTAGGATTTTGTGCATGTTACATAAGTGGACAACTGAAAAGTTTCAGTCTAAAGTTAATCATTAATTTGAAACAAGTAGTATTCATTTCATACTTTATCTTATGTTTTCAAATTAAAAGCATTGTTCACACATTGAAGCAATCCTTGAAATGATAATGTTGAATTTTCAGGGTCAGGGTCAGCGTATGGGTGGTGGAAAAGGACCTATTGATCACTATGTGACTCCAGTCAAGGCAAGAAGAGTTATTCTAGAAATGGGAGGAAAGTGTGAATTCATAGAAGTAAGTCACTTATGAAATGGCTGTATACTAGTAAAGTATTTCCAGTAATATATATTTATATTTACATTTATATGCATATTTTATATCATGGTTTTAGTTTGAAAATAGGAACCCAACCAATATGTTAAATAATCTGTTCTTGTTTGCAAAGTATTAGGACCCTTGACAAAAGTGCATTTTCAGTGCACCTAACTTAAAACATGTAAACTTTTAGTTTCTTGTGACCATGCAGAGCCCATTAACAAAGTTGCACCTATTGAGAGTCTCATTCTTGTACTGCAGTATGATGGAACATGAGGTTTCTTATCTAAACATGATACTCATTTGGAAAAAAAACCATTTCACGATATTTTATGGCTGCACAACACATTTTCACAAATACATTGATACCTCGGCTAACGAGTGACCATGCTAACGAATTTTTCGGCTAACAAAGATTTTTTTTTTTTCACTGTTATTCGGACTCGGCTAACGAATATGGATTCGGCTAATGAATGTTTTAGTGGATATGCACGCTAACATAAAGCAGCAAACATGAATGGTCGGGCCATTCCAGGAGCTTATCTTTTTCATCTGTATGTGTGTGACAAAGAAATGAGCTGACCGCATCACATAGGGGAGACTTAATGCTGCCTGGAAAAAGTTATGGCCAGACTGCTGCAAGATAAGAAGTGCTGTTTCCAGTGTTCAAGATGCTGAAGATGCTGCTGGGGAAGTTGCTGCTGAAAATGCTGACATTGTAGATAAGATAGTCTCCTTGGGCAAAGCATTACATTTGGAGGTAAATGAAGAAGATGTAGAAGAATTAGTTGAAGAACACTCAAAAGATCTGACAACAGAAGATCTTGAAGAGTTGAAAAAGCAACTGAATCAGGAAAGAGACAAGGAAG
>Ga0123355_10020960_pt1 | contig 10451 bp, 6 predicted proteins | sample TergutEmb28metaG_3_FD_89872 | JGI IMG/M metagenome (GOLD analysis project Ga0123355, IMG submission 89872) | Embiratermes neotenicus P1 segment gut microbial communities from Petit-Saut dam, French Guiana - Emb289 P1 | ecosystem: Host-associated > Arthropoda: Insects > Digestive system > Gut ... | reverse complement strand
TGCCTTCTAGTTATAGGCAGTGAGAAGTTTTCATTGCCAGTAGTACAATCACAATCTTGCCCCCTGCCTGCCTGTTATATTATCTCTCTGTGCATGTTGTGGCATTATTACTTACCACTATACCCACCCTAATTTTGATGCAGTACAATATTTTGAAACACTGTCCCAGACTGTTACTGGTAATCTACAGTTGCTCACTTCATTAAGTTGCTGGCATTGGATCAGACAGCCAGAGTTAAGTTTTTAGGAGAGGTCATATTCTTTGCCACCAAATGTACAGCTCTGGAGCCATAGCAGTGCCACATTTTACAAACACAAATAGCACTGCACAGTAGGATGAGTGTGAGTGATAAACTGGAACAGATATGATAGCAGACAGTAATGGTCCAATTTATGATAGTATTATCTCCTACTTTTTCCCCCAAGGGTGTGAAGAAAAGTTCCAGGAAACCTCATCCATGATCTCTTAACACTGGACTCAAAACATAGACCCTTATGAATACGACACTAGTGTTATAACCACTATAGAGAACAACTAGACCTCATAAGGTACCAGTACTTTCTCTTGGTAAAGGCTGTAAGAGCATAAGGCTAGGCATTTTCATGAATTTATTAGTTCAAGATATTCACATGCATGTAACTTACTTTGAAATGTCACCCACGGATAAGGAGATGACGCTAACCACTCACCTCTGTCTAATGCTCAGGTTAATGAATGGAACTCTGTAATCCCACGACCTCTTTTGTTTTCAGGGCGTGTGCTGGGACAATGTTATCTTTCCTACCTGAAGACCAGTCAAAATAGAGGTACAAAGAAAGAATAAAATGAAGCACAAAATATGGTTCTTCCACTGATGAAACAAAATGCAACTGTTACTTCCTGCTGTCACAAAAATCATTGTGGTTGACAGCTACTATACCTATGTCTGTATATCTTCATAACATGTCCCACCTAAACAAATTTTCTGGCTGCTGGCAGGAACTATATCAAACCCACCAAGCTGTAGATAAAACAGGCAAGACACAAATTACAGAAATGGTACAGTGTAGTCAGGAAAGTGACTGTGTTACAGGCTGAATTCTGGGGAAATTGTGGTGAAAATACAAAATAATGTTCATTTTAACAGTCAAATACCTGATGGTCATATCTGAACTTCTTTTTCAATACCTCCCATATAAAACTTCTAACATAACAGTGCGATGAATTCAGGAGAAAGGTACCTGAATTTAAGGCTAAAGAGAATGAGATATGAAAAATGAAACACAAATAAACCAATCACTCAAAAATCACTGAAATGTCATTAGATGACTTCTTTGGACTGCAATAAAACATTCATACTGTAAGAAAATACAGACTACAGTCTCTCCCTGTTTTATTTGAATCCATGCAATTATCTTCATACACTGATCATTATTATTATTATTATTATTGTTGTTGTTGTTGTCCTGAAAATGTTAAAAAATTTCCTGCACACTGCAACAAGCATGCAAGACCCCAGAGAAAACTCTGGTCTACTGAACCTACAAGTTATTTAAATCACCACAGTTTAAAGGTTGAACAAAGGAAATGAATGATCTTGAATTAAAGTCTCAATTAGATTATGTCCTTTCCTGGCAGTAAAGTGCCTGGGGTGTGGCAATGATGACCCACTTCCTTCTAGTGCAGAGGCTCAGTATGGGTAGGGCTATACCTGTATCCGTCCTCGGTGCCTATTTGGCAAGTTATTGGACAGCCCATTAGGTAGTATATCTTTATTTGCTTAGCAGGATACAACTGGCATACAGACATAGGACATGGCTAAGACTGTAACTACCATATATTCTCGAATCTAATCCGCACCTGAATCTAATCCACATTAGTTTTTGCTGATATCTTAAATGAAAAAAAGTTAGTTCGCGGTTATAATCCGCACCTTTCCTTCAGCCGTCCCTTGCCTACAAGGCAGACTGATTCAGTTATGAGTGATGACGGCAAGTCTGATGAATAATAAATTATAAATATTATATATTATAAATAATAAATAAAATAATAAATTATTTTATTGTATAGTTCTTACGGCACGTACAGCGGCTCTATCATTTTTCCAAAATCCAGCTCACGACCACAAATCTAATCCGCACGTGATTCTAATCTGCATCTGATTTTTTAGCCCTCTGAAACTGTAAAAAGGATGCGGATTAGATTCGAAAATATATGGTATATCAGGTTTGCATGATCTGTCAGTGTCTACGTATTTACTTTAAAGTCTTTCTGACTGGATTCTCATTAAATATGAGAAGCTTCTTGAGATTTGATATTCTTTCCCAGTGACACAGCACCACATCTCAGAAGTCTAGTCTTCTTAATCAGTGTTGATTAAAATCTTTAAGATATTTTAATTTTGGACACATTAGTATGTCCATATAAGCTGATATGAAACTGGACTTCACTTAAGAAATAAAAGTGGCTTTCGAAAGGCACATGTCTAATACAGAACTTACCATATATTAGTTCATTTCAAAAAGTTTTTATCATAAATAACACTGAAAAATGTACATCAAAAAATATTTCATGCTGTATAATATGTGTGTGTATGTGCCCTACATGGACATCCAAAGCAGTAAGAGATTCCCAGTCATGAAGAACTCATTGTGGCAATACGTACTCCAGACTGGAGTGCACTGTTCGATTCACATTTATTATTATAAAGTTTGAATGCTTTATTAAAAACATACCTTACCCATTTACATATATTTGCTTGTATCATATACTTTGTTGCAGGTTCTGACTATAAATTCAAAACCTAAATAGTAATCACTATCAAATTACAGTGACACCTGCATATATATATTTGGTTGACATCTTGAGTAACATTGCATACTGATGTGTTTGAGCGAGCACATCTGCACAACTAAACGCTGTAACCAATGCTTATTCACTGGACTTTACACCATTTGGCACTGTGATGGTTACCCTGTTATTTGTTCCCAGTGATTTTGTTAGTTTATCTGCAGCAATTTGTATTGCTGGTTTCATTAATCCTGGAACATGAGTTTTATTTTCTGTTGAGGTAACTGGAAGCTTACTCCTAGGATTGTTATCACTTTCAATATGAATTTTGTTTGCACTGTTTGTAGCTTTGGGGTCGCTGTTGTAGCTGTGTGGTGGTCTGGAACTGGAACTCTTCTGTCCAGGATGTTGGAAGTTCACAGAGACTGTTACAGTGCCTTTTGCTGAGGCTGTTTGTTTTGAAGCTCCATTTTGTAGAGTATCCTGTAATGAAAATAAATATAACAAACTGACTGCATGGAGCAGAGACCTTCTTTGAAAGCTGACAGCAACCCAGCTGGTGAAGAAACCTGAAGGTCCAAATCACCAGTCTTTCCTTCCATGCAGCACGAGAATTGTTTAATATAATTGTGCTATGTTTTATTATATACATGTATGTATATATATATATATATATAAAACATACAACAGTTGAAGAATAAGAACCAACTAGATGCTACTTATTATGTTATTTTACTTCTAATAGGCTGAACATGTTTTGGGCATTACTATGCCCATCATCAGAAGCTTACAACTATAATGCTGATTACCACATTGGCCATTTCATTACTGGTTTGCTGTAGGTTGGAAGTTAGTTGTGGGTAGGTTGGGGTAGTGTACGGGCTGCAGGCTATAGCACAAGTCGTGCTATAGCCTGCAGCCCAGAGGGTGGTCAATGCCACGCCCCTGCCGCTTTACCCCCGAGAATGCCCCGGTATCCACCATATAGGAGGCTGGGTGTGCCCCAGGGCCAGCCTAAATGGATGTGGAAAATCTCTCCCCCCCCCCACACCGGTATGTGATCCCCGGGCTTTCTAGCCCACAGTGAACATTCCAGAGTAACATCCAAAAGTTCTAGGACCTGATTTATATTACCAGATGGGGCTCTATAAATGCAACCAATACCTAGACTAGTTGCAACTGTTTTTAGTTTGACTGTACATATTTCAAACAATTTGTCTCCACATGATTTTTTAGGTCTTTTCTTTACATATTATGTATTTTCTTGGTAAAATACACACACCTACTTTCAAAATTATTGCTTCGACTAAAACTGTCTGCTAAATCATATCCAGGCACTGAAAAAGTTAGTAGTTGTTAAACTAGAATGGAGTGTATGTATTTATCTAACACAACTATATGATGGTAGAGATATGTATAGAATTTATTACATAACGAACAACTGTATGTTTCGGCACTTTACACTGGCCATCTTTCAGGTTGAGAAATGAAAAAACTTAGTAAGTAGCTATACTCGACTTATGTGGGTTGTATACAGTGAGGAGGTAAGAGGTGAGGTGGGTACGAGATCTGGCATGTGTTATGTGGAATGGGTGGTGTGGGTACATGTACCCACACCACCCATCCTACTAAGTTTTTTCATTTCTCAACCTGAAGACGGCCAATGTATAAGTGTCGAAACATGTAGTTGTTCTTTATGTAATAAATTCTATACATATCTCTACCAGCATATAGTTGTGTTAGACAAATACGTACACTCCATTCTGGTTTAATTATAAACACAACGGGGATGACGAACCTTATGATTATTTAGTAGTTGTCGTTTCTTAATGTGGTAATCACACACACACACTTATATATATATAAGATGAGGTCTGAGATGACCTAAAACAATACTGCTGAATTCATCTACTTTATTATTAGGCTTCTTACATTTTTATGAAAGTTAATCACGTTATCACTTTCCTTTTACTTATTATTTGATACCAATTCTGCACAAAATCTTCATTGCTTGTTACTCGACATTTTCTTTGTCTTTGTGTTAATCCCGTCCTGTATAATGTATTATATACCATCAATACACAACAATATATCAGTACACTGATACCATATACAGTCAGGTCTAATCCAGGCCTGTTTTTCACTATTTTCTATACTCAAATCCAGTGTAATCTCCTCATTTGTATTTCTAGTATTACTAACTTTATCAACATCATTATATATTGATTTCATGCAAGTAATCTAACTGATTCAGCTGATTTCCCAATTCCTCCTGCCATGTCCAACAAACAGGATCACTTGTTTTGTGCAGAAGCTAATTTTGTACCAATAGCCTCTTTCCCTTTCTTTTTCATGCAAAGGCCATGCTTAGTACATAAGTCTCTTTCAAACACTATGCTTATCAGTGATACATTATCAAAATTTTCGTTATGTTACTTAATTTCTTACTGCATGTCCTAACTTCCTTTTTGACACAAAAGTGATGGTTCAAGTCAAACCTATGTGGAACAGGAACCAATGCAATATTTGTATGCTGATTCCTTCTCAAGAAGTCCTTTATTTAAAGAATGTCTAGCAACATCATTGCTGTCTCCCCCAAAAAATCACTATATCCTCCTTTGTTAACCTGTTCGTTTCTTAACTGACCATGTCTGCCAACGCTGACACACCTGCACCAAGTCACGTAACCTACCACTTTATATGATTTGTCCAAATTTTGTATTGGTTCACTTGCACAGCCTCGTGTACGACAATCACCAATGGAAGTCATTTTACATCTGTCATCTTGATCACTACAATCATTCTCACTTCTTGATGCTGGTATGGAAAAGTTTTTGCCAACTAATGGTGCAACACAATTTCCATTTACTATCACCATTTGGAAAGTCCATGAAGTTATGACTATGGGCATGTTTTGGACTGTCCTTTTCCATACTGCGTATTACACCTATTTGCCATAATATCAGACCACTTCTATGTCTATACTGAAGTCTCCTTACAGCCACACTTCAAGGTCAAAAATCTTTCTAATTTTATGATTAACCTTTTGGCGTTGGAATTATTTTTTAAATTTTAGCACACCCTGTATGTAAAATGTGAATAATACAGGCACCAAATATGTTAGATTTATGAAACAAACTGCATTTTGAAGAGGAAAAAACGGAGAGTATATACCATGTTTAAAATATTCAGATTTGTTGAATAAATAAATAAAATGCAACATTTAGAGGTTAGCGGTGCGGTACGACCACTATAGTCGTCGTTAGGCATCAAAAGGTTAAGGTCAACGTAAGTTGTCTAACCTGAAGACAGTGGCCATACCATACAACTCCTGCCCTCATTCATGTACCAACTAATCTCTAATATTTCATCATCATATACTATATTATTTGCATTTAATATTTCATGATTTACATTTCAAACCGGAATACTCAATAATCTTATTTCACCAATATACCTTTCTGTCCTTCCTGTAATTGCTGCCATGTAATCAGATTGTGGACAACCAATACAGGAGTGCTGGCTATTACATTATAAATGACTTAACAGATGAATGAATGAATGATAAATAAATAAATAAATAAATAAAAAAGGCAGCAGTAAATATATAAATAAATAAGCTTTGTGGCATTTATTTGATAACTAACACAATGCACTTAGTGAATTATTCCATAATAATAAGGGTACAGTAAATTATCGAGAAATTCACGGTGGATTCGAGCTGGTTCAAAGAACATTGCAATGAGGGAACTTGAGATGCAAGCACAGAAACTGAATAAAGAGAGTGGGAATATGTTAATATGTTAATATGTTAAATTAAACAGAAAGAATCAGATATTTCCCTATACTTCAGATTGATTACTTAACAGCACTACATTAATTTCATATATTTTATATCAAAGGATAACTGAAAATGAACTGGGTGAGATGTGACAGAAGGTAGTCATGATATATATACAGGGTGTTTCACGACTTGTGGACATTATTGCAAGAGGTGATTTCCTAGGTCTTTGTGATCAAAATTTCGTATAAACATGTGTCCGATTTTGGACGGTCACAGAGTTATGACCGCTTGAAACTTAGAATAGTAGGTAACGATTATTGACAATAAACGGAACAAAATAATAAACCACCAGCAAAATACATGACACATTTAGTGTATAAATGTAAAGTTAACTTCGTGAAATTACCTTTAATTTGAATTGATCTGTGCTTAAAACTGGTTTTCGAAAATGCCACCGCCAGCCACAACACAGGCTGCCGCTCGGTTGTGAACTGTGCGAGTTGCTCATTGCAGCTTCCGCTGACTGTTTCTCATGTGTTCTGTGACATCCAAAATGTGACCAAGCAATGCATCTTACGTTACCACCTTCACACTGTAAACCAGTTCTTTCATCCATCCCCATACACAATAATCCAGTGGGCTTAAGTCTGGAGACTTGGCTGGCCAACTGTGGGGACCACCACGTCCGATCCATTGCCCAGGGAAACAAGAGTTCAGGAAATTTCTAACTTCACGTGAAGAATGAGGAGGAGCTCCGTCATGTTGGAAATACATACGATCTCGTTTATTCAAAGGCACATCCTTCAAAAGTCGGAGCAATTCCTCCTGCAGAAATCTGAGATATGCCTCTTCTGTAAGATGACCTTCCAAGATGAAAGGACCAATCAGTTGATCATCCAGAACTGCACACCACACATTGACAATAAAACATAGTTGAAAGTTGCTTTCCACAGTGGTATGGGGATTCGCATCTGCCCACACATGAGAGTTGTGTATATTACTGACACCATTGTGATTGAATTGCGCTTCATCAGTAAACAGGATGTAATGAAGCATGTGGTGACTGCCACTGAGCCACTTGCAAAATTCCAGCCTCTCAGCAAAATCGCCAGGTCCAAGATGTTGCACTCGCTGTACATGGTATGGATACATGCCCTCTGCATGCAGTATTCTCCACACTCTCATGTACGGAACGTGAAGACGTCTTGCAATTCTTCGCGTACTCACACGTGGACTGCTCTGTGCCATCTGAACAATGCCTTCTTCTTCATCGACACCTTCATTAACATCACACTTGGCTGCAATGCGAATGCCGGGAAGTGTACTGGTATCTCGCAATGTCTGGTAAACTCGAGTAAACACTCTTCGGGTTGGTATTCTACGGTTTGGAAAACGTTGCTGATATTCAGCTACGGCATGAACTGAATTACCGTCACAAAATCTGTACACATAAATCATATCTGCATACTCTGTAACTGAAAATGTAAATGGCATCGTGAACGTAACAGATGCACCGAGATGAGAATATGTATGGGACTAACAGGCACTCTACACTGTCGCTTCCACCACCCACGCCTTTATGAAACTATCGCCGTACTGTTCTGAACACCAGGAGCCGGCACAGTCACTGTAATGTAAGTGATAAGGGTTTTTGAACACATAGTAATAGCTGAGTCATGCAGTATACACTGGCCAGGTGAATACCCACCCACCCCACCTTCCCCGCATTCCTTAAATACCTTCCAAACGTCGTGATAAGGAAAGTGGACTGTTTGTAGATAGGTGGGTGAGTCAGGTGGCTAAAATAATGCTTGCAATGCAAACGATAAGCCACCAAGTTGAGTACATCACCTGCCAGCTGTTTCCGTAAACGTGGTTCACACAAGGGCGTGCACAGGAAGTAAAAAAGTGCCCTTAACTCAGTAACCGTCTAAAATTGGACACATGTTTATATGAACTTTTGTGATCACAAAGACCTAGGAAATCACCTCCTGCAGTAATGTCCACAAGTCGTGAAACACCCTGTATATCTCAAAGTATTATACAGGCAGCACTCTCAGGAACTGAGTAATAGTGGCTTGTGTCAATTCTCACAGAACAAATTTACCTGCGAATCATTCTGCTTTTGCAGATTTGATCGCGACAATGTCTGAGTCAACTCAGAATGCAGTTGGCCGGTGATATTTGAGCCATCAACTGATGACGTTGACTTCCTGACGTCGGCAGCAGGTGCTGAAAGGAAGTCAAACCGTGTTGGAATTCTCCTCTCTACTCCCGATGGATATTCACCTATTGTTACGGAGATTGGACGCTGCTTGCCTGTTGTTCTCCCGTCTCTCAATGTTGACTGGTTGGTACTACTCAACACAGATTGAAAGGTAGTCAGTTTATATCCATAAAGGAATTAATATCATCAACACAATTTTTTTCAATTTTACATATATCTACAACTGTTACTCAGGCAACATGCTTCAACTGATCTTGGTCACCTTCAGGCTTTCTACCGTCATAAAAAGTAAAAATATACAAAACCAACTAGATGCCACTTATTATTTTATTGTACTTCTTATAGGCTCAACATGTTTCAGGCATTACTATGCCCATCATCAGTAGCTCGCGACTATGATGTTGATTACCACATTGGTCATTTCGTTCTTGGTTTGCTGTATGTTGGAGGTTAGGTGCAGTTAGGTTGGAGTAGTGTCCGGACTGCAGGCTTTAGCCTGCAGCCCGCTTTTACCCCCAGGAAATACTCCTGGTACTCATTTCTATTAGAGGCTGAGTCGACTCCAGGGCCATAGTGCGATCAGAAGGATTATGTCATGAAAAATTCCAATGACATCATGTGGAATTGAACCAGCGACCTTCCGATTTGTAGCACAGCACCTTAACCACTGTGCTACCGTGGTCCCCCCAATCACCATCTATACTTAAATAAATTTTCAGGTTTATATGAAAATAGTTGTTGAAAGAATGTTCGTTCTTTGGGATTTTATGCCATGAAGTGTGCTTTGTTTGTCTAGATGTGTCAAAGGAACCTGCTGTCTCCATTTTCAGGGTGACTGAACTGGTTCAGGCAGATCATACAGTGATTGGCCAAATTCCTTCACACCCAAACACTACAGCATCCGCGAGAACCAATTCAGTCACCCTCAAGATGGAGGCAATACATTTTTCTGAAACATATAAAAACATACACATTGCTGAAATAAAATACTTACCTTGAATTTTGTGTTTTATTCTTGTTTCTTGCTGGTACAAAATATGTTTCAGGTGGTTTGGGTTTTGGGGACTGAGGATTTTTAAGCGTGAAAGACTCTATAGACTGCATTTCCACAGCATCGGCATTTTGTGGTTTGGACTGACTAGTAGCAGCAGAGGTTTTAGTGAGATTTGTTGCTGCAAGCCTGCTTTGTGGGTTCAGCAGTGGTTTACTTGGAGTATTTATACAAGTTTGTGAAGATGAGTGTTTTCCTTGAAGTGCAGAGTTCCTGTTCATAGTGCTGAGTGACACAGTGGGAGAAGATACAGATGAAGATGAACTTGTGTCATAGTCAGGCGTTGGACATGATGGAGGCCTCCCATTCAGCGACGATGCCAGTGACAAAGCTGGTGAAGGTGATTTCCGAGATGAACTTGAACTTTCCGATTCACTTGTTGGCATCTCAAACAAAATGAGGAAAACATATTCTTAATTAGATGCACATAGTTTAAATAACTCAGAGTAATTATGTCTACAGCTAGCCAGTGCTTGTAGATATATGTTTAAGGCTGACAATATACGGGGTGTAACAGGAGGAACGGACCAGACTTCGGGAGGGTGTTCCTTATGTTATACTATACCGATATAACCCAAAACACCTATATCCAAAGTTGAACGGTTTGGGAGATAATGGC
>Ga0123355_10020959_pt1 | contig 10451 bp, 4 predicted proteins | sample TergutEmb28metaG_3_FD_89872 | JGI IMG/M metagenome (GOLD analysis project Ga0123355, IMG submission 89872) | Embiratermes neotenicus P1 segment gut microbial communities from Petit-Saut dam, French Guiana - Emb289 P1 | ecosystem: Host-associated > Arthropoda: Insects > Digestive system > Gut ... | reverse complement strand
GTGGCAATTATTCATTTCAGCGAAACTTTTTTCCGCTTGCGAGATCATGCATTTTCAGTTTCAAGTTCAATTACTGTGTTCGAGCTGTTAATGCTCTCTGATTGTTAGGAGAGAAGACAGACACAGTCAGTAATATGTGTGCCACTAACCTTTATTGTAATCAGTAAAATGTCCATTACGGTACTGTCCTGAAATAACTGCTATTTTGTTCAACCGACGTATCACTGCAAGGTAACTTTATGAGGCACATGCAACAAGGGCAGGATCAGCTTGCTTTTTCAAAGAAACCATCAACAAATTACTTTTTTTTTGATTGTAGATTCGATGAATTTCGATGATGAATGTGAAATTAAATGAATTCCCTTGACACTGCGTCAAGCTCTGCTGTTTAACACAATGCATTTGCTAATTAAGTTTTGTTTAGAAAGAAATGTTTAAGTTGTACTGTTGCTTTTTTTTTAATATAAAACTGGGAATACAGTATTGAATGGGTACTAACATTGCGTTTCACTTATACGTTGTGCTTCCCGTAGGTTTAGAGATTTCCGCACCTAGAAGCTGCGGCCAAATTTAGGACAGTGGACATTGTTACTCCCCACGCATTGCGCTGGAAGGGTGTTCCATTGTTGTAGGCAAAACGACAGGCAGAACCGAAGTGGCAGCTAGTGGGATACTTTAGCACGGAGTTCATGAGATTGTTACTGAACCACAATTGAAATTTGAAAGTCAGGGAAATGTTGAAGCAGTTTTCATGGAGAGCAATCAGTCAAACGAAAACTAAAACAGCCTACTGGCCTGCATACACCTAAGGCGCTGTTAAGGTTAGCTGCGATGACCTGGACTTCTAGCACGCATGGGGGAAAGAAGAAACGAATTCTGAATTTGTATACAGGAAGGGGAGAGAAGATTAATATTGACTTGAGAAAGAGATGGTAATGGAATGGGAACGTTGCACGGTTCGGGGAGATTCGAAATGCATGCACAATTGTACTGGTGAAGTAAGAAGGATAGCATTTTGAGCATAGGTGGGAGAATAATTTGAAAAATTATGTTTGAAAACAGTATGGGGGTCACGGCCGGATGAAATGCCTCGTGGAGGTCTGGCGTTATCTGTAAGAGCAGGGAATTTGCTTAAGTTAAGCACATTTTAAACAAAAACGTTGATCCGTGGGGAACTTAAAGATGCTGGTTGGCCGTAGAGTTGAAGGTCACTCCTTGTTAGATCCATGTGAATTCGCTGCAGTGGGTACTTTTTCTAAAACTTAACAGTAGACTTGATTTTTTAAAGCAAATAAATTTCTAATTTTGCTTGTTATGTCAGAGAGAAGATGTAACGTGGAAGTTAATGCGGGCTTTTTGTACAACATGTAATAGGTTGTTTCTGCTCATGAAACGATAAGAAATATTTTATTTGTAAATGGTATTCCGAAAAGTCACTGATGTGTCTAATTTTTTTCCCGTATTAATACTTCGATTCTTTAATATGGTATCTGTGCATTCATGAATTCTTCGTTATGTATTTGATGTCACTGAAGCATACATTTTATCATCGTTATCATCATCATAATCATCATCATCTTGTTCGTGGTTTTGTCGCCAGTGGCCTGTTCTGCACGCACTGGGATAGTTCTTGATTAAACCAATCTTCAGTCCGTTGTTCGACGCGTCGTTTTTGTGTCCTATCAACGCTCCGTTTTTCTTACCCTTCCACCATCCTAGGTTTACCGTGCAGCAGTGTATGTCTACAGTTACACATTTTTTGTCTTTACTGGGATGTCAAGGAGAATTTTAGATTCGGCACGATGGCGCCACATGTCCAGCACAACACGGGATAGATATCCCGAAGGAATTTATCGGCGACAGAATAATTTCGAATGGATTGTGATCACTCAAGATTTAACATCTTTGACTTTTTGTGGGATATTAATAAAGGAATAAGAGTTCAGTAGTAATCCACAAAGTAGAATACGGCTGATTATGAATGCCGAAGATGCCATAAGCGGCATAACGATACAAAATCCTACCACGCATGTCTCTGAACACGATCAAGAAGATGGATGCATATATTCTGAGAGCTGGAGGATATTCCCTGCATGTTTTGTGAACACTCATGTAAAATCTACGTTTAATTATGTACGATAAAACATTCTATACTTGTGCATGATTTTCAGTTGATTATTTTGTACTTCACCTGCTAATATCATGTAAGATCTGACCCTTTGAATTGTGGAATGACAGAGTTTTATTAAATGTCCAAAAATATTCAGGCAAAAAAAAAACAGCTATTTAGTTCTCAAGGAAACCGCTAAAACATCCGTCATCGGGCCTATTCCTACCCGGCCTGATGTGTGAAGGCTATTTATTTTAGCCGAAACATGCGGCTGATTTCCTTGAGAAGTGAGCTTTTGTAATTAAGCTGAATATTTTTGTACTTTTAGTTGTACTGTAAATACAACTGGGATGAATTGGCAGAGTCTTAATTAATCGCAACAGGCCCATTGCTTAAGAATTCAGTCTTTGTTACAAGGTCAAGTTTCTGTATGCTATTTAGAGAAATAATTTATGATTTAGAGGGTCACTTGCAAGTTGGCTGCTTCAGAGGGCACAAAGTAGTTCGTTACTGTCATAAGTCGGTTCTTTTCATCTAAGTCTAGTAACAATTGCAGTCATTTGATGATTGTGTGGCGGTGCACCATTGATACAATAATATAAACGGCCAACTAGATGGAACAATAATAATTTTATTAACAATTTCAATCAGCTCATCATGATTCGGGCAATAATTTCGCCCATTCTCAGGAGCGCTAGACTGTGTTTACAGCTTGTGGTATAAAGCACAGACGATGCTGCCTGCTGATGACCAGGATGAGATGGAACTGGTGTAACCAGTTATATATACTCATCCTGGTCACCAGCAGGCAGCGTCGTCTGTGCTTTATACCACAAGCTGTAAACACAGTTTAGCGCTCCTGAGGATGGACGAAATTATCGCCCGAAACATGTTGAGCTGATTGAAATTATTAATAGAATTATTATTGTTGTTGCATCTAGTTGGCTGTTTATATTATTGCAGTCATATTCGTCACTTTATGTACCACAAAGTTTAATATTCTGAATTTACTTATCCTGGCCACGCAGTGCCTTTGTGTGTTTCGTATGGATCGCAGAACAAAACAGCCATTATTTACCAACACAGTATTAACTGATTGGTGTTTAATTTTTTTCACCATGGACGTACGTTATGTGGTGTACATTACCAAGCAGTTGTCAGTCGCCATCAATACCACTAGCAGAGAGCTGCGCTGTTCTGCGTTATTACGCAGCGAGTAATGGCGATTTCTTACCGACGTTTCGGGAAAACCTGTCGGTCCCGATAGGTTCCGAAACGTCCGCAAGAAATTATCACTACTCGGTGAGTAATAACGCAGAAGAGCGCGGTTCTCATCTACTTCGCGGCGGAAGCCTGAAATCCCACAGCAATACGTACACTCAATTTGTTTTATCAGATCTAACAAATAGTTGTGTCATGGTGGTTGATAACTGCTTTGATTGTTTTTTTATAACCGAGATGGGGCGTGTTTACTGCGTGGTACAAGCTGAATATTTTTATGTAGTTCAGATCTGATTTAGTCTTTGAAGGAATAACGAGCTTGACAACAGCAAAGGAAAGCCTACTACAGACAGAACACTAAAAATAAATAATACGTAAGATAAATGTGCATTAAAAAAATAAAAGACACTTTGCATATTAATATATTTAATTGTCTGTGACGAAATAAGTACTTTTTTTTATTTGGCGCGAGAGCCCCCAATGAGTCAGGGCGTACTCATTCACGAGGTTTCTAGCTCACACACGACTCACCATAGTCGGAAGGCCTCCTCCAGGCGAGTGATCAGCCCGTCGCAGAGACCTCTTCCTGACAACACACAACACTCACGACAGACATCCATGCCCCCGATGGGATTCGAACCCACAATCTCAGCAGGCGAGCGGCCACAGACCTACACCTTAGAACGCGTGGTCACATTGACTTGCAAATAAGATCATTCAGTGTCAATAAATATCATTTTTCTTGCGGACAGCATTGAGCGCAGGAACACGTCAGGCTGAGGGACTGAACTTGACGTAATGCAGAACACCAAATACAGAATAATCTCCCCATGGCTAGAAATAATAACGTTACGATGTTTTAGCTCCTTGCCTTATTTCTCAGACGTTAATTTTTCTTCCTTCTTTTTTTTTCTTTGTTGATGCTGTTTAATGACAGGACAGGCTTACATGTTAAGTTTTAAGATGAATTTATTGTTTAACGTACGCGACTGTAATTTACTCTGAACACGGCATGAACCGTCCAACATGTGCATGAGGTTTCAGATGGCACCCGTATGCGGAGATGCTGTCGCACCTCTAAATGTGCCCACACTCACCGAATAATGTACATCAGCTTCACAGGCGTTTGTTAACAATGTAGATAGATATACTATGGGTCATTAATCTGCGTATTCAAAGGCAGCAGGTGGCCCTGAACCGTTTTAATAAAGTGGCGTGTTGAGAGGTTGTAATTAGGACACTTATACGAGCTCGTAAAGCTGAATTAACGTCACAAGAAACACGTGGTGTAGATTAGCTTATGAATTAACACTTTTTGTTCTATTTGCAACGAAAATTTTTTTACAGAAGTTGCGAGTGTTGACTTGGCTATTTCTGTCTGTGCCCATCTGTACGCTTTCAATCGTGCCTATTGCTCGTTCTTGCTTTTAGAAACTTTGTACAGAGAACCGCAATAAAGATGTGACAATACGTGCTCATCAATAATCATGATCCTTATAGGTAAAATTAGCCCTACTCTGAATTTTTCATCACCTTATGAAGACATGGGCCAATGGAGGTACAATTCCATGCAGTCTTAACTTCAACGCTAGATGGAAGAAGTGAGTGACCAGCTTCATGCTCCGGCCGTCTTGTTCACGGGGGAGTCTTTAGGTGCCCATATATGAGGCTAGATAGGCGATGGCCGCTTTGCAGAATTTGGGGAAGGCAAAGATCTGTGGTCGTGCTGAAGATCAAATTCTGATTCCTCCACCGTCGATGTCGGGAGTCTAGTACCGTACTGACTGAGCTACCCCTGTCCCTTAATTTTCGTTAAATATCAGAGGAGTTAGAGAATGTTTAAAATAAAACTTGTAAATGGCAACGGGCCTTGAAATGTTGGCACGCATAAAGGGTTTTGCATAACGAAGTATTTCAGAAGTTCCTGCGACCAGCCACCTCGACACAAGCTTTTATTGGTTTCCCTGTGTCTATAAGCAAATGCTGAGACGGTTCGCAAGATTCAAAGTTGCCACTACATGCTTCTCAGGTAGCCCTCCCGACTTAAATTTATTAGTAACCAATTTCATATTTTGTATACATGTAAAACAACCACTGCCACCGGGTGACAAACCCAATTGCAGTTAATAATAATAATAATAATAATTATTATTATTATTAAATTTGGTTTACACTTTGTGTAAAGTGCAGTTTATGTGCCACCGATAAGAACAAAAACTGTTCTTATATACATTATTGTATGTATTGTATGTATTTTACAGCAGTTTCCAGTGCGAAATTTCATCGCTGTCTTTTTAGTAGTTTTGAAGCTCGTATAGTCAGACAGACATGAGAATGCGACCTTACCCTTAGGCTTTCACTTCGCCCTGCGCAAAGAATGACCCTTGGTGCTTTGGATTGAGGTGGGTGGGAGAGACCAGAAATGCACACAAAATTCTGAACGTTATTTCTGAATGGAGGAGACCTTATAAGACATGGAGGTAGCAGGGACGATAACTTTAAAATGGACGTTAATATGTATTAAAATAGAAATATGTGGCCCTATTCATGGGACTTACTTTAGAGATTAGGGCTTTTTTTGGCATCTTAATACACCTTCGGTATCCATACAGAATGGATTTGCGTATCTTAACGACTTCTAACTCATCAAGAAGGATTATGCTACGTGCAGTTGGTCGTTAGGTGTTCATTTGATTGGTTAGTGAATCCTTTAGGTAATTATTTGGTTAGTAGGTCATTTGGTTAATTATGTGATTGTTTATGTAGTTAATTATTTGGCCTATTATTTCATTATTTGATCGCTTGTTAGGTAATTATTTGGCCTGGTATTTAATTGTTTGGTTCATTTAGTTAATTATTTGTTTGGTTGGTAATTTAATTAATTGCTTGGTTGGTTAGTCAGTCATTCAGTCAATTATGTGGTTGGTAGTCATTTGTTTGTTTGGTTATTTAGTTAAATATATGGCTTGTTAATTATTTTGTGAAGTATTTGGGTGGTTAGTAGTTTAGTTAATGTGGTTGGTTAGTTAGCCAGCGGTGACCAACTTGTTGTACTTCTGACACTGGATGCGTACTGTGAACTTTGGCCTCCATTTGCGTGTATCGTTTAACTGATATGCTCACGTGTCTCCGCATTACATCTTATAAAAAATGTAGACCATGTACTGATACAGAACACGGTGCGTCATAATAACCAACATTAGCTAATTTGCTACAGCAGCTGCCTCACCAGCTAAGTGGTAGAAATTTGACGTCACGGATAAATCAGAGCGTTTGATTAATAGTTTGGTGACGTCTTCACTTCGAACAAATCTTCGCCTACTATGTATTCACTCGTATTTCATAAGATTCTCGGAATAAACGGTGATTATTACCCCATTATTCTTTGTAATCGACACGCAGTGTTTTCTTTGATGAAGAAACTGAAATTTTTTATTTTAAATTTCACTTAGACATTCTTTAGAGACCTTAAATAAAATACGACAGATCTCCATTACAAAGATAAACCAGTTGATGTTTTTTTGTCTGAGATGCATATGAACATAATTAGGACACTTTATGTAAAAATACGGAGATTTTGTATGTTAATTCTGTGTTCTGTATGGCTGAAGATCATTTGGTCAATTTGAGAATATTCTTTAATAAAATGCCAAATTATAGTCTTCCGCCGCGGTGTACTTGAGATCTTGTCTCTTCTGGGCTGTTACGTGGTGTATGTTGAAAGCTGGTTACTGACGTTTCGGGACAGCCTATCGGTTCAATCGTCAAGGGTCAAGAAGTCCAAGTATTCGAAGACTGCTTCGAGTGCTTCACCACTTGCCGATAGGACTCCGCTTAAAAAGCGCAAGGTTGACGTTGTTTATGAAGATTTAAGTCTTCTGGCGTGATACGCCGTGTAGACTGGCAAACAGTTGCCGAAGTTTTGGAGAAACGTGGTACCTTCTCCTTCAACTTCCAGCACTGCAGTCTTTTTCGACACTGTAACTCTGAAGATGGAGGCACTTCCTTCATTCGAAATGGCCGCAACAACTTCGCTGTCGACGCTGCGTAGCTTCTCAGAAAACTGCAATCTTTGCTGCTTAAACATGTTCTCGTTGCCTTTCCTTCCCAACTACCTACCAATGTTAATTAGGATTTCAAAATTGCTTCCAGTAAAGCTGAATATAAGGATGGATGCCGTTTGGTGCGCGTTTGGCTACCACAAGTCTGGGGATTAAGAAACTGGCAGAAGCACAACAAGTGCTGCCTTCTCTCGAGTTTTCTGTTTTCTGGGAAAAACAAAATACGAATTTAATATTTTCATCTGTTTGTATTCCTTTCGTGATTCTTGGTAAACAGGTGCATGGATAAAGCGTAATATGGAAGCCTTTACAGTAATCTTATTTTTATATAAGTGAAAGAGTATGGAAATACTGTAGTGTGGGGCTTGATAACATGTAGTTGGTAGATATTGTATGAACATACGAGCCTTGAATTTGAAGATTCCGTGGTTTTGGGATGACGCCCCATCACTTGGTTTTCGACTCCCGACGTTTCGAATGAACAAGTACCTTTACCGTCAAGATTCAAGAGGTCCGATAGGTTCTTCTCGGTCCTCTTAACCCTTGAAAGTGCAGGCGTCGCGATCCTTCGAAACGTCGGGGGCCGATTACCCAATCATGCGGCTTCATATCCTAGAAAGGCTAAATCCTCATTTACGAACATATGAAAGGATGCTGCCCTCATCTTTACCATCCTCTTCTACCCTGAAGAAGAATGATGCACTTTCCTCGGAAACGTTAATACCTATCTACCAAACTACATGGCGTAATATTCCATAAGGCGGACCAATAAGCAGCGCCGTGAGAGCCTGATGTTGTGCAGAATAGAGGTGTAATTATTTGTTTTTTTTTTTTTTTTCCTCATGGCTCGACAGCCCTAGTGGACCTAGGCCTCCTCTGTGAGATTTCCCTATCACACTCAGACACGTCACACTCGGTAGGACTCCTCCGGACGAATGATCGGCTGGTCGCAGAGACCTCTACCTGACAACATACGACACTTACAAGAGATAGACATCTATGCCTCCGGCGCGATTCGAACCCGCAATCCCAGCAAGCAAGCGGTCGTAGACCCACGCCTTAGACGTCACGGCCACTGGGATCGGCTATTAATTGATATGGTTACGTTTTTTTTGTGATTCTTTGGCATTCATGGGTTTTTTGTTTTTTGATGAGTACATTTAAAGCCTCTTGTTGTTGTTGGCTTAAATCAGTTCAAAGTTATACAACTGAGCAGGTATCTCCCCATATCTCCACATTTGTTCAGCTGAATACCGAAAAATATTGGGATTCAGTTACCGAAACGTTCCGTTACGAATACTGGACGATGATCCGAATCCAAAACCTGGTTTTCAGTGCGTTATTCAACAGTTTGCATGTAGTGGTTTTGAACACGTGAACATTCTGCTACTGTCGAATGCAGCTGCGAATCACTTGCTTGTTCACTCAACGGTCATTAGTTTTTCAGCTAATTAATTAATTAATTAATTAATTGCGGTAACTGTTGTGACAAGTTTATGTGGCCTATGTAAACCAGGGCCAGCCAACATGCGCCTCTCGAAGAATGCATTTGCGGCTCTCGGTCACAATTTAACGAACGTGATATAGTAGGTCTACAGAAAATAATATGGCATTCTTAGTAACTGACCGACTTAATGCACAAATTCTTGTTTTATAATAAGCTTATTATATTCCTCTACGTGTTTCGAGCACTATTGTGCTCATCATCAGGAGGTCAAAATTGTATTATACAACATCTGGTATCACCACACACTGTAGGTGGCCGTCCGGTGCACTTGTGCGTCGGACGGCAAGGGAGACGGGAGAACTTACATGGTTATGATGGGGAACCTCGTAAAAGTAGTTTGCTTCTAAGACAGGTAAGAAAGTTACAAGGTTATGTTAAAACATATGATGGGGAAAGCTTGTGTAACGGCAGTGGGTTCAACTGTCTAGTGGAGAGCTTGGGTAAGATATCAGCCTCGTTGAACCGTCTAGTTTTGCTACCACGGCGTTAAACGGTTTGTTACTTAAATTCGTCCATGTAGTAACATTCTTAGCGAGGCACTACTTTTATACGACATTTCGCCATTTGCACTATATTTGGGGTCATATATAAAATAAATTTGGCTACAGAGATATCGTATTCGCTATACCGACTCGCTAGGGACTTCACGGTCCGGGGATCGAATTTCCGTGCCGGTCCTGACCGGCCCAAGTCCCGCTGAGCCTCTTGTGCAGTTGATACCGGCTGTTTCCCGGGATAAAGCGACGGGGGCGTGGCGTTCACCACCCACCCCCATCTAGCGCCGAGGTTGCGAATGGTTTGCAGTTATACCTCCGCCTACCTACTGTGCCTGCCTAGGCATGTCATGCGGTGACCTTTTCCTTTTATAAAACACGCCACCCTCCACAACATCGGATCACGCCCGACGCCAGTCCGGAACTAACTGGTATTCGGGCGATCAAATATTACGTAGTAGCTTATGAAAGTGTCACGAAAGTAAACTTCCTTTACCAGCTGCTGGATTTAGCACAACTTATTACGCACCAGATCTGTAATCATTTTAAGTATCTTCATCACCGAACTGATGACGGATGTGAAATTGTGATGATGTTCAGTGTAAAATACGATCTGGACGCTTAGTAGTTATCTTCCTCTGTTGTTGGATCTTGTTTCTGTAATAACAGTATTTTTTCCCCCTGCCAGTGCAGGACGAATTGCTGACCCTTTAGTACTCGTCTTATGCAGAGACGTCTTGATTATTGTAGCAGAGAAAGCGGATTTCCTTGAACTGTAAGAATTATCAAGGCCTAAAATGAGTGACGAACCCGTCGAGGATCCACATGAAGTTTATATGCCAGCCCTGGAGAAAACGGTAGTTGATAGGAGTAGGAAGAATGCACCTATTTCGCGCCTCACAAGACGCTACAAATGGTAAGACGCATACAGTAATGAACAAGTTTTTTTTTTCGGGGGGGGGGGGGGGGGGGGAGGTTATTTGTTTTTTTTCGAGGGGGAAAGAATGGACCTTGGGTGGGGGGTTCTCTAGCAGGGGGAAAAAAGTATGTAGGGGGGC
>Ga0123355_10020958_pt1 | contig 10452 bp, 10 predicted proteins | sample TergutEmb28metaG_3_FD_89872 | JGI IMG/M metagenome (GOLD analysis project Ga0123355, IMG submission 89872) | Embiratermes neotenicus P1 segment gut microbial communities from Petit-Saut dam, French Guiana - Emb289 P1 | ecosystem: Host-associated > Arthropoda: Insects > Digestive system > Gut ... | reverse complement strand
TATCTAATGTTGCCAACACCCTCTAATGTTGCATCTAAACTATCCGAAACGGCAATTATTATATCGCCTGCACCATTAAGGTTTATTGTAGCACCTGTCGTTTGTAGGTTACCAGCCATTATGTTGCCTGCCCCATTTTTAGTGATGGTTGCACTACCTGCATTGCCCCGAAACGTAAGCTCTGACGCACCATTTAAGTGCAGCTCAAGAGTATCAACTTCTAAAGGGGCAGCTAGATTAATAAAGCCGTTTGATGTTATTGAAAAGCTAGGGGTGATAATAGCCTCCCAATCCTCTGCGTGCAAAGCACCCCTCACATTTATGGCGGTAAGGTATGGTGCATAAATATAAACCCTTGGCCTATGGTCTACAGATATCATCCTGCCAGCATTAGATCTATCGAGATGCAAAGTGCCACGGTTTACATACACTTCATAAAAATCAAACAAATCATCCTGCAATTCCATATAAACTGCAATATTGTCAGATTGCCTAAAAACTACTACAAAAGAAGAGCCTCCACCAATTTCTAACTCATCAAAACTACTAACTTGAAATGGACGCAAAACCACCTCCGAATCAGCGTTATGCACCATATCATGCACCACATTGTTTGTGGTTGTGTTTCCAACTGTGCTTGATGTTGTATCTGAGCAAGCCCCAAGCAATGCCATAGCCCCAAGCATAAACATTGCAAAAGCAATAATTTTCCTCTTCATCTTTACAACCTCCATAGAATATATCTCGTACTAAAAGAAATCAACATCCCTTTCTAGCTCTCTATCTGCATAAGTTTTTGCCACGCCACCTTTGGCGGTTTCTCTAAAATCTGGATGCAGCCTTGTGCCCACATTACCCATGGTGGCCACCATTTCATCAAAAGTGAGCAAGCTTTCTATACCAGCCAATGCCATGTCGGCACAGGTAAAGGCATTTGCCACGCCTATGGCGTTTCTTTTTTGGCAAGGCTCTTCAACATAACCCATTACAGGGTCGCATATAAGGCCTAAAAGGTTTGAAAGTGCCATGTTTGCAGCTGTTAAGCATTGCTCAGGCGTGCCGCCAAACAGCTCCACAAGGGCCGAAGATGCCATTGCCGAAGCCGAGCCAACCTCCGCCTGGCAGCCCCCACAAGCTCCTGAAACTGTGGCGTTTTTTGTGATGATATAGCCCACAGCGGCGGCGTTGTAAAGGGCATTTGCAATAGCCTCATTATCTAAATCAAAATCTTCTTGTGCGGCTAAAAGCACCCCTGGCAAAATGCCTGCAGAGCCTGCGGTGGGTGCGGCCACAATGAGCCCCATAGAGGCATTAACCTCCATAACGCTCATAGCATACATAACAGCCTTGGCATTTGTAGCCCCAGAAATAGGGGAGGTGCTGCTGATATATTGTTTTATCTTTGACGCCTCACCACCAATAAACCCCCCCATAGACCGCTTAGGCTCTAAAAGGGCTGATTTGGCTGATGAGTGCATGATTTCAATAACTTTTTGGATGCGTTCTTTAAGGCTATCTTCCGTTGTGTTGTATATATGCATCTCACGCTGTGCCATTATTTTGGAGATGGGCAAGTTTTGTTTTTTGCACAGCCCTAAAAGCTCTTTACCGCTACCAAACTCTATCTCGCAGTTCTTCAATATATATCGCCCCCCCGCCTGTGGATACCCCACGATATTTTAAGATTTTGCCATCATCAGCTAGATGGATAGTTATGTCTACGCTATTTTCTTTTGCATATGTATCTCCACTTTTGCCTGGCAAAAATTTATAATCTAATCCAGTCTCATCGGCTAGTAAAAAAGCATCTTTTACCCTAGGGTCATCAGGCTCAAAGCCCATTATGCCTGCCAGCAGGGCCTTGTCTGTGCCGTGGCCTTTGCCTGTGTCTGCAAAAGAGTTATAAAGTTGAAAAATAACATTGGAGATGGGCTTGCCCACCGTTTCTCTTATCTCCAGCCCTATCCTAACGGCCCCAGCGGTGTGGGAGCTTGAAGGGCCAACCATATTAGGGCCTATTATGGCAAAGATGCTATGGTCTGGGTTTGGTTTGCTCATGATACTCCCCCTTGTTTTCTAAAATTGTTTGTGCTATTAGTAAGTCTATTTTATATGTGATTTTGATGTTTAAACTACTTCCTACAACCAGCTTTGGTGCAATGCCTATGCCCTCCACCAGCTGGCAATCATCATACCCTACAAGCCCATGTTTTTGGGCTGCTTTGTGGGCTTGCATCAATATTTTATAGTCAAAGGCTTGAGGTGTTTGTATTTCGTATACATCCTCACGCTTAAGGGTGCTAACCGCCTTCATATCACCATCCGCCACCTTCAAGGTGTTTGTTGCTGGCGTGGCTAAGGTGGCGGCTTTATGTATTTTGACGGCATCCAATAAACGAGCGATGTCGTTATCATTCACAAAAGGCCTTGCCCCGTCATGGATGATAACGATGCAATCCTCATCATCTATAGCTTGTAGACCATTAAAAACAGAATCCCTTCTCTCTTTGCCGCCTTTGATGATTTGCGTGCATTTTGATATTTTAAGGGTTTGTGGCAAAACCTCATTGGATACCAAAATAATATTGTCTATATAAGGGTTTTTTTCAAAAGCTAGAAGGGCATGGCCTACAACAGGCACGCCACCTAAAGGCATAAATTGCTTAGGCACCCCGCCCCCAAAACGAGAGCCAGCACCAGATGCCACCACAATAGCATAAACTCTTTTATTTTCGTACATATCTTTCCTCTTCACTAAAAATGCATCCGCAATATTTTTGCATATAAAGCCCCATTTGGCGGGCGTGGTTTTTGCCTTCTCTAAAATCTGCCCTAAAATCATAAACCACAAACTCAACATTATATTTTTTGGCGAGGACAAGGCCTAGAGAGACAATAGTGTCAAACTGCTGATAGGGGCTTGCTAAAAGGGTGGTTGAAAATGAACCATACCCGCCTTCAGCTGCTTTTTTGGCGGTGGCTTCTAATCGCTTTTGGTAGCAGCCACCACAGCGGTTATCTAACTTACCCACACTATCTTTCACAAAATCTCGTAAGCCGTAACAATCATCCACAATCAAAGCAAGCCCTTTAGCATCACAAAATGTGGCAAGGGCGTTTTTTCTAGCTTCATATTCTTTATAAGGGTGTATATTGTGGTTATACCAAAACATATCGGGCGTGATACCTTCACGATCAAGGCCGCAAACATACACATAAGCACAAGGCCCGCAACAGGCGTGCAGTAACATTTTCTTCATGGTTATTATTATAGGTTTTTTTGGGCTAAATGTCAATTGGATTTTAATTGAGGAGTGGCAAGTAGCACATCTAACGTCATCAGACCTGTAGCGAAATACACCAACTCTCCTAAGTCGTCATCCTGAGCTTGACTCAGGATCTATGTGGGTTAGTGCATACCTTAATTTAGGTCTGTATCCTTCTCCGATTAGATCCTGAGTCAAGCTCAGGATGACTCCGTATCGGAGTACGGGGCAGGCTGGGTGGTTCGGGATGATGATACTTGAATTTAGGATGAAGGAAGATAACAACTACAAACCCAATAAAAAATTAATATAAATATACTCCATAAAAAACCCCACAAAAGCCCATACGGGCAAATAATCAAGCCTTATAACCCCATGCACATTAAAGCGAATGTGAGAATAATCCCACGGGCAGGCATCCCACCTTTTTAAGGCTCGACCAAAAATATACTCTAAAGCGAAGATTATAAAAGCATATATCAAACCACGCACAGCCCAATGCAAAACAAGTATAATGTCAATCAAAGGCGTGAAAAAAGAAGCCATGCCGTATATAAAAAACATCCAAATAGAGCTTTTAGAGGTGGCTTTTAAATCTTTATTTTTAAGGGAGCCTAGACCAGTCCAGATGCCTTCCATAGCCAGCCCCAACATACCAAAAACAATAAATCGCATAATCATGGGTATAGCTTTGCCATATAATGTGCTTTTTATGTGCTATAACATACCATGTTTTTTAGCGATTCTTATATCGTCTCCAAAAAAGTGTAAAAAGGTATACTCTCCAAAAAACCGTGAGGTGATGCGGTCTGTATAAAAATCTTCAAAATCTGAAGGGGATAGATTAGTGGAGATTATGGTTGGCTTTTTGTCTAAAAGCCGTTTGTTGACAAAGTTGAACATTTCAGCCTTTGTTACAGTTGTGGCAAATTCTGTGCCCAAATCATCAATTATAAGCAAGTCTACATCATACGCCATAGACACAAAATGAGGGGCTAGAGGGTCTTCACCCCTACTAAAGCGGGCGTCTTCCACCTTGCGAAAAAGCTGCCCAGCACCAGTGTAAAGCACGGTGTGGCCACGGCTTAGCAACTCTTTTGCTATGCAGTTTGACAAAAAGGTTTTGCCAAGGCCTGTATCGCCATGCAGCAGCAGGTTTTCAAATTGCGAGCCAAAGCTTTCAACAAAATTTAAAGATATGGTCCAAATGCGTGCCATATTGTCTTTAGGGCTCATACCGTAGGAAGGGTCAACAATATCCGAATAATAATTAATATTAAAAGCATCAAAATTTTCGTTTTCAAGAGACTTGCCAAGGTTTGACATTTCAAAATATTTAGATATGATGGATTGCTTAAAGCAGCTACAATATTTATTGTCTAGCTTGCCTTTGTCTTGACATTTTTGGCAACTGAAAGCCTCATCAAAAAAGCCCTCATCATAGCCGTTTTCGTATAACAAAGCATCTTTTTCTCTTGTTAGGGCTTTTTGCTCTTCTTTTATGGCTTGGGCGTTGCCTTCTGCAGCATCACGGTTTAAAATCATCTGAGCCAGCCTAAGGCCTAAATCTGCCATTTCTTTGTCGATTTCAGCAACACGAGGGATACGCATATAAAGCTCCATCTGCTTTTTTTCAAAAGCTTTTTCAGATGCCAGCTTGCTCTTTTCAAAATCTCGTATCACTTCTTTATAGATTTCTTTCATGGCCTATTTTCCTACCTTTTTATCTATATAGCTTTTTTCCATTTGTGCTAGCTTTTCGTAATCCCACTTGCGGCCTTTATAGTTTTGTGCGGTTTTTGCGGCTGGTTTTGCCTTCTTTGCCGTGGGGCGTTTGAAAGATTTTATATTGTCATAATAATCTTTTTCAAGAGCTTCGATTTGAGCTACCGTTGTGATGCCCGATTCTTTATATTTATTCAAAATGCCGTCAGCATAGGCTAGGGGTGCTTTGGCTGTGTTTGTTATGGCCTTTTCAGCCGCTATTTGGATGATGCTCATACTAAAACCATCCTCAACCAGCCACCTTTTCATATACTCCACTTCTTTAGCTATAGGCTCTCTACCAACTATGCCAAAATATCGCAAAATCTCTCTATATTCGTTATTAAAAAGGCGAACATGCTCTGCGGCAGCCTCTTTGGTGAAAATGCCCTCATCAGCCCAGTTTTGTGCTACTGTTTGGATGTAGTTGTTGTTTTTCTTGCCCATGTCGATACAATAATGCAGCAAAAACTCAATAACATCAATAGGCAAGCCCAAATCCTCATAAAAGCCAAGGTACATCTGCCTTTCGCTATCTTTTAGCAGCTTGCCCCAAATATCCTCCACACGGGCAAAAAGTTGGGCTATTTGAGGGTCATTTAAATGCTCTGCCACATCCTCTAAAGAGTATTGGGCGGTTTGGGTTGGGGTATATTTTGGTTTAGAGCTTGCATCAGCCGCCACCCCAAGCACATGGTTGATTTTATCTACAATAACTGCCACATCAGCCATAGCACCTTTGCCAAGGTCTCCACAAGCTAGCCTGCTTTCTTTTGGCTCTACAAAGATATAGCCCACACTCTCAAGCTTCTTGATGTTTTGCTGCACAATGGGGTTTTCATACATTGCCGTGTTCATGGCAGGGCAAATGATAACGGGGGCTGTGGTTGCCATTACAACCGTTGACAGCATGTCATCCGCAATGCCGCTTGCTATTTTGCCTATGATGTTGGCTGTGGCTGGGGCTATGACGAAAACATCTGCCCGCTTTGCTAGAGATATATGGCGAATATCCTCATACGCCACCTCGTCAAACATGTCGTGGTATACACGCTGCTTCGTTAGGGATTTAAGGGTGAGAGGGGTTATAAACTCCATGCCAGCTTTTGTCATAATTGCGTGAACGGCCTTGCCTTCTTTGGTTAGCAAATTTGCAAGCTCCGCCCCTTTATAAGCGGCGATAGAGCCTGTGATGCCTAAGATTATATTTTTTTGTTCCATGGTTTTATCCTTTCTTTACTGCACCATCGTCATCCCGTGCTTGATGCGGGATATCCCTATGCTGATTACTCGAGGTAGTCATTGCGGACTTGATCCGTAATCTCTAAGTCTGCCATCGTTATTTTTTAGCGATCGGTATAGTGAGATTGCGGATCAAGTCCGCAATGACGAGCCTAATTCCCTACCGTCATCCCGTGATTGACACGGGATCTATGTATGATAGTAGACACCCAACTAAGCCTGCCCTTCTCCAATTAGATCCCGTGTCAAGCACGGGATGACCCCGTATCGGAGTACGGGGCAGGCTGGGTGGCACGGGATGACGGTAGGGTAGGGATGACCCACCTAGAGGGGCAACGCTACACTCACAATAGCCTGGGCGATTTTATCTTTACCTATATGGGTTGTGTGATTTTTCTCCTTATCAATCAACCAGCCTTTATGGTTATCACCCACATTTGCCGCATCGTTTGCCAGCACATAGTCTAGCTGGTTTTTTAAAAGCAGCTGATATGCAATATTCATCATCTCACACTCGCCTTTGCCGCTGGTTAGCTTAAAACCTATAATCACGGCATCTGGTGCGTTTGGTCGCAAAATAGATATTATCTTTTTTGTCTTGGTGAGGGTGATATTTATCTCCTCGTGGTTAGAGCTTATTTTGTGGCTATTGGTCAAATCCACCCCGCAAGGTGATTTTACGCTTGCCACAGCATAGTCCGAAACCGCCATAGCGTGGATGATTATGTGGATTTTATGTTTGCTTAAAATATCTAAAATAGTAGCTTCGAGACTTGACGCATCGTCTATGATATATTGGTTGGTGATGCAGCAGCTGGGGGTTATGGCTGTTTTACTTCTAATATAAAAAACCTCACAACCAGCCTCCATAAAAGCATAGGCAAGGTTAGTCCCCATAGCCCCTGTAGAGTGGTTGGTGATGCCTCGCACGCTGTCAATTTTCTCGGTTGTGCCTCCTGCGGTTATAAGCACGTTCATGCTAATTCACCCCAAGGTCTATCTTCGTCAAAATCTCTTCTTGCAAGGCTGTCATCTCGTCTTCTTCTTCTTGAGTTTCATGGTCATAACCTAGCAAATGCAAAGTGCCGTGAACAATTAAAAAGGCCACCTCACGCTCTAGGCTGTGGTTAAGCTCTGTAGCCTGCTTTTTGGCTGTGTCCATACTTACAACAATATCCCCAAGCATCAAAAAAGCATCCTCCCCATCCTCAATCTGGTCATATTGAGGGAAAGACAAAACGTCTGTGGGGGCATCTTTGCCTCGATGGGTTTTGTTGATTTGTTGCATCTCCTCATCATTTATAAATAAAATTGATATTTCACCATTGGCTACAATGCCCTCTGCCTCAAGGGTTGTTAAAAAAGCCTTTTTTGCCAAATTCTCAAAGGCGGTTAAATCTTCATCAGTGTTGTTTGTGATTAGAAAATCCCATTTATCCATTGGAGTTTGCTCCTTCATTTGTTTCTTCAATAGATGGGTAAGGCACCCTATCATGATGCATACCCTTAAACACCCGCATAAAAGAAAGGGCTATGGTGTCTAAATCTTTAATAGCAAGGCCAGAGGCGTCTAGCTGCCCATCGTCTAGCTTGTCTTTTATAAGGCGGCGAACAAAAGCCTCCATCTCTTCCAGCTTTTTTTCTCCCTTACCAAAAACGGAGCGAACGGCGGCCTCACAGGTGTCTGCCAGCATAACCACAGCCGTTTCAGGGCTTTGGGGGATGCGGTGCTTATATCTAAAATCAACCTCGCTAACTTCAATATCAGGGTTTGCTATTTGCTCTTTATGAAAAAATACCTTTAACATTGACGTGCCGTGATGCTCCTCAATAAAGTTTTTAACTATAGAGGGTAGCTTGTATGTTTGGGCAAGCACAAGACCACCCGTTATATGCTGGTTTATCACCTCTACGCTTTTACGAGGGGGTAGAGTGTCGTGAGGGTTAAAATCCGTTTGATTTTCGGCGAAATATTGAGGGTATGTCATCTTGCCAATGTCGTGATAATAAGCCCCAACCCTTGCCAACACGTGGTTTGCCCCAATATCATAACAAGCGGCTTCGGAAAGGTTTGCAACCACTAGGGAGTGATGATATGTGCCAGGCGTTTCAATCAACAAACGGCGGAGGAGGGGGTTGTTAGGGTCTGTTAGCTCAAGCAGGGTGTTTTGTGTAACCACGGAGAAAAAGCTCTCCCAAAGGGGTAGGGAGCCATATGCAAGGGTTATTGTCATAACACCGCCTATCATAGCCATTATAATAGATGTAACAATCTCATCAAACACAACTTGCCCAAACAAGAAGTAACTAACAACAACCATAAGTGCGTTAAGTAATATAAAAATAATAGCCGCAGCCCACATATTAGAGCGTACAACAATACGCTTGGCTATAAGGGCAGCAAAAACACCATTAACAAGGGCATATATGGCGGCAGATGTACCCATAGGCTCTATAATCAAAGAGATAGACGAGGTGATGATAACCAAAAGGATGGATAGGCGAGTGTCTATCAAAATAGCACACAAAATGGCAAAGAGCATAATAGGCGTAAAATAGAAAGGCAAAGGCACCATCAAACGGATGAGGGTGATGGCAAGCACATAAAGAGTAAATAGCAAAAAGGCCTGTTTTTTGTTTTTAATAATTTCAGGCATAAAAAGGTGGAGATATAATATTAAAATAACAAAGATTATGGTGATGGCAAAAAAGCTGCCGAGGATGCTGGTTAGAAACTCTGCCATGTTAACGCCAAGGTAGCCAAGCTCGGTTAGAGCCATAAAAATTCGCTGGTTAACTATATCGCCAGCACGCACAATACTTTCACCCATTTGAAAAAATAGCACATCAGCTTCTGCAGCAGCCTCTGCTCGCAAACGCTCCGTCTCTGCCTCATTTATCACCATATTAGGTCGCAAAAATTGGCTTGCAACAACATAGCCTACATGGGCATGCACGTTATCAAGGCCGCTCCCTAAAAGGTTTACTTGCAAAGTTGCTATATAAGGGGTTAGGGCTGTGTCTGATGTTATATTAGCCTCTAAAATCGTTTGCACTTCGTAGGTTAAGGCCTCTATAAAGCGGGCAAATGTTGGGCTATCTCCTGCTACCATATGCTCTAAATCTTGCTGGTCTAAAGGCACATTGACCCTAGACGGGTCTATAACAGGGGGCTCTCTATCTTGGTGTAGGAGAGGGTCAAAAGGCGACAAAATGGGGTTATGCTCTGCCCTTAAAACGCCTACCAAAGCAAAGAAAACCTCTAAATTTTCTAAAATCTCATCATTAATTGCCGCATCTATTTGAAACTGCGGTGAAACTGCATCTGCAGCTGCATCCCTGTTAATATTTGTGCGGTAGACATCTTCAACCTGCCTATGTGCTGAAAAATCCGCAGGGGAGGGCATGCCCACCGAGATATCAAAGGTTGGAGGGTTTATAAAATCAAGCCCAACCAAAAGAAGAGAGGCCGCATACGCCACCAAAGCCAAAACGATAATATAAGGGGGGAACTTACCTGCCTTTTTTCGAGTTTTCTTTTGTTTTTTGCTCATTTGCTTCCCTTTCATCATAAGCGGTTATAATGCGTTGCACCAAGGGGTGCCGCACCACATCTTTGTTTGTGAGGATAGACATGCCAATGCCCTCGATGCTATCTAAAATGCCCAAAGCATCGTTAAGGCCTGATTTTTTGTCTTTTGGCAGGTCTATCTGGGTTATATCGCCTGTTATAATAACTTTTGAGCCAAAGCCAATGCGGGTTAAAAACATCTTCATCTGGGCGGCGGTGGTGTTTTGTGCCTCATCCAGTATGATGAAGGAGTTGTCCAACGTTCGCCCTCGCATATAGGCTAGAGGGGCTACCTCTATGGCACCCTTTTCCATATGCCTTGCAAAGGTCTCTGGCCCCATTATCTCATACAATGCGTCGTATAAAGGGCGGAGGTAAGGGTCGACTTTTTGTTGCAAATCCCCTGGCAAAAAACCTAAGTTTTCGCCAGCTTCAATAGCTGGGCGGGTTAAGATGATGCGGGTGATGTCTCCTCGTTTAAAGGCAGCAATGGCCATTGCCATGGCAAGGTATGTTTTGCCTGTGCCAGCAGGGCCCACACCGAAGGTTACAATGTTTTTTTCAATAAGCTTTACATATTTTTCTTGCCCTAGGGTTTTTGGCTTTATA
>Ga0123355_10020957_pt1 | contig 10452 bp, 7 predicted proteins | sample TergutEmb28metaG_3_FD_89872 | JGI IMG/M metagenome (GOLD analysis project Ga0123355, IMG submission 89872) | Embiratermes neotenicus P1 segment gut microbial communities from Petit-Saut dam, French Guiana - Emb289 P1 | ecosystem: Host-associated > Arthropoda: Insects > Digestive system > Gut ... | reverse complement strand
GTGTAGACGGCTCTATAAATTGTAATGTTATGTTTGCATATTAAAATGGTTATTTGTTATTTATTTTGTTGTTGCTTGTACCCCTAGCACGCTTCCACATAAAAGAACTAAAGGGGGTGCAGTAGGTAACCGTTTGATTGGCAGGCAGCCATTTGATGAATGTACAAATTTATATAAATTTGAGTAGACTATGTAGTGTGCAGATAGAAGAACATGAACAGATTTTATTTTTGTAACTTGCTTATTCATTTAGGTTTCCCAGAGTTTGTAAAATCTGTTATGTATGCTGGTGTTGGTGTACCCAATGAAACTGATTTGAGACTGTGCTTGTTGGGCTTCTTATTAGGAAATGAGTACAACAAGGTCAGCCATTCACATCAGTGCAATTTTTAGATTCATAGTGGCAAGAGGGAAGTGCTGGTTTCATGTCACTTGAATAATTGGATAATTAATTATGTACTTTCAAGTTTATGAGTTTTAATATTTTGCGACCAAATTTGATTATTCTTACCGTTACTTCAAAAGTGTGAATGAACCTCAAAAGCCGAGCTTTGAAGACTTTCACCCCGAAGATAGAGGCATCAGATTCTCCCAAACTGTTGCCAACCATCTGCTTGATGACGCAGTGACAGGACTGAGAAGACCCGAGACTAATCTATGCGTGAATGAGAACCTCTTTTGTCATATAATACCTAGTTTATCCACTGTCTCTAGTGTGACACTTTACCCCAAGCAGTGGCAGCATAAATTTATGATATGGCAGATAAAAGTACATTCTCTCCAAAAATACAGTTGATATCAAGTGATGACAGATAAACAGCTGCATATTTGAAACAGCCTTTTCTGTCCGAAATAATAAATTGTCACTTCTTGGGTTTATTATCTTATGTAGAATAGGTAAAGGGGTAGTCAGACATGAAAGTTGACAGTTGCTGTTTCACAAAGTTTTGTCAGATAACACCAACTGCTGTTTTCATTATTAAACTCTACAGGTGTTTGGTGTTTCAGTAATGTCATTTGGAATGATGTGTTTCGGAATTTTGTTTGTGTATGCCAGCTATTGAATTTATTACATACATCTATTTAAACAAATGTATAGTTCAGATAAAAAAACATGTAATAAGGAGTGGTGGCAACAGACATTACTTGCACTGTATTAAAATAAAGTACTGGTTTTTGGGCTGTAAGAGGTATTTATTGCCTTCGTGCCAAATAATGTAGCCATGAGTATCAAATAAAAATTTCACAGCCATTTGATTTCATATTAGTTCCATAAAGCATTGTTCTTGTTTTTTATTGCTGAGGTTGCTTATGCATATGAATGCATATTGATGCTATGCTATGCACTTTCAGAAACAGTGCTGCCTGAGCATTTATTTTGTGTGTGTGTATTGTGTATTGTAACAGATAGTGCAGTAAGACTTAAATTAGGTCATTTAGTCCAAAAATTTGATTTGGGAATGCATCTAATCCATTTAACATATGAATTTGTGGGAGAAGCATGTCTGACCAGTGTTATGTTGAAGTACAGTACCATGTGTTCAAACACATCCCCAACATTCAACAGAGAGTGCATGCACGAAGAACAATATATTGAAATGCCTTTACATAGTAAGTAATAATTATAGGCTTCTAATGTTATACATTCATAAGTGACTGTTTTTAGGCTTGTTTGCAAAATTGCATACAGCAACTTTTAGCTTCGTTGTGTCTGTCTGTCCATCTCTCTGTCCACATGGAACATATTGACTCCCACTGGACGGATTTTTATGAAATTTGATATTTGAGTATTTTTTGAATATGTGTCAAGAAGATTCAAATTTCATTACAGTCTCACAAGGATAACGGGTACTTTACATGAAGATGTACAATATGTACATTCATATTAATATCTCACCCAATTCTTCTTAGAATGAGAAGTGCTGCAGACAAAGTCATAGAAAAAATCAGAACACATTTTATGTTCAGTTAACATTTTCTCCAAAATTGTATAGTTTATGAGATAATTTGGAAAAATATGATACAGCCAGACAGGGCACAAATAATGAGATAATATGGAGCGGGCGCTTTGCATGCTGGATAAGTAAGGCTACAAACACACATTCAAAATATGTAGTACTTACTGCTTTTACACAGCAGTAGTGTTTATGCGCCTTACCGTTACATTATATGTACATGGCCTTTCTTGTTCCATTTATTACAGATGGATTTGGCAGAGCGGACTGATCTGAAGTGTGACCAAAATATTACGGACCCTCTGAGTATTCCTACAGGCAGTGATGGCTTGGGAGCACAATGGGTAAATCCTACTACATACATTGAACTTCAGTCTCTAGATCCATATACATAAATAATGCTGTTGTGATTATGGTACATACTCTGTTCCTAAAGTACAATCTCTCTAACATCAGGTACAGGGATGTGAGACGTATGTGTTGAAATCTGCGTATCTTGGTGCAATGAAGAATTCAGTCAGTGGGTTACTATGAATGACTGGGTATGTTGATGTAGGTAATTATTCTGACTTTTTTGTGTGTTGAAAGGAAAATTTCATTTCTATAAGTTTTTTTTTTTAATGGGTACATGGACATGTACTTAGGGAATGACCATCTCTTTTGGATATGGGTTCTTAAATTTGTTAGTGTTTAAATATTCTTGCATTGGCACTGAAAAAAGTAAGTGCTGAGTAAAGGCAGTGTGTAGTTTTTGGTTATCCTTACATGTGGGTGGAGAGAAAGATGAATGAAATTGTCAGCTTTCTTCTATACAGCATAAGTTTGTAAGTGCATTGAGCAGGTTGGTGTAGCAGTAATATTCTTAAACTTGTATTTGGAAGGTGCTTGGTGCAAATTTTGGTCCATGTGTTGACTCTCTGGGTTGAGGTGTGTGGTTTTTCTACAGTCCCACATGGAATGCTGGTATAGTAGCTCAGTTGATGACTTCTGCCTTTTAGATATTTTGGGCTCTCATATTCATCGCTCATCTTGCTATTTCACACTGTACCTGGTGATTCATGAGTTATGGACATACTGTAGCAGGTGAATACCTAGGTCTTTGTGATCAGAAAAGTTTATTTATATGTTTGATTTTCAACGGTTACAGAGTTATGACAGCATTAAACTTAGAGTAAAACATGATGACTCTTGAAAATAACGGAATAAAATAATGAACAATTTACCTGAAAGAAGTTTAACAACTGAAGTCATAAAATTGTTTTTAATTTACACCAAACTGTACTTAAAGAGGGGTTTTGAATATTAACTGTGTACCTCTTTTTATAGTTGTGAATGGTGCACATTGCTTGTTGCAGCAGCAGCAGCTGACTTCCCGTACTAGAGGCGTGGGGGTCTCAAAGAGATGAGCCAGAAGTTTGTTTACATCATATGCCATACAGTGTTAGAAACAAAGCTTGTTTAAAATCATGTAGCATGTAATAGACTTTGTCACTTGTACAAACTGTTCACAGGAATGCATTTACAAAAATAAAAAACCATCCATAGCACCATACCCATTGAGAATAGGAGCCATGTTTCCAGAAACTTTTTTGATTGCATCTACAGTGATGTCTGTATCTCATGAATCACCCTGTATAATATGGTATACTGTTTTATATAACAAATAAGGATGTATAATACAAACAGAAAGGGATAACTCTGACTTCATTTGGAGAGGTTAGAGAATTTACCATAGGCTGTAAATTGAAGATATTGCAGTTATAAAATGGACTTTCATTTCCTTAACTTACTCTGATTGTTGTTCATAACACATTACCATCCATTTGCTGTGTCCCAGTTTGGTCAGTTTACAGTTGGGGATACTGGAGCTTCTCAATTTACATTGTGTCTACCGTGTATGTCTGTGATTGAATTCGTGAATGGGACAACATGGTAGGTGTAGTGACTAGGCTATGGACTGAATGTGTGAGGAATTGTGGGTCAGTTCCTGCCAGAGGCAAGAGACCTCTTCTCCAAAGTAACCAGACTGGCTATGGGTTCCATCTAGTTCAGTAGGTACCAAGTGCTCATTACCAGCAGTAAAGGGGCTGGGGTCTGAAGCTGACCATTCATCTTTATCAAGTGTTGAGGCTAAGAATGAGTGGTACTTTACGTCGTCATCTCCATGCTTTCACATTGTACACAGGGACTTGGGACTTGACATCATTCAGCACATTATGTGCACTGAAATTTGCCTTTTGGCTCCACAATATGGTGTCACATTACAAACAATGTTAATTTTTCTAGCATCTGTATTGAGCACTTCAGACCCCATACAGCATTTAAACTTATTAGGCCTATTTGTGCCAACACTGGATATGCATATGCAGTAAATGAGACACCAAGACTAACGACCTGTGCAGTATTAAAAAAAATACATGTGGGAACTGTTCTCCACATCCAAGAAATATAACATCTAGTTTTAATTCTTATTTATTTCTTCATTTAACATTTCCAGTGGATATACAGTGACCTATCAGTGTGGAATATTTACCTGTCTTGCAGCAATATTTAGATAAAATTTGTATGGCCAGTAAGTCTGATGGAGGAATGTTGTTCAACATGAATTTTAAATATGTAGAAGTCATTGACTAAGAATTAATTAAAATTTGACATTGTAATGTCTATTTTTGCATGATATCAAATTTGTTGATATGTGACAACATTTGGATATGTTTTTTAATCATGTTTTTCATGCATAGTGTCAGACTGACTGAATTCTGTAGGGGCTATCTCATTCCTGTGAATAGTTGAAGTAGACAAATGATGCCTCTTGTTTTCATTGTTCATTCTTGTTTTATCATATTGCAGCTCTTGTGAACAGATGGGACCAATACAGATTATGTGCTCCTGCAAATGCCCTTCCACACCTTTCACTACGGATCAGAATTTGTTTATATCATCACCTCCAAAAATAAATGTGCATGTATATACACATGCTTCCATCACAGAGCCTTTTAAGTTCAGAAGATAGTTTTGTAAATGTGAACTTGTGTGAAACATTCATTGCAGTATCTTTGAACAAATCTTCACATGCTGTCTGGAAGGCAGTGTGTGTATTGTAATTTTCATCTGTTGCTTGTTGCCATTATAGTAGTACTGATAGTAATGAACTTATAAAATTATACTTATATTTGATGAAATATTGTTCAGTTTTGTTTTCAGTGAAAGACGATTTATGTCCCTTATCAATAACTATTTTTCTCTTATTGTTTCATTATAATGCTATTCCAGTTCATAAGCTTGTAAAAGACAGTTCCCCTTAGCAGGTAGAAAAATAACCATGTATTGATTGAAAATTCAGTTTATTTGCTGAAAAACTTGTGCTTTTTTTTTAATTCTTTTTGTTGTGCAAAACTGGCTATCAGGAGTAATTTGCCCGGTATGAAAATCCTAAGTTCACTGCCTAATTTCATTTATTACAGTTAATACATTGAATGTGTAGTAGACAGTTATGTAATTTTCAGTACAGATACTAGAGCAGAGTTTTATATATGTCTGTACAATAATTCATATCCACCCAGAATTCAAACAGATGTTAAGAATGCAGTATGGTGCATCATAGATTTTGACCTACTCTGAGTTACTAGAAAATTATGTCTTGATATAAAAAGTAAATACAGGATTGTATATAATCTTAAAAAACTTGTGGCCAGCACTTTTCGTACAACTTCAAAGGAACTGAAGGTATTCTCAAAATACTTGTGCCATACCAACATGTAATTTGATATTCAAAATTAAGAAGGAAATTTTGCACCTTACATTTGTGTGCAGTTGTCCCATGTACTGCAAGGTGAACTGGCCATGTTCTTAATGGGCTGTGTGTTATTACAGATCCTTGAACATACCCAGAAATAAGTGCTGTGTGTGTATTTTAACAGTGTATTTTCTTACTTTTTCCTTCCCCTCTTCATTCTCTCTTTTGCCTTGGATTCTCAATTTATCAACTGTAGATCAAACAAGAAGTGGATGAAGATTTCATGGACTTTTGTGCATCGGCCTTCACAAATATTCCAGTGAAAATTGAACTTCAAGAAGATTTGCCAGTGACATGTGAGGGTGAGCCAAGGTTTCATAATGAAAACATTGCTACTAATGAAGAAGAATATACTGAACAAAGAGGTGGTAGTGATGTAGTGAGCAGTTATAAAACTAATAATGACAATGTATCTGTTGGTATTTGTAGTGAACTTCAGCATGGTGAATACAGAGGCGTGGAAAATGAAGATTCTTGTAGAAGTTCATACCAGAATGAAAGCAGTGTAGGTGAAAGGGATTGTAATGCCAAAATCCGACCAAAAACACGTCCTCACCAGTGTGATGTTTGTGGAAAGACCTTAAGTTCTAAAGGTAACATGCGCCTGCATAAAATAAAACGGCATGGGTTGAAAACACCATTTGTTTGTAAAATTTGCCAAGCTACATTTGACTATCGAAGGGATGTTGTTCACCACAGAAATGAGGCACATAGACGAAAATCTGATGGGATGTTTGAGTGTCAGAAGTGCGGTAAGGTGGCATATGAGTTCCATAATTTTATGACTCACATGAAGATTCATTCAAGGCCAGAAAATGCAATCAATGCCATGTCATCTGAACAAAAGAAATACACAAAGAAATTTGATATTTCGCAGACCTTTATTTGTGAATTATGTGGTAAGGCATTTAAACGATCGGATTCGTTGAAAACTCACAGGATGTTTGTTCATCTAGCGGATGGTGGTGCTTTAGCTGCCAAGTTCAAACTGCAGCTCCAAGAGAAAAATTATGTCTGTGATACTTGTGGACGCCGTTTTGCATTTCGGTGTTTGTTGCGTGATCATATGAATATACATTCTGGCATGAAACCGTATGCATGTTTAGAATGTGGAAGGGCATTTGCTCAAAGGGCTTCTCTAAAACAGCACACAAAGACTCATGGTGGTTATAAGCCTTTCCCATGCCCAGAGTGTCATCTTGCATTTTATGGACGAGGAGACCTGAAAAAGCACATGCGGAAGCATACAGGCGAACGACCATTTGTTTGTGAGGTGTGTGGGGAATCTTATTCCCAAAGTAGTCATTTAAATGTTCATAGACGATCTCATACTGGAGAAAGGCCATTCATTTGTGACATATGTGGCCGAGGGTTTACAAAGAGCAGTGATGTTATAAGGCATAGACGAATTCATACTGGTGAACTACCATTCTTATGTCAGGTGTGTGGCAAAGGATTCAGACAGTCTGCTCAGTGTGCAAATCATATTAAAAATCACCATTCTGAAACACTGGACCCATAAACTCTTTCCACAGTGTGTAAAGGTATAGTAAAAAACTGATCGTCAAGCATCTGTATTATGTACAAACTGATTTTTTGTGTGAGAAAATTGTTCAGGTTTCATTGACTAGCACTAGATTATTATGAAATACAGTTCAGTGATTAAGTTTTGAGATCTTGTTATCTTTTTCAATAAGGAACAATAAGAGAGGCAGTGTATGTTTCATGTAACACTGAGGCACATTCACGTAATAACCAATGTTTCTGTGGAAAAGCAGGAAGTATTAAATTTTACTAGTGTATGTCTTGCCTTAGTTACCCGGCATGCAAATCACATTTTCTTTATGTCATATTATTTGCCATCTGTGGTCTGTGTGGCCCTACCATATTTTTCCACATTATCTCATAAATGACACTATTTTCTGACGTTTTGATTTTCTCTACAACTTCTGTCTGAAACATTTCTCATTCTGAGAAGAGTTCAGCAGCAGAAGTGTATTATAAATGTACATAGCTCTTCATTGTAAAATACCCATTATTCTTATCAAATTTTAATGAATCTTGAATTTTCTCAAGAGATTTTCAAAAAATACTCATATCAAATTTCATGAAAATCCATCCAGTTTGAGCCAAGTTGTTCCATGTGGACAGACGGACAGACAGACAGGACAAGCTAGTAGTTGCTTTTAGCAATTTTGTGAACGCGCCTAAAGAACAAGGCTACCTACATCAGTATGCACTGCAAAATTAAAGTGTATTTTTATGTAAAACAGAAAACTAGTATAACTGGCATGAAATTGACTAGCACTTGGGTCTGCATGTTTTGTGGGGTTGGAGGAGAATTGGGTCAGTGTACTCCTACAAGCAAACATGGTTGCCTTCATTTTGCAGTTCTTTTTTAAGAAAACATCACATAGGTGGGTCCATCACATGACATTGCTGACACTGTGTGATGCACAAGTGCCACAGTGTTCTATGTTAATTACACTAATTGCAGAATTTGTGAATTGCATGTTATTTATGAATGTATATAATTTGAGCAGTATGTGAGGCAGATTATTGTGATACTCATGTGAATTTAGAGTTCATACTCCATCTTATATGGTGGATAAATACATTGGCCTCTTCCCCTGTGCATAAGGGAACTGGAGTATGAAGCTTGTCACATTTCCATTTAGCTGAGTTCTAGAATGCATGGCGATATACCACATACTGTTTAAATACCTCCATGGCATGGTGCATAAACGTAGGCAGCTTGTTCACACGTTTGGTGCTAAAGTGAATGCATCTAGTTATATGTAGGGGTGGAGTCAGGTCCACAAGTTTTGCAGTATGGGATCTCACTAGGAAGCACATTTACAGTCCTTGTGATAATTACTGGTAATTTTCATAATGCACTGTTGTCCTTCCAGTATTGCAGTTATGTCCAATGATTGTGTGCTTAACCCTTTGACGCCTAACGACCACTATAGTGGTCGTACCGCACTGCTAACCTCTAAACGTTGCATTTTATATATTTATTCAACAAATATAGGTACTGAATATTCTAAACATGGTATATATTCTCCGTTTTATTCTCTTCAAAATGCAGTTTGTTTCACAATTCTAACTTATTTGGTTCCTGTTTTATTCACATTTTATATACAGGGTGTGCTAAAATTTAAGAAAATAATTCCGGCGCCAAAAGGTTAACCTTTTAAAGACTAATTGTAATCTGCTTTATATAAGGCATCAGTCTGTACTGTGCTGTAAACACTCTGCACCACAGTTATAAAAGCCAATCAGTTAATGCTGTATAAAGCAAAAGTCGCTGCCTGTTCTGAGATACGTACAAAACACTCAACGCAAAGTGAGCACCACGTATAAATTTTGAATGTTAAACCTGGTGGTACATAAAGAAACTGCTAGGCCTTAAAAGGTTAATACAGTAGTTATTTTCATACATGTAACACCCAAGCCTAGCAGGGTTCAAATGGAATCACTTCATGGAATATGTAGGTCTGGTTTCTGATTTGGATGCTTGTGGATGCAGGAAAAGGAGTGTTACACGCTTATGTTCATTCTTTGTGTTTGGTACAAATTGCATGCATGTAATTGTCACAGGGCATATGTGATAAAACTCATTGTCATGATACTTTCTTAATCATGTCTGGCTTGGGTTATGTTTGCTCAAATAGTGCAAACTTAGTGAGAAGATCTTTTCCCCTTAGAAGGAGAACACTATATAAAATTGATATGTGTCTTCAGTCAGCATTGAACATATTTTTGTGTGGTTTGGAGACCTCATGGTTATACAGTAGCAGATTGTGAGTTGTAAATTTTGGCTGGTGTATTAAATACATATGCTGGCTTAGGTTTTAAGGTACCTGTTTATAGAGTTGTACCTTTGGCTGTGGTCTGTAGATTTTTTTGTTGCTTCATTGTTGTTGGTGGGAATCCAGGGAAGATAACTCTAACAGCCACTTAATAGAACATAATTGTTATTCATAGTGATCTTGTCAGTCAACAGTAGTAGTCCCTAGTCCCTTTGTAATGAATTTCAGTTAAGTTATTTAAAATTGGTAGTGGTTAGAAAACATTGAAGCATCCCAAAATATGATGGTGGTGGTGATCATAAAAATTGATAGCTATTTGAAATTACGGTTGGGACAGTGTTTCTTGCTATTTCTGCATATGGTTCCAAATTTCTGAGTAAACTGATTATATTACAATTAAATAATTTGTATTTATTTTCTGTCACATATTATAATGGTCCTTTTTTGTACCCGTGAGGTGTTTTGGCCTTGAAGTACTTTTTACAGATTAACCATTTTAATAGCAGATTTTAAAGTGCTAATAGTACTAGCTGTATGGAGTTATTCAGCTGGGGTATTTAAATTGTAGTGCATAATATGAGCAAGATGCTATTATTTTGATAACTATGATAAGCTAAGGAAATGGGAAGGTACTTCATTCGAAATTAAGGAGAGAGTGAGCTGGTTATATGTTAAAAACTATGTGGGATACTGTGTATGTTTCCACAACTATTTTTCAGTTACATTGATACAAACTCATGACATTTCTTTCACTCAGGTTTTTTTTCTTCTTCTCTCTCCCCCCCCCCCCCCCCCCAATCTTCTCTCTCCCGTCCTATTCTTTTTTTTCGTTGTTTTTTTATCTCCTCTTTTGGCGCGTTTCTGCGTATCGCTTTTTTTTCTTTAT
>Ga0123355_10020955_pt1 | contig 10452 bp, 11 predicted proteins | sample TergutEmb28metaG_3_FD_89872 | JGI IMG/M metagenome (GOLD analysis project Ga0123355, IMG submission 89872) | Embiratermes neotenicus P1 segment gut microbial communities from Petit-Saut dam, French Guiana - Emb289 P1 | ecosystem: Host-associated > Arthropoda: Insects > Digestive system > Gut ... | reverse complement strand
ATCCCTGCCTTGTTCGTCAAAGTCAGAATCTGCTTGTTCTGGTTCCTCAACAATCGGTTCAGGTTCTTCAACATCTAAATCTGGCTGTTCTTGTTCCTCGTAAACTAAATCCGATGGTTCTTCTTGCTCGTTGAAAGTTGGGTTCGGAGAATCACAGCCAGTCAGCACAAAGCTCATTATAGCTATAATTGTAATTAGCACTAGTAATTTTTTAATATTCATTTTGTATTTTCCACTCCATATTTCATTTTTTATTTATATCCTGCGCAATTGTACTCGTTTTCAATAATTTTGTCAACAAAAAATATTGCCACATTTCATATGACAAGAATCGAAACATAAGCAAAGGGGAATAGCCACACCATGAAGAAAATAATACTTATAATTATCATATTTGTCGCTATTAGCGGAATTTTTGTTGCGGTTACATTCCGAGAGGAAGCTCCACAACCTAATGCTGTGATAATCAATGATGCAGCAATGGCTGTAGCGACTATGCCATACGATGACGTGGCGGAGTTGAGTCATTTTTTGACTGAACAGCTAACTTATGCATTTCAGGAAATGGACAGTCAACGTGAAAGCCGTGACCAGCGTTTGCAACTGGTTATTTACATCTTCATCGCCGTGTTTGCAATAGGTGGTATTGCTCTGTTCATATACTGTGAGTTAACGATACTTTCACCTTTTAGAAAGCTAAAGGGCTTTGCACGCAGTGTTGCGGAGGGTCATTTGGATGCACCACTGGAAATGGATAAGCATAATCGGTTTGGTGCATTTTCAGAGAGTTTTGACATAATGCGTGAAGAATTGAGCAAAGCAAACCAGAGCAAAAAAGAACTTGTAGCGGCACTTAGTCATGATATTAAAACGCCGATTGCGTCAATTAAGGCTGTGACAGAGCTAATGCAAGTAAAAAGTAATGATGAAAAGCAACAGACGCAACTGAACACAATAACAGCAAAAGCGGAGCAAATAAATGGACTAATTACAAATATGTTCAATGCGACTTTAGAAGAGTTGCAGGTACTGCAAGTAACGCCGGAAGAAGTGGGGAGTACAGAAATTGCCGGACTTATTACAAACGCTGACTACGAGGGTCGCGCAACGGTTTCAGAAATACCAACTTGTCTGGTGATTGCCGACTTGTTGCGACTGCAACAGGTTTTTGACAATATCATCAGCAACTCATACAAATATGCAGACACAGACATCGAAGTTAGTGCTACATTTGAGGATCGATATCTGATTGTTGAGATAAAAGATTTTGGCACTGGTGTAACAAGTGATGAATTGCCACGTTTGTTTGAAAAGTTTTATCGTGGCGACAACAAGGAGAGAGTAAGCGGGCAAGGCTTGGGGCTGTATATATCTCAGTACTTCATGAAACAAATGCAAGGGGATATCACTTGCAATAATTGCGATGATGGGTTTGTGGTGAGGGTTTTTGTGAGATTGGCGTAATTAGTCAACACAGCTCAAAGTCGTTTCGATTAAACTTAATCAGTCCGTCGTCTCGCATCTTACATAGCTCATTTGACATTGCACTACGATCAACACAGAGATATGCAGCCATTTCTTCACGATTGTATGGAATGGCAAATTTGCGTGCCCCGTCTCGTTGATAATCAAAGAAACAGAGCAATTTTTCTCGTGTTGTGCGCTTTGAGAGAATTTCAATTTTCTGGTTGAGTATGAGATTTTTTTGAGCCATTAGTTTAAGCATATTTTTTATAAGTTGTGTGTGAAAAATACATGCACTTGTGCATGACATAAAGATCTTTTTGTAATCAATAAATAGAACTTCAGTATTTTCAGTCGCTTGTACTGTGATAGGACTATGAAGCACCTCGGCACATGCAAAGACTTCGCCAAAAATCTCAGAGGCTGTAAGTTTAGCTAAGATAGTAGCATTACCGTCAATATCCTCTTTAACAATGTTGATGCCGCCCGATATAATTAACCCTACAAAATTTACTGAATCGCCGGATAGCAATATAATATCGCTCTTTCTATATGTCCTTATTTTTGCAGATAAGCAATTTAGCAAAGATTCAAAATCGCTAAGTGTAATACCTTGAAATAATAAATTGTTTTTTGCAACTTCAAACACTTTTTCCATATAAATTTCCCTCTTATTCGATTTCGTTGTATTTACAACAGAGTTGTTGTGGTAATTGTAGTATCTTTATCTCATCAAGTCAATAGGAGGGCGAAGAACAATGAAGAAAGAAATTATAACAATTGATGAGCATAAGTGTAGTGGCTGTGGTGCGTGTGCTTCGGCTTGCCACATGGGAGCAATCGGCATGGTTGACGGAAAAGCCAAGATGTTGCATGAGGACTACTGCGATGGACTTGGGCGTTGTCTGCCTGTATGTCCGACAGGAGCGATCAGTTTTGAGCAATGTGAAGTTGAACCGGCAAATGCGATCAATCACTCGGTAGATGGAAAATCGGATATGGAAAACATACAACCCGAAACATTAGCCTGTGGATGCCCCGGCACAAACTCAAAGACACTCAAACGTGAAAACACAGATGGAATTGATACAGGGCATGTAGAAGCGAGTACACAACCAACCATCATTCAAACACAACTGCAACAATGGCCTGTGCAAATCAAACTCGTACCGATAAACGCACCGTATTTTCAAAACGCAAATTTATTGATTGCGGCGGACTGCGCTGCCTATGCATATGGCAATTTTCATGAGGAGTATATGCGAAACAAGATCACGATTATCGGTTGTCCAAAGCTGGACGAGGGTGACTATGCTGAGAAATTGACCGCAATTATAGGTCAGAATGAAATTAAATCCGTTACCATAGTTAGAATGGAAGTTCCATGTTGCGCAGGAATTGAAAATGCAACAAAGACCGCACTACAAAATAGTGGGAAAATGATACCATGGCAAATTGTAACTATCTCAACAGATGGAAAAATTGTTGAGTGATAATATTTTAAGGTTTGTGCGATGAGTGTCTGAATTCCTGTCCGATTTCGCAAATAATGAAAAGCCCGTGCAAATAGAGGTGAAAATCTCTATTTGTCGGGCTTTGTTAGTGCATTGTTTAATTGCTTGCCGCTTTTGTAGCGTTCCTATAGAGTAGCCATGATTTTATCGTTAGAAATATATATGCAAGGAAAAAGGATAACTGTATGAGCCCTGCAAATCCTCTCATGATAGCAAACGGTGTTTCGAATAAAAATGCTCTCCAAAACTCCGGACCACTTCGCTCCCACAAGCCGGGGGTAAGATATAACTCTCTTGGATTGATAAAGGCTTCAAGTCCCAGTGTTCCTTGTGAATACGCTATAATAACAAAAGGAAAGAATATAAAAAACATTACTAACATCATCACGGAAAATCGTTTATGCCGTCCTGCGCGTGATGTGTCATCAGAAAAAATATCTTCCGAGTTACAATCGCCAACCTGTTTGAAATATTGATTGCCGCTATTTTTTGTGCCTGAGATATGTTGCCACCCACTATCTTCAAACAATGAGCGATATTCTAAAAAGTCCTGTTGGTTCTTAAAGTGCCTGTAGTCAATCTTGATATTTGCTTGTTCTGGTGTTGCGGATACAAAGTTATATGTAAAAAATGACTTTTTCAGTTGCCACCCCTGCGCGGCCATGTGTTCAAGCCATTTTTCTTCTTTTTGAAAATTTACAAAGAATCTGAATTTTCTCATTTCGTTTCGCTCCCATCTAGTATTTGCTCTGTAGCTCTAAGCATATGTGTCATTCGCTGATAGTCGGCACGCAAAATTTGTTCACCGGTCTGTGAAATAGCATATACTTTTCGCCTGACATCATTACTTGGCATAGACGTGATAAACCCCTTTTTTAGTAGATTTTCAATAGCTCCATAAAGTGTTCCCGCCGCCAGTCTAACTTGACCGTCACTAAGTTCCTCGACTTTCTGCATTAGGACATATCCGTGAGTTGGTTCTGTTAATGCCAATAGAATGTAATAAACAGTTTCCGTCAACGGAAGATTTTTGTCTCTTCTCATAAGTAGCCTCCTTATATAACGCGCAACTATACAGTTGCACTATATATTGATTATATACAGTGTGACTGTATATGTCAAGAGGGAAATTGAAAAAATGAAAGTCGTAAATAGAAAACTTGACGACATAGTAACAAACTGATAGAATATAGTCATAATAATTCTCGAGGTGATTAGTGATGTATATTAAACCATCTGCAACAATCCGTCAAAATTATAATGAAATCGCAAACTTGTGTCGTGAAACTCAAGAACCAGTTTACCTCACAAAAAATGGTGAGGGAGACATTGTTGTAATGGATATCGAATCATTTGTTCGTCGTGAAAAAATGCTAAAACTCCGTGAAGAATTGCTAGCTGTCGAAGAAGACCGTATTGCCGGTAGCGTTGGCATTTCTGCTGATGAACTGGAGAGCTATTTGGATGGCATTATCAGCGAGGTTGAAAATGCAACGATATAATGTAATAGTATCAGACAGAGCAAAGAGTATGTTAGGGGCACATATTAAGTTTCTCGCACAAAAAAGCCCATCATCTGCGCATAGTGTTAAAGAAAAAATAATCATTGCAATTCGTTCACTATCAGAAATGCCGGAACGATGTCCATTTTTTGATGCCGAATTTGTGCCAATCAATAAGTATCATAAGCTGATAGTCAATAATCGGTATTTAATTTTGTATCAAATTAAAGATAGTACAGTTTATGTTGACTATATTATTGATGGTAGACAGGACTACAGCTGGCTAGTGCGATGAGACCTGTGATCCATCTCGCAAATGATACACAAAAAGCCCGTGCAAGTAGAGATGTGAATCTCTGCTTGTCGGGCTTTGTTGGATATTGCATAGCTTGTTCAATTGCTAGCTGTTTTTGTAGCGTTCCTATAGAGTAGTCATGATTTTATTGTTAGGAATGTGTATGTCAAGAGGTAATTAAATAGTGGTATGTGCAAATTTTGCCCATGCCACTCAGTGGAAATGTGTAGAGCTGAACAGAAATGTGGTTGTCAAGGAATACTTGATAACCACTCAATTGCTCACAAAAAATATTAGCAAACAATTGAAATTAGATGTCCAAAAAGTCAATGCACAATACGGAAATTTTACTGCAAAACAGTTCGCTCAAAGCCACGACCGATTTCTTATCATAGACGGCGGTGGGGAAGTGTATCACATTGGTGCATCGCTTAAAGACTTGGGCAAGAAGTGGTTTGCATTTACAAAGATGAACAAGGAATCTGTGGCTGGTATCATAAATGTTGTTTCAGATTTGATGTGATCAAAGCTACACGATATCACGAAACGCAAAAAACCCGTGCAAGTAGAGGTGTGAGTCCCTACTTGCCGGGCTTTATTGCCATGCTCTTTATATAGCTACATCACGCCGCCTGTAAAACGCTAATCCGCACACGGTTAAAACCAAAGCTACCACAGTTAAAGACACCAAGGGCAAAATACGCATATCCTCCAACGGCAGTTGTGGTATATGATAAAAAGGCGATAAAATCATTGCCCACCGAGGTATGTTGAGCAATTCTCCAAAAAATCCGAGCATGAAGATATAAGTAAAATACGCCCAACATAAAGCTACTGCTTTTGGAAAAGCACCAACGAAGAAGATGCCTAACCCCAGCATAGTCCACAGCGCAGGAACATAAACCATCATTGAATGAATCAACGAACCAAACGCAAGGGGAGCTTCCATCATTAAGGAACTGACAGTCCATAAGCCCACTGTTGTTACAAAGGGCATAAGTATACTTGCAATAAAAGCGAGAGCAATATAACTCGCCAAATAATATGGGCGGGAGATTGCCCTGCTAAGTATGGGTTCAGCCCGTCCTTCTTTTTCTTCTCGTAAAACCTTAAAGACCAAAATCAACACAGGCGCAATACATACTATAGCGAAACCCACATTCAGATACATTGTAAAAAGTTCTACAGTCGAAAAATCAGCAGACGTAGGCATTAGCATTTGAAAGGCTCCGTTTTCTCCTGCGAAATGTTCGGCATCACGCAAAATGCCACCCAATGCCGCACCAAAGCCGAACAACACAATAGCCCATGAAAATAGTGTGTTGCGATGTTGCCGCCAAACAAGACCAAAAGGCGTTCTAAGAAAATTTGATGCGTAATCACGTCCTTGTTTTTCTACCAATAATCCCTGTCCCATATCACGCCTTGCGTTAAGAAAATATGCAATGTCAAGCAGGATAAAAGCCAAAATCAGCATAACGAAGAACGGCCAAGGTTGATTTGAAACAAAGGTTTCTGCTCGAAGCGGCAGACCGAGCGGAGATATAAGCGAAAGAGGTTCACTCGTTACGTCACCCACAGCGCGCAACAAATAAGACGCAATGAGGACAAGAAAAGCATATCCTGTTACAGTTCGGGTTGAGTGGGAAAATTGGGACATAAGTGCTGAAATAGCCGCGAAAAAAATACCTGTTACTCCTAAACTTACACCATAGGTAAATGCACCTGCTGTTGTCATTCCGCTTATATTTAATATAGAAAGCAACGCCCCATGTGAAATCGCCAGCAATGTATTAACAATAACCGCAGTTATCATTACAGCATGGAAAGCTGACAATCTGCCAATAGGCAGAGAACGCAATACCTCATACCGTCCTTTTTCTTCGTCGCCGCGTGTATTTTGCATGACGAGGAAAATATTGAAAATTGCTACTGCTATAAGGGTAAAGAGGTGCAACTCAACAGCAAAAAAATGCACTACTTGAAAATTATCCACCGCAAAAAATGGTCCTTGCAATGCAATATGAGCAGGGTTGTATTTCATAACTTGTAATCCCTGCAATTCTTCGGCAGTAAATTGATTTTCAAATGCCGTAAGCATCACTCCGGCAACAAGCAAGAGTAGAACTACCCAAGCAATGATAAAAATACGTTCTTTATACAACGTAAAGCGAGCAAGTCTTATGCTGTTTCTGAACATTTCTGTCATGATACTTTACCTCCGACAGATGTGTCGTAATGGCGCATAAACAAATCTTCCAGTGATGGCGGTGCGCTTTCCAACTTCCGTATGCCAAATTGAGAAACATATCTGATAACTGCATCCATTTCTTCTGTGCCAACTTCAAAACGGATATTGTTTTGCTCAATCAGAATATTGTGTATTCCTGTTACTTTCTCGATCCCTTGCGGTTCGCGTATTGTAACTATGTCCATGTGATAACGGGTTAGATGTCGTAAATCTTCTAATGTGCCTGTTTCGACCAATTTTCCATCACGAATAATGCCTACACGGTCACATAAGCGCTCTACCTCTGACATGATATGACTAGACAAAAATACACTTTTGCCTTTGCTTTTTTGCTCCAATACACATGCTTGAAATACTTGTTCCATCAAAGGGTCAAGTCCGCTTGTTGGTTCGTCTAAAATAAACAAATCAGCTTCGGAAGCAAATGCGGCAATCAAAGCTACTTTTTGGCGGTTACCTTTTGAGTATGTGCGACATTTCTTTGTGGTGTCTAAATCAAAATCACGAACAAGTTTATCACGCAGTTCTTTGTTGTATGTGCCACGCAAACTAACAAATAAATCAATAACTTCGCCCCCCGTTAAGTTTGCCCACAAATTCACATCACCCGGTACATATGCAATCCGTTTATGAATTTCTGTTGCTTTTTTCCAAGCATCCAGTCCAAGCACTTTCGTATTGCCTGATGTTGCTTGTAAAATACCGAGCAGAACACGGATTGTGGTTGATTTACCTGCACCGTTGGGACCAAGATACGCAAATACTTCTCCTTCTTCGACATTAAGGCTAATGTTGTCTAATGCCTTAAAATTACCAAACTTCTTGACAACATTGTCAAGTTGCAAGCTGAAATTCATGCTAATAACCTCCAATATATTTGTTCTGTGTTTTTGCGATGGTTGAGCAACCGCTCAACTGTAAGGGCAATTTTTTTTATTCTTCTCGAAACAATAGTTGAGCAACTGTTCAACTGTATTGTACTCTTGTGTGATTACTTTGTCAAGAGAAAAATCTGGCAGAGATAATTAAGGTTAATTAAGAAATAATTAAGAATTGTCTAAAGACTTATTAAGAATTGCTGTTTTATAATAGGGTTGCGAATGAGGCTGGTATATCGGTTTCTCGCAACCTTATTTAATTAGTCAACAGGAGAAAACAAGATGCAAAATATAATTTTAGCGACAAACAAACTATGTAAAACATTTTCCACAGGTGGCGTTCAGCAACATGTGTTGAAAAACCTGGACATGGAAATTTACAAGGGCGACTTTACCGTAATCATGGGTTCATCCGGAGCGGGTAAATCTACATTATTGTATGCACTGGCAGGTATGGATAAGCCTACACTGGGACAGGTGAGCTTTGCCGGGCATGATATTAGCAGTTACACCAATGACAAACTTGCAATCTTCCGCCGAAGCAATTGTGGATTCGTTTTCCAACAAATGTACTTGCTTGACAACATGAGTATTTTGGACAACATAATGGCAGCCGGACTTTTGGTAAACAAAAACCGCAAGCAAGTTGCAGAAAGAGCAAAAAGCCTGCTTGCACAGTTCAACATTGATGAAATGACATGGCGAAAATTCCCTGCACAGGTGAGTGGTGGCGAAGCGCAACGTGCTGCAATAGCCCGTGCGCTTATAAACAGTCCGGCGATCGTTTTTGCAGACGAACCCACAGGTGCATTAAACTCAACTAATGGCGATGCGGTACTGGATGCACTAACAGAAGTAAACACAAATGGGCAAAGCGTTGTGATGGTGACACATGAAATCAAGTCAGCCCTACGTGGCAATCGTATTATATATTTGCGTGATGGTGGTATTCAAGGTGAACTAAAACTTGACACTTTCACAGCAAACGACACCGAACGTCGAGATAAAGTGAAGACATTCCTGGCAGATATGGGGTGGTAAGCATGAGAAATTCCGTTTTACTGGCAAAAGCCAACTTACTAAAAAGTAAAGGTAATGCAATAAGCCTTACCATTGTTATGCTAATCGTGGCTATGTTTATAAATATAGGCTTCGTGATGATGTTTGGTATTGGTAGTTTTTTTGAAAGGCGTGCAGAAGAACTTAACACCAGTCATTTTATAATTGATGTTTCCGCTGACGAAGACTTTGCTGCTGCACAGTTTAACTTTTTACAAAATGATGCGAGGGTAGAAAGTATCGAAGCTCATGACTTTGTGATGGGAATCGGCTTTATAGAGGAAGTTGCAACGGGTGGTAACGGCTTGCTTATGTTTTCGCCTATCGTAGAGGATCAGCAGTTTAACCCTCTAACTCTTGTCGGTGATTATTTACCTCTTACAGGAGACTATGTCTACATTCCGCATTTTATGATGATAGGTGGCGAGTTTGAACTAGGCGATACAATTACATTCGACTTTATGGACACAGAACTGAGCTTTACAATTGCAGGAAGCATGGAAGACTTTATGTTTGGTGCGATGAATGAATTTCGCTGGCGGGTGTATGTGTCGGATGAAAAATTTGCTTACTTGCAACAACAGCCGTTCCCACTAGATATTCCCTCGGGTATGTCTGTTTTGGCTCGTATGTATGATGTGAGAGATGTTGGTGCATTTCAAAATGACTTTATCGACTACTTGCTTGATTTACCTGATAGTGCTGATTCCGGTTTAATTATATCAACAGCGAGTAATTTTAATGTTACATATAATGCACACACCATGATGCCTGTGTTAGTTGGTACGATAATGGCAACATTCGCAATCACGATTTTTATTGTAAGCTTGATTGTTGTGCGATTTCGTATAAACAACAGTATAGACGAGGGCATGACAAACATCGGAGCGTTAAAAGCAATCGGTTATAGCAATTTCCAAATAGTTGCGTCTATTCTTATTCAATTCGGAATCATTGCTGTTGTTGGAGGTTTTGCAGGGGTACTGTTTTCACAGATGTTATTGCCTTTCATATCCACTATTGCAGGTCCATTACTAGGTTTCCCATGGCAACCTGATTTTAATATTCCATTAATGGTTACGATGGTGGCGGTAATTCTGATATGTGTGCTTTTATTCTCGCTCTTATCCACAAGACGCATATACAAATTGTTCCCATTGATTGCACTGCGCGGAGGTCTTACAACTCACAGCTTTAAGAGAAATTTTGCGCCCCTGGACAAGCTTGGCGGTTCACTTTCATTCCTATTGGCACTAAAAGATGTTGTGAATAATAAAAAGCAAGCTGTTGCCGTTGGAATTATTGTGCTATGTATTTCCATGATGGCTACTTCCGGTATTGCATCACATTATGCAATAAATGTAAATAACGAAGCGTTCTTGACAACAATTGTCGGAGAAACATTTGACCTTTATGTAGATATTGGCAATCTTGACGATGCCGAAGGTTTTGCTGAAAGAGTGCGTGAGATGCCGGGTGTAACAGGTGT
>Ga0123355_10020954_pt1 | contig 10453 bp, 10 predicted proteins | sample TergutEmb28metaG_3_FD_89872 | JGI IMG/M metagenome (GOLD analysis project Ga0123355, IMG submission 89872) | Embiratermes neotenicus P1 segment gut microbial communities from Petit-Saut dam, French Guiana - Emb289 P1 | ecosystem: Host-associated > Arthropoda: Insects > Digestive system > Gut ... | reverse complement strand
CCACCGTTCAGCCACAAAAAAACGTGGCTTCTCTTTCGAGGGGCTAGCTAAAGCCATACGCGATTCAATTGGCACAAGCTAACTTTCTAATTGGAAACGAAATCCCTTAAATGATTCACTCTAGCCATGACCTCTGTATAAATAATCGGCTTTTCATGTTATAATAACCTAAGGATTTCCTAAGGGTTTTAGGGTAAAATAAACAAAATTGTAAAATTTGATGATGAGAAAGAAGTGATGATTTTGAGAGTGCTACTAGTTGAAGATGAATGGGTCATTGCTGAACCGACAATGGATATTTTAAAAATGAATGGCTACCAAGTTGATTTGGAAACAGATGGCGAGCAGGGTTTTCATGCTTGCTTAACAGACAGGTACGATATTATCTTGCTAGATATTATGTTACCTAAGATGAATGGTCTTGAAATCTTAAAACGTCTTCGAATCGAAAAAATCAAAACACCGATTATCATGTTAACAGCACGAAACCAAGTAGAAGATAAAATTCAGGGATTGGATTTCGGTGCAGATGATTATTTATCAAAACCTTTTGATTTTAATGAATTGTTAGCAAGAATGAGAGCAATATTTCGACGAAATGGATTGCTTTCAGACATGCATACGATTAAGTTTGCTAATTTTGAGTTGCACCCATCAAGTAACCTTTTAACATCGGAAAAGTATGAACAGAAGTTAACGTTAAAAGAAGCGACATTGCTGGAGTTGTTGATTTCAAGAAACAAATCAGTTTTAACGAAAGAAATGATTATTGAAAAACTCTGGGATTTCACTAGCGCACCGACAGATTCTAATGTGGAATACCACGTTAGCAATCTCCGTAAAAAGTTAAAACTCATCAATGCTTCTGCATCAATCAAGCCCATCTATGGTGTTGGGTATCATTTGGAGGTGCACACAAATGACAGATAGAAAGGTTAAAAAGCTAAGAAATAAGATTTGGTTTTCGCTATGGGGAAGTTTTTTTGTGATTGTGGCATTTGCAATGGTTAATGCTTATTTGAGCAATGTTTCTTTTAGCCACCAAAGGTTTCAAAGTACGGTGCAAAGCTTAGCGCATGCGGAACTTCAACTGATTTTAGCAGGAACTTCCTCCACTGGAACTGGATTTGTTATTGAGATAAAAAATCAAGAAGTTCTATCCATACAGGGTGACACTGATTTTAGTTTGGCGGAGGCAGAAGAACTTATTAGTCAATCCTTTTCACAATACTACGGTCATCGAATTAGAAATCGCTTCTTATGGCGTTTTCCACAACCTTTTCTGGAATACCAAGGAACGTATTGGTCTTATGTGAGACTCAATCATGACTTTGATACTTTTGGTTCATATCTCTTATTTTGGGACGCTAGTGAAGTAAGGGTTGAAATTGCAAATTTTAATCTTCTTTTCGTTATAATGGGAAGTCTGCTGTTCATATTAATCGGCTTTATATCGCATATTGTTGCAAATTTTCTAGTAAAACCAACTGCTACCTCATTTGAACGCCAAAAACAATTTGTCGCAGATGTTTCTCACGAACTGAAAACACCTCTTACCATGGTTAAAAACAATCTTACCGCTCTGCAAATGAGCAAAGATGAAACAACCGATAATCAAAAGCGTTGGTTAAATAACATTGACTTTGGTTATAACAGAATGCAACATCTTATCACTGATTTATTGCAACTTGCCAAATTGGAAGAAAGTCATGCGAGTGAGCAAGCCTTGACACGATTTGATTTCAGCCAAATTGCAACCCTCATAAGCGAGCAGATGAAGCCACAAGCTGATGACAAACAGCTTGAGTTATCACTGTTTATTGATTCGGATATTTATGTGACTGCCAATGTAGAGAAAATCATGCAAGTAATGACTATTTTATTGGATAATGCCATTAAGTATACCAATCAGAATGGAATGGTAATTGTTCGTGTTAAGAAAAATCGTCAATTGGCAAGTTTCATTGTTGAGAATAGCGGTGCGGGTATTCCAGTAGAAAAACTACCAAAGGTATTTGAACGTTTTTATCAAGTAGACGAATCAAGAAATAGTGAGCAGAAAAGCCACGGATTGGGTCTTTCCATCGCAAAAACCATTGTGGAACAAGCAGGTGGAAAAATCAAGGTATTAAGTGTCCCAAATGAATTGACAACAGCCTACTTTACTATCAAAACATCTTAACCAAAAAACTAACATAGAGAGCACAAGCAGTGATGATTTCCAACAAGTCGTATCACTGTTTTTTATTTTTTTCCAAAACCTAAGACTTTCCCAAGGGTTGTAGTGTAAAATAGATTTATCAACTTAAAAGGAGAGTGATAGTAATGCTTGAAGTCATTGACTTAAAACACGCCTACAATAAGGATAGGTACGTTCTTAAAGGCATTAATGCAAAATTTGAGCAAGGGAAAATTTATGCCATTCTAGGAGAGTCTGGCGGTGGAAAGACAACTTTGCTATCGTTATTGGGTGGACTAGATGAACCAACGAGTGGCGAGATAAAGATAAATGGAAAGAAAATAACGAGTGGAGACTTGCTTAACTATCGAAAAAATAATGTTGCCTTTATTTTTCAAAGCTTTAATTTGATTGATTATTTAACCCCTGCGGAAAACGTTCGCCTATCTACCGAGGATTCTCCCTTTCCAATACTAGAACAAGTGGGATTGACAAAGGAAGAAGCCACACGAAGTGTCCTACGTTTATCTGGTGGTCAACAACAACGTGTTGCAATTGCTCGTGCTCTAGCCTCAACTGCAAATATTTTACTAGCAGATGAGCCAACAGGAAATTTAGATGAAGAAACAGCAACAGTAATTATTGAGTTATTAAAATCAAGCGTCATTGCAAAAAAGAAATGCATGATTGTTGTGACCCATTCGAAGGAGCTTGCAGAACATGCTGATGTTGTATTGAATCTTAAAAATGGCGAATTAAAAGAAATTAATCTATGTGATGGAGGAAATGAAAATGAGAAAATATAGAATTTATTTATTAACGGTAATATTAATCGGTGGACTTGCACTTACTGGTTGTGGTGATAACGATACCCCATCGAATGGGGATCAGGAAGCACAAAGAGATGAAATATCTCAGCAAAACGAGTCAAATGAGCCAACCGAAACAACAAATAATGGGACACGTGTTGACCCAACAGCACAATTGGAAGAAATTCGGGGACAAATTTTAAGTTTTAACGAGCAAGGTGCACAACTAGAAGTGATTATAGCATCAGAGTCAAGTGATGGTGGAGAAGTTGAAGTCACTGGTAGTGAAGATAATGAAACGATTAATGTGTTTTTTACAGAAGATACAGGATTTGAATTAATCGTTGAAAGGTTTATCTCCAATGTGGAGTCCGAACGACTAGAAGAACGTGTTGCCAGTATAGATGACTTAGAGTCAAATCCCTTACCTTTCTTGCATGTTACAGGCGAATTTCAAGGTTACGATTTTATTGTTCACCATGCTGTTATTTGGAGGACAGTAGAATGAGTTTTCATCAATTAGCCAGACGTTATATGAGTCGACAACGTGGTAGAACTGCCATGCTCTCTATTATTTTCATGGTTGCGATATTAATTGGATTGATTGGAACAATGATTCTTCGTTCATTTGAACAATCATTATTAACCTTAGGAGAGCAATCCAATGCTAAGATTTCGGTATCTACTTTTGGGGCGAATAATTTAATCGAACAGGAATTAATTGACACTTTATCCGCTTTATCCAATATCAACTGGGTTAACAGGGTTAACGAAGTGGTAGCAACAGTCGCTGATATTGAAATAGGAATAGGCGAAAATGAAGAAATTGACGATGCAAGTATTAGGATACAAGGCTTCGACGATTTGACCATGGACGGATTATTTTCTGAAAACATGGCGAGATTGACCCTTGGATATTTAGCCCTAGAAGATGGAGAAATCATCATTCATGAAACCCTAGCAACAATGAATGATTTGGAACTGGGAGATACTTTAACTTTTTATCACGCTGGTATGACTGTAGCTGGAACGATTGCAGGAATTTACATGTATGAAGATTCTGGAATAAGAAATGAAGCACACACACCATCAGCATTCAGGTTCGAAAATTTAATTTTCGCAACACCTACTTTTGTTAACCAATTACAACAGGAAGCTGGCTTTTTAGAAGTTAATTTCTATATCACAGACCCGACTATCATTGAGGACACTCGCTACGAATTTGAAAATGAACTAAGCGATACCACTTTTGGAGTTCAGGTTTCAGACGCACTGTTTAGACGTATGGCGCAGCCGCTTTCTCAGACTGCTAGTCTAACCACCATTGTTCTTGGGATAACTGGAATTGGTGTCATTGTTGTAGTCTCATTATTATTAATCATCTGGTCACGAGAACGTCAAAAAGAAACAGCACTCTTACTTTCTATTGGTAGAACAAAAGTTAGCATTATTTCACAAAGGCTGTTGGAAGTCTTGGTTATATATATTTCAACGTTTGTTTTCACAATCCCATTAGTTTTCATCGCAGCACCATCTATCGCAACATTCTATCAAGGAGTGGTAGGTCTAAACGATATGGAAGATTTTATACTTGAAGTGGGAACTGTTGGTGTGACGAATGTGTTTTTATTGGGGCTACTTGCTTTAATCGTTGTGATTATCCTATCATGCACCTCAGTCATGAGACAAAGCCCAAAATCTATTTTTTCAAGGAATGATTAAGATGAACATATTTAAAAAAGGATTTTTAGCCATCGCTAGGAAACCGATTCGGAGCATGATTTCTTTATTAATGATTTTCTGTATGGCTGTTTTAACAACCATTGGCATTTCAGCAAGCCATACGAGCTACCATGCTCAACTGGAAGCTCGAAATCAGGTTGGTGCTTATTTTGAACTGACCATTGATGTCGAAAACTTCGGCGAACGATTGGAAGAACTTACCCTCCAAGGTTATGATTTACTTGTTATTCCAGAGGGTACAAATATGGGCTTTTTAGTGCCACCCAGTAATGAGTTTTATTCATTAAACCTTGATGACATAACGGTTCTAAGTGAAATAGAGGGCTTGTCTGACTTTAACGTAGAAGCCTTATGGTTTGAAATGAGGGTGGTGGACTTTAATCGAATTGAGGGTGCATTTCCTCGTGCGACTGACATTCCAACTGTGAGTTTAAGAGGGATACGTGATTTATCACTCTTACCATTGGTCGGGGACGAGAGCATTAGATTGATTGATGGACGTTGGATACAACCAGACGACGTGAATAAATTGGTTATTTCAGAAGAAATTGCCGAATTGAATGGGTTAAGTGTTGGTGACTATATGACCTTTGAAACAATAGCCTATGAAGATACACCTCGTTTAGAGGTAATGGAGCGTTTAGGAATTTTTGAACCTGAAATCGTACAGATTCGTGGAGAAATTGTTGGAATTTTTGAAAGTAATCGCTCAATCACATTAACACCAGGTGTTATCGCTAGAAGTTCTGAAAATACCATATTTACTAATTTGCATTTTACAGAAGTTGGTATTCGTGAGGGTGACCCGCTTTATTATAAAGCTCATTTCCATGTAGAAAATATCGATGATTTTGAATTGATACGAGAAAGACTAATATCCGCTGATATTGATTGGAGTCGCTATGAACTAATTGACCGAAACGAAACGATATTAGAACTAGGTTCTACATTTGAACAACTTAGAGGAATTGGGCAATTATTATTGGGTGTTACAATCGTTTCAAGTTTCTTAGTCCTGTCCCTAACTTTCACATTTATGATTAAAAGTCGAAGTCATGAAATAGGGATATGGCTTTCTCTCGGTACAAGCAAGTTTAAAATAATTGGGCAAATTCTGTTAGAAAACTTACTACTAGCGACAGTATCTTTGATAATTTGTTTTGCGATTGTTCCTTTACTTGTGAATGGAGCTGAAACTGTTTTAAATCAGCAAATCGTTGCGGAGGTTGAAGATAGTCAAATGGCAGGTGTTTATGTTGTCGAAGATATAGATGATATTGAAACGGTGCAGTTGGTTATTACCACAGATACTCTTGTCATTGTAGTTGCTTCTATTTCCTTATTGATAACCACTGCCACAGTATTTGGAATATTGCCGATTATTAGATTAAAACCTAGAGAAATTTTTGCGAGATTGAGTTAAACCATAGCCAGTGGATTTTAGGGATTTCATTCCTTAATTCACTGGTTTTTGTTATTAATCATTTAAGGGATTTCGTTTCCAATTAGAAAGTTAGCTTGTGCCAATTGAATCGCGTATGGCTTTAGCTAGCCCCTCGAAAGAGAAGCCACGTTTTTTTGTGGCTGAACGGTGGGGATAGATAAAGACAGCGGCGGTCAAAGTTCAAAATCTTTTTTGTTTCAACCCTAATACCTAGCTTTTCATTTTCTGTTGCATGATTCCCGATTTCTATATTTTCTTTTTCCATTCTCAATTGGATTCCTTGTTATTCATGGGGGATTTTTACCGGTATTTTAGCTTTGAAATATGATTATCCAACTACTAACCCTAACCACTCACCTACTAACACATAGTGGAAATAGTCATGGAGTAGTGGAAGAAACGTGTTTTTTGTTTCTGGAGCGTGTAGCGAAATGGATGAAATAAGCCAGTGCTAAAACACCGGCTCCTTCCCGAACCCAGCGGGCACCTTTCAATGCACTGGGCTCTCGATCTCTAATATGGGGAATCCCCAAAGTTTTCGTCATTAGTAAGAACTGCATATTTGATTACATTCAAGTTCACCATTGGAGACTTGCGTGAAGCAAGACCCACACAGACAGATTTGTCTTCGATTAATCCGCAACATGACTAACTCAATGAGAGAATAAGGCGTTTTGAGAAGACTTCTTCTCTTGCGGTGGAACATTTTACGATTATGTGAACTCTCACAGATGTAACAGTTACTGGCAAGAGGATTTCTGGTGTCATATGTAACAACAGCGTGTTCTTTCAACTTGAGAATCCAGTTCTTGAAGAAGACCTTGCTTCGCTTAAATGAATAAAACAAGGCTAGTGATCTTACTTCTAGTTTGCCTTTTGGATTAAAGTACTCGACAGTAAGGTACTTTCCATATTTCTTGAAGACAGCTTTCATAGATATATCGAATTTTCTGGCTATGGTTTTGGCGGTAGAGTACTGTACAATATATTGAACCCGAGCTGCTTGCCAGAAATTGTGACAACCTTGATTTCCGTAAAGTAATCCTCGAAGGACATCATTTGCATATTTGAGGATATCTTGAACAGGCAAGGTCATTTTCTTTTTCATTCCGATCGGATATCCATCACCATTGCACATCCCGTTATCTATAAGCTTTTGGATAAGTTTATTCATATCTATGAGAATGCGTAGATGTGATTTTGGCTTGGTAATTCGGAAGCTGAGAAATTTTGCCTCGCCATGTTTGGCATTAGTGATTTTGGTTTTTTCATCACTTAGCCTTAGCTTGAGGGTCGTTTTTAAGAAATCACCCAATTCTTGTTTGATGGACTTAGCTAATGCTTTATCACCAATTACACCAACGAGGAAATCATCAGCGTAACGCACATACCTAACACGGACAAAGCTTTTATCCATTAGGTCAATTGACGGAATTAGATTGAGTTGCTTAGTAATTGATTTGACTGATTCAACATCACCAGAGGCTTCAGCTTTCCTTAGTTGGTAACGTAGCTTTTGGTATTCTGGACTCAACTTTCTGTTTTTACCTTTTGTTTCGCGAGTGATTATCTCTTCTACGAATCTATCAAGCTTATCTAGATAGATGTTAGCGAAAATTGGTGAACAAATTGAACCCTGACCAGTACCTAATTTAGAATCAGTGAGGCTTAAATCAGTATCTAGATATCCAGCACGCAAGAGCTTATTGATTAATCGTATGAAGCGTTCATCATTTATTCTTTCTCGCAAGATGGATTCTAGCATGCGATGATCCACCTCATCGAAGCATGCCGAAATATCACCTTCGATTAACCAAGTTGATGAACTCCATGTTTCGACTTGTGCGATAGCACTGTGAATGCTACGATTAGGACGATATCCATGAGATAAGTTAGAAAATGTTGGCTCATAGATGCAGTCTAAAACCATGCGTATACATTCCTGAATGATTTTATCTTTCCCATTGGGGAAGGCTAATTTCCGCATTCTACCACTTCCATCAAGTTTCGGTATGTAAGTCGTACGGCTAGGGTTAGGGCGATAAGATTCATCGCGCATTGAAGTGATGAACTCATCAATCCAAGTTTCATAAAAGCCATGAAGCGATGTGCCATCACTGCCTTTGGTTTCAGCACCATCATTAGATTTGATGTTGTTGTAAGCAATGTAGTAGATATCCCGTGTGTAGAGCATACGGTAAATATCCTTATTAATGTAATATGGATTGGACCTATTACGTTGACGAAAACCTTCTAGTTTCGTTACGAGTTTGTTAGTTGTACTCATTCGAGTCAACTCCTTTCAAAATTTAGAAATTAAAGACTGCTCCCTTTCACCCTGTCCTATCCATTACAGATAGGCATTTGGCTACTGTTGGAGCTCTCTACCCGTGATGGTAATTGATTGGAACAAGTAATCAATTACCAGAGCACTAGGGCATATCACGGTAACGCTTTATATGGTGTCTTCATACTTAGGTACTCGGTTAGTCTTTCCATGCAAATAGCACGTGCGTCTATCCGCCTATTTATAACTCACCAGTAGCATATGAGTTATACAGATAGAGATGACCGTTACTCCGCAGACCCGAGTTCAACCTCTAAGGTTTTACCATATATGACCTAACTTGCCCGAACCACTCGTTCTAATTAGAACTAATTTCAGGCTTTTCCGACATGCTGTTGTTTCCCTTGGGCTTTCCCCTCAAGATGAGTCGGCTGTTTTACACCGCATTATAGGAGCGATGGCTTCCTACGGAAGCTCATATAATGCGCAAGAACGTGCGCACCTATTGGAACGACCATTTTTAAAACCTTTTTTGGTACGACCATTTTGACCAAGATTTTTAGTTGAATTATCAAGATGACTATTTTTAACTTTTCTTTTTCTATGCTCAATCAGGATATCCTTGTTATTCATGGTTGAATTTTTCCAACTGACATACCTTGAAATATGATTTTTAATCAATTGGATAACTGTATGAGCAGATGGTTTTGAAATTTATAGATGAGTGTATGGCTCTAGCTGATGACGTGAAGCGGAGAAAAGCCGTCTTTTTGGATTTTCGTAGTAGTCGGCAGATAGAGATAGAAACGGAACAACTTCTAAAACCTTTTTTGGTACGACCATTTTGACCTAGCTTTATATTTCCTGTTTTAAGATGGTAGATTTTTGACTTTCTCTTTTTCTAGTTTTAACAGGATAAGCCATCTATAAAATTGGAGGGGTTAATCTTCTGTAAAATTGAAGTCGTTGGATTTTCAAAGTGTGGGATAAAGTTTGACAGCAGCAAGACTGGCAAGCTCCTGCGGGCTGGAAATACAATGACATGAACCATTAAAAGATTTTAAAGATTATGTGTCGACCCTGAAGCATAGGTTTTCTGTTACTGTTTCAAGGTCAATCATTTCTAACAAAGATTAGTTTCAGCTTACACATGGCTTTCGAGTTGTCACTAGACAAATTTTGGCAAGGTTGAAAATCTGTAACAACAATTTTTGAAGCTGATAGTTAGACTATCTACAAAATACAAATCCCTGATGCAGATGCACATGATGCACCTATATCAGGGATTTTAGCGTGTATAAATAACCATCATTAAAGATTTTAAATGATTTCGACCGCAGGAAAAATCGCTATACTTGTACCAGAGGATTTTCTAGCTTACAACTAATTTTCTATCTGATTGTGAGTGGAGCTATTCAGCTTGCACCCGATAAAACCAGACCGTCTTTTTGGGCTGGTTCGGCGTGCGAGATGGATAGTATAACGGACTTTGAAAAGATTTTTCTGTGTCGACATCTTAAACCTATTTCTTCATTTTTGAGTAAGTGATGGTTTTAATAGGATCGTAGATTTTCGACTTGGAGTACTTCAGCTTAAACAAGGATTATCAGCAGTGATCTGGTCAGATATAGAAGCAAGCTTCTCAGTTTTGAGAGGTGATTTTTTAATCCTTGATCAGATATTTAAGCTGCTGCTAGATCAGCTAGCAAGTGCCAAGAGAAAACCGCAAAAACTCAAATGCATTTGCACTTGAATTTTTGCGGTTTTGATTTGTAAATAAATTTCCATCGTTAAAAATTTTTCAAGCTTTCGGACGTGGTTTTGCGGTTTATAACACATCACTAAATGAAGTTCACAAACCTATCTTCCAAAAATATTAACCATACCTAACACAAAACCAATAGTGCCTGTGATTATAGCGATAATTGATAATATTTTTCTCGTTTTTTCGTCCATTGTAAATCACTCTCCATCTTATAGATTAAAGATTT
>Ga0123355_10020953_pt1 | contig 10453 bp, 3 predicted proteins | sample TergutEmb28metaG_3_FD_89872 | JGI IMG/M metagenome (GOLD analysis project Ga0123355, IMG submission 89872) | Embiratermes neotenicus P1 segment gut microbial communities from Petit-Saut dam, French Guiana - Emb289 P1 | ecosystem: Host-associated > Arthropoda: Insects > Digestive system > Gut ... | reverse complement strand
CGGACGCTTGTGGGTGCGGTAATGAACCTTCGGGTTCCGTGAAATGCGGGGAATTTCTTGACTAGCTGCAAACCAGTTAGCTTCTCAAGAAGGACTCTGCACCATGGAGTAAGTAAGTAAGTATGTGTATATATGTATATATAATACATTGATATGTAAATAGGAGTGTAGAACGTTAGTGACGCTTCTAAATGTCACAGAACAATGAGCAGTGTTGTGTAATTTCCAGCTATTTAACATTTAATCTCTTTTACTCATTTAAGGTAACAATCATAGCAAAGTAATGACGTCTGCAAGTGAGTAGTCTGTAAGCATATACGGAACCTACTGCCGTGGGAAGATCTACAGGTTATCGGAACTGCTGCTGGTAAATAATGATGCAATTTAGAGGCTGTGCGTGCTTATACAAGACAGTTAGACCGAATGAAATATTCGAACTGTACATATTATATAACTTTACTTAATTCACTTAATTTAGTGAAACAATCAAAGAGAACATTGTGCCATAAGTGGTGTGAGAGTTTCTGTTGTGTGCCACGATATCGTATAATTAGGTTAATCCTATGACGTTGTGCTATATGACGAAATAGGCCTGTTTTACGTCCCTTATTATCCAGCGTAATTAGACTGAAACTGAAACACAGTTACTGTTCCATGCTTTGTTTATGCCCTGCTTCATTATGCATGACATTCCTTTAAACAGAGCGACCTTTCGTTACTTTTTGACTATTTTTCGATATGTGATATCGGACATTGAGAACATTTTTTCTGACTTCTTGCCATTATACTTTCACGCCCACGCAATTTGGTTATGACGTGAAGAAATTGGTGTTCTTGAATATATTTAACACAGAATATTATTTTGCAGTTTGTTTGTGAAGTAAATAGAATTTAATTGTCCCACGAATGGCTCTTTAACAAACTAAAACTACCTAGTATCGTGGATATTTAACACGACGTAACTATTTGGAGAAAATTTCAGTTTACTTAAATTAATTATATTCCAATTCCCTTATATCATTTGTAATATTTCGTTTAATCGAAGCCTTATTATGTCAAGTGACCCTGCAATACTTTTATAAATGCAGAATTTTGTATGCAAACATTTAGTCTACTGTACTGTTACATTAATGGCATATTATATTAGGAAGTATATAATCCTGCCTGTGTGTGTTGTTTTAATGACATCTTTATTTATTACTATTCTCTTGAGGGGCACGCGGTGGTGCAGTTGCTTGAGGCACTGCGCTGTAAGCCGGAATGTCGCGGAATTTTTAACTGACATTTTCCTTCCGGCCGCACTGTGGCGCTGGGGTTGACTCAGAGTCTACAAGAAATGAGTGCCTTACCACCTACATGTGACGACTGTCTTGAAATCTGGGAACCTCAACCTCCTGGAACTCTCAGTGCCTGTACAGGCCTGTAACAGCGATTGCTTTACCTTTACTTTTCTCATGAAGTCTCAGATTACACCACATTTTTTTGCGAGGCGGGAGAAGGCTAGAGTTAGTTTATTAGTGTGCCGCAATACAGAGATGGCCAGACGGTCGATCGCGATTCGCAAGTCGATCGCGGCCAGATGTTTTGGTCTGTCGGGGCCGCTTTTTGGTGTTTGTCAGCATTTACTTGCTTAATCAGTACGATCAGTAGCTCTTCGTTTGACAGGAGCTTTTGGATCAATTTACCTCTGCGAAGAAGCCTTCTACCAGATGGAGATAATTAAATGAGGACACCGAAGCCGTCTGACTGATGAACATAGCTTTCACTTGTGTATAAGTAATTATAAACTCTCTTCCAGTAATTATCGCAACCTGCAGTGTCATGCATGAGCTTCTAGAACGTTAATGCAGCCCAATTTTTAATTACGGTAAATTGCTTTAATTTGAAAATATCGATTTTTAATAAATGAAAACATTGTAGTTTTATATGTTTGATGTTACTTTGCTATTCTACATTTCTTTGACAACTTGACCTAACATTAATACATTATATAATACGGTAGACTGCGTAAGATTCTGTGTCTTTAGAGTATATCGCTGACTCCGAACGTCTGGCCAACTGTGGTGCTATATATATGCTCGAATAATGACATATCCGATAGTTGTCATGTAAGTAGGAATTTGTGGAAGAGGGAGTGTTAGACGCCTGAGAACCGAGCACTTCGAGATCCCTTTTCCTGTCTTTTGTTCCCGCATAATTCGTTCAAGCAGGTGTACTCTTTTCCTTTTGTCAGCTTTCTTCTCTTTATTTTTACACTCTTTTACTTCCATTAGTAATCAGATTTCTGATTAAAAATAACTTACATTTATAGACGCTTTTCCCTTTAAAGATAAATCTATTTTCATTTTACTTGCATTATTGGATAGCAGATTTCACTACCGAAGTTTCCAATCTTACTATCTTTTCTGTTAGTAATTGTAATGCTGTCACAACAGTACGTCTTGTAAAGACCTGTTTTAGTATCCATTTTTATCGTAATATCTGCCAGCTCGTACAACGTTTATGACCGTTTTGCTTATGATTTATTATGTTGTGTTAACTATCCTAGTTTTCTTGAGTACAGTGTATTTCGACTGCAGATAACAAGGCATTCGCTGTTCATACTACCGTTGTGAGGTGACGTGTTGAAGTTACCAGCTTGTGAGCTACTGCAGATCCCGTTAACCTGTAACTTCATTATGTCACCCACAAGATTTACTTATTTTCCTATTGTGAAGGTGAACTACCATGTGTCATTTAGAGACCACATGAATACGATTTGTCTTGTATCGGGACCTTCATAACGGCAGTGTGACGCACGAATGCTAGAACGTTTCTAGGCCAGTTAATACAATCAAGTAAACGTCGCATTATCTTATTTTATCTTTAAGTTTTTCTACTCAAATAACACAACACAGTTAAACAACTAAAAACGTAAATCAATCCCTGTACAGGCCCTGAGGTTTCCAGGAGATTGAGGTTCGCAGATTTCATGACAGTTGGCACTTGAAGGTGGTAAGGTTGTCAGCACTATGCACTGGCCGCCTTTACCTTCTAGGAAATATATCTGGTACTCATTTCTGTTAGAGGTTGAGTCAACCACAGGAAAATAGTGCGGCCGGAAGGCTTGTGTCAAGGAAAAAATTCCAATGACACCATCGGGAATCGAACGCGTGACTTTCCGGCTTGTAGTCCAGTGAAAACACTAGAAGAAGAAATAACAAGTACAAGTGTATGAGACATATGGCGATATCCTAAAGGTCAAAATTAAGAACTGCTCTTTTAATGTACCAGTGGGAGCTAATTTTTTAAAGAATACTAAAAGAAATTTTGAGATTTTTAAAGAAAACACCCTTTAATACATTTTTAGAATTATTTTAAGAATATGGATTTTTTATTACCTTGATTAGCAATCAGAAAACATCACTACACTGTTTCCTATGAGCTAATGCGCTGTTCCAGTTTGGCTGTGGTCTAGGGGGTGTCCAGCGACGCTTCCTTAGTGTATCTCGTCAAGAATATGGATGAGTAACGTTTAGTGCGCGATGTCAACCTACATACATAATTTAATGAAAGAGCAGGAGTGGAACACGTCGTAGGGTTTAATGAATTCGTGTTTTTAATGTTAAAACGTTCTTTAGTACTCTTGATTTTTGTAGCATTAAGGTTGCCTGAGAACAGTTTATTAAACCGGAAATTTGTTGGAAATATTTTTGTCAATAAGTGAAGAAGTGAAATACTTCGTGTACTCTTGGTGACAGGTTATCAAACGTTGCTACGATGTACTACAAGTTGGTTTTTGAAACTCATTTTAGTACGTGCAGGTTCGGATTTGAGAAGCATTCGTTACCCTGAGGTACACTATACACGAAGCTCATAACTATAAAGTTTTCCTGCCATGGAGATGTAGAAGGTAGTGCGTTAGGAAGGAGCAGTGACAGTTTCATGTTGAATTTATGCATCTTTTATTCCGTTAAGTTCATTCTGTAAATGCTTGTGTTGTAAACTTCATTGGTGCTTTCTCAGCAATGCTATAAAACGAAGTAAATCAGCTTTAATGAAACGTAAAATTGCTTTTTACTAGTAGATGCAACTTTTATAAAGAAAACATAAGTAAAGCGTAGATGAGGACCAATTGTTTTTTAATGAGTGTAAAGTTTTACAACTTTTAAAACCTTTGGAACCTGAAATCTTGCCTCCAGTAGAGGAACCACAATGCGTGTTTATTAGAGAGTCCATTCGGTTAATATTGTTAAATGTAATAGTCGCAGTTTATCTTAGGAATCATAGGAGCACATGAATACATTTTATGAGCAAGACGCACGTTTTCTTGAATATGTATCTGGCGGTACATATAGGATCACTAAACGTTAAACGTTTAAATTTGTCTTCACTTCAGAAACGTGTGATCGGCGAAAAGTATTGCGTTCCTCAAGTTTCTGTAGTGTAGTTCCAGTTATGTTGCCATTTTTGATAGAAATTAGCAGACTGACATATCTCCTCCAATTAAGTATTACACTAATTTTGTGTACATTAAACTTCACTGGATGACGGTATTCCGACTTAGCCGTGTGGGATTTAAACTTGATCATAAGAAAGCGTATGAAAGGGGAACCTGATGTCATGAGCTGAGCTGTAAAATAGCTGGGTAAAAAGCTTAGATGGAATTGTGAAATTCAGCTCCGTTAAACTTATCATTATAAAAGGATCCACTTCAGTTAGAACGATAAATGGATACGTTGTCCATTAAATTGCTGGATATTTTGAACTGATATCTATAGGAGAAGATGGAGTGCTGTGAAGCTCTGAGCTCGATATTTATCGTAATAATATTTAACAATTAAATATGACCTCACAGAAATATTCTCCATCTCCAATACAAAGGGGAACTGCTAATTTCCGTAGAAGGAAATAATGGACATTTATACTGGGAAGAATACAAACATATAGATGCACTCACATACTTTTAATGTTCAAGTAAATGGTGTATACACAGAAATAACTTTACTTTGAAGGATTAAATTATAAATTGCGTGATTGCAAATTTAAACTTTAAAGTAACTTCACGGAGTTTAAAAACTCAGGTCTATTTTTTTTTTTTTTCGACTTCGGGGGATGTGACATTTAGGAGAATACAGAGTGCGTAACTGAAACTTCTGTTATGGTTGTTCATTCTCATTTACCTAAAAACAATAATTCGTCTAACACTTTACTCCTCTTTTCTTTAAATTCTCAGGGATTGATCATGGAATAACTTTCGCCTTCATTGAATATGATAGTATACAGTTCGATAGAACCTTATGTTCTCACGGCGAACATACAGTACGCACTAATTTTTTTTTCGCGCTGTCAGCCGCGCAAGTAATCGGTTAAAAAGCAACGTTTCGCAGGTATAATTTGTTTCCATCTTCGAGGTAGATATGTTGAGAAGCCTTAAGTCGCTCTTCTGATAGCCTATCTCTGTTGGCCCGCAGTCTAATGAAGATGGGTTAGATTGACAAAGTGATGCAACTCTTCACCACGTCGACCCCGATGTTGGGGACAGAGCATGTCTCCATCTCCAAAATATTGTTTTCGGCCGAATATTTATGCGGCTGGTAACCCAGCAGTAGTTTTGTGTTTGTAGCTGTTCTCCTACATATGTACCCAGACTTCTGTTTTTCAGCAAACCGCAAGGATAACTTTCCGTCACTTTGTGCGTGAAACGTTCTGTGAGGCTGTCTGAGCTGTCTAAAGGATTCATGGTTTCGTCACTAATCCCTGACAAACTCCTATATATTACCGTGGAATGGGGCACTTCTGCCTCCTTTCTAACTGTCATGCACGCAAAGCTGTATCACTCCACACTACGAAATATGTGGAGCTGAAACGATATTATTAAACGATAAAACAAGACAGGCTATGTACGTATACCATAACAAAGAGGCGCATTCGTGCAACCATTTTTGAGAGTGTATCGAGCAGGTTATTCGCGTGCGCCATTTGTTACCTGTGGTCTCTTCGGCTGTAAAATATTTTCCCACATTGTCTCATAAATGGCACGATTTTAGAAAAATAAAAGCTATAGAACATAAAACGTGTGTTTTGATTTTCTCTACAGCATTTGTCTGAAACATCTCTCATTCTAAGAAGAAATGAGTGAGATACTATCATGAATGAACGTAAGTTTTCATTCAAAGTCCACGTTATTCTTGTCATATTTTAATGAAGCTTGAATTTTCTCAATAGATTTTCGAAAACTACTCAAATACAAAATTCACGAAAATCTGTGCAGTGGGAGCCGAGTTGTTCCATACGGACAGCCGAAAGGCCGGACAGGCTAGTGGTCGCTTTTCGCAATTTTCAAACGCCCCTAGTTATCGTAAATTTAATTTTTATTTATAATATGTTCATGTATAGATGTGAGAGGTGGTACGGGTACATTCCGCTAACAAGTGTTGTTTCTGGGAGAGCATGAATAGAGAAAAAATCGTTCAGAACCCGTTTGTTAGCATCTTCTTTTACTGCGATTATTCCTGGGAAAGACAAAGCAATTGGGAGTTTTTCTTTGTAAGCTCTTGCTTGCTTCTCACTGTCGGCACTTAAAACCTTTATTTCACATGGATAATATAATCTCTTAGGATGAATTAACACTTTACCTTGTAAGCCGGGATTATGAATTTTATGTACCTTTGAAGTGCAACGGAAAGTTTTAAATAGGTAACGTCATTTGGATTTCGCTATCCTTAGACAGAAAGGTAGGGCTTATACCACTTGTTGTGCAGAGTTTCAACTGCAAAAAAAAAACTGAGTCTCCTGTAAATAAATTATGAGGTTTATGAGTGACAGTATAAACAGAGACAGGTGGAATAAAATACAGTCGTTAATGCAGCTACATTTCTAGAGGTGAAGTACCACTGTGCAGATCTCTTCTACTGCGTAGCACCCACATGCTATAAGCTAGGGTAGGCTACGTTGCTGCCCAAATTTATCGAACCAGATATTTTTGCATTCATTGCACAGACCGGGTTATAAAAAAGTTAAGATTAGTATTTTTTTACTGATGATTATTGTATTCAGTTCATTTCTTAAGGTGCTTGACGTTGGCTAGAAAACCAATTACAGCACACACATCAAGCATTTACAAATTTAGACAATCAGAACGAGAAGAGGAAAACCTGAAACAAAACTGCAAATATCACGATAGTGGACCTAAATAACACAGTTGTTTAAACAAGGAAAGCTTACGCGTAACAAATAATTATTTGTATATTAATTAGTAATTATTATAAATATCTTTATTTATTTATTTATTTAATTGCTGTCTCAACAGTCTGACACAAAGAAACAAGAAGAAAGAGCAAACAAACAAACAAGATAAATACAAGAAAAAAGCCAGGACAAACATTTCGATTAATTTCAGCTAAAACTTAGAGTTGAAAATATAGAAAAAAGATTGCGTAGGATTGTGATTAGTACATTGTAACCCATGATAGCGATATTGTTATACAGCACCGTAGCAACAAACACAACAATAGGAAAGTTAGGTTTATAACTTAACTTTAACCAAAAGTTGCCTAATTAATTGAAACCATAAATGAATTGACACGTCAGTGAAAGAACTACAGGGGCAAAACCTATTTCAAAGTTTTAATTTGCTACTAAAAGTATCTGTGTCATTCCATATCAAATTTACAACTGGTGCACGCCTGTCGGAAGGGCAATATTTGCTTGATAAGCAAAACAGGGTGAAGTTTCTAGTGCTACTAGACGGTACTCTGACTAATACTACCAGTAAAGCAAAGAAACAATTTCGATCTTACGAAATATGGATGATAAAAGAAACATCATGGTGATGCCTTCTAGCAGAGTAAAGTACGTAACTTTAGAAGCTCATATTTCATAATAATAACTGTAAGGAACAGCAGGAAAACACGACTGAAGCACAGAGCTGACTACTACTGTTGGATGCGTTCCAGCGTATTGGCATCAGTATTGATAGTGTTATTCCAATAAGTGAGCCATAATCTTATGTAGGTCTAACTGAGTTGTGTTATAACAATAGTAACCGATCAACATCTACAAAAAATAAGTCAAAGTACGTATGAGTCCCAACATTTTGATTGATTGAGATAATGTGTAGCCTATATGAAGGTGAAGACAGAGTTTAGAATCGAAAACTACTCCCAGATCTCTGATGTAATCAGTAGGAGTTATACATTTTTCACACAGTTTGTAATTTTAGTTAAAATGCGTAAATTTTCCTTATCAAGATAATTACTGTAGTTTTTTCAGTATTGTTTAACATTATTTGCAGCAAACCAACTGTTTATGAAATCAGTGTCAGATTTTAGATGTGTGCAATCAATAAAAGCTGACGGTATAACAAATATTGATATCGTCAGCACATGAAGATATCTCAAGTCCTTCACATTCTTCTTAGTAACAGTAATAATTCAGTTTCTTGCATATTAAAGTGTTGAGTGTACAACTTAGTGGCCAGTAGTAGAAGCAGCACGAAAACACATACAGAAAAAAAAAATGACACAGGAAACATTGACACAAAACTAAGCCAAGTTGCTTAACAGATTGACAAAATGAAGATACAGCTACAGCAGTTATTGTGACATCTGATAAATGTAACAGCGTGTTTTGTAAAGGTATTCATATCTTTACAAACGCCTGGAAGAAGGACATCTTTTGCAGGGAGAGCTGATATGAAACGTGGAGATATTTCGGAGACTCCCGGGTAGGAACTGGAAGACCTGTCATGCTGAGAGAAGATGAGACCAAGTTTGAAACAAGCAGTAGTTAATAAAATTTTAAATTAAGTTTACCACCATCTTTCTTTTAAAGTATGTAAATTAAGAAAGGTGTAATGCTATTTGTAACTACGTAACAATAACCATGGTGGTCATGGAGAATAATGTCATTATAACAACGAAATTCAGACTTCCGCTACATGTCGGTTAATAATAATAATAATAATAATAATAGATATCAAACAACGATAAACTGTTCATAAAAATATTTCATCCGATAAAAGGTGCCCACTGTCTGCATTTTAATGTCCTATTTTATACTATTGCCTCACTATCTGCAATAGCTGTTACCGCAGTCGGTGGTCTTGTGTTGTGATTCGCTATCGAAACTTCTCGAAAACGAAGTATGGATATGTAAGTGCCACAAAATGAGACATACTGTAGTAATGACATGTTTCGAGGAGTTGTGTTTTGTGCATATCTTATTATTTGTCATATATTTGCTTTAATGGCATTTCATGTTAGTGCATTAGCAGCTCTACAGTACAAATCTAGATAAATATAAAAGCTCATGTGACGTAATTCCACTGGCACATCCGTAAGGCAATGACAGTCCACAGACACTTCTTTTTCAAGATTACTATTGTGACAGGACACAAGCCTGACGTACAATTCTTTTTTTTTTTTTTTACTGAAATCAACCTACGGAAAGCTTATTCGGTGCACAGGAAATTACTACAGCGCTTAGTTTGCTGCATATATTTGTCAGTGTTCATAAATAATAGCTTCCATTTGCATGTCACAAGAAATAGCTGTTTTGTTTTGGACGGAAGGTGGGACAAATTTGTTCTGTTTTGCGGATTGATGCAATTTGCTAGGTGGCTGATTCTTTGCTGTCACGGTTTAGTGTTTCGACATATGTGTTCAGATGCTGAACTGTATCAGGAATAAGAACATAACGCCTGCTGCAATTACATTTTAAATTTTGATTTTTTCAGTTGCCTTAGTAAGTAAGCGGCCAAAATTAAGAAGTGTAAGACGTACAAGACGTATCTGAGTAAAGCAAAACCCCTTCAGAACTGCGGTACAAGTCTGAATGTATATTTATGGAACGAAACTTTTCTAAAAGTCGGGAGGGGGGAATCCATGGGTACATACGCCATTCTGGTTTACAATAATGTATCTAAGCAGAAATCGGGGATTATCCTAATATTTAGGAGTAATTATGGCTTTAGCCGAATGCACCGGCAGTGCGGTCGAAGTCGTTGGCCTGAAGTCGCTGGATTGCTGGGATTACGGTTTTGAATCCCGCTGAGGTCATGGAAGTTTGTGTCTTGTGTCGGGTATGTGTTGTGTAGGTAGCGGCCTCTGCGACGGGCTGATCACTCGTTCAGGGGAGTCCTACTGAGTTTGTGTGTGGGTGTGTGTCTAATTGTGTGTTATTTAGAAACCTGAAAATGAGGCGACCCAGGTCCGATTTGGGTTATTGTATAAAAAAATGGTGGCGATATATTACATTTTGATTCATTCATTTTGTAATATGTATGTTTGTTATTATCGGCTTCGGTGGTCTAGGGGTAGCGTGCTGGCCTTTAGTACCCAAATTTGCGGGTTCAAACCCGGCCGAAGCCGTCGGATTTTTAGGGCGAAAAATTCCTCAGCACGCCTTCCTTCGGAGGGGAAGTAAAGCCGTCGGTCCCATGTCGTAGATTTGCGGCATGTAAAAGATCCCT
>Ga0123355_10020952_pt1 | contig 10453 bp, 8 predicted proteins | sample TergutEmb28metaG_3_FD_89872 | JGI IMG/M metagenome (GOLD analysis project Ga0123355, IMG submission 89872) | Embiratermes neotenicus P1 segment gut microbial communities from Petit-Saut dam, French Guiana - Emb289 P1 | ecosystem: Host-associated > Arthropoda: Insects > Digestive system > Gut ... | reverse complement strand
CAGAACTCAACCGCAGATTCCTTGAACTCACTCGTGTAACTTTTTCTTCGTTTCCTCATGATTTACTCTCCTTAGGTTTATCATGAGCTTAACTTTGTGTCCACTCAAACGGGGGAAGTTCAGCTAACGATTTTTACCAGAAATGATTGAAAAATTGAGTTTTTGCGCAGTCTGCGCGAAGGAGACCGTGGCTCCGCAGCGGGTTCCCCATGCGGGATTCTTAAACCGTATATCCTCCCCTGCCGGGGCTTTTGGCGGAAATGCTCACACCACGCACAGCGGACAACCCAGTTGACACAAAAGCCACTTGCGTAGTATGGTGTCCGTAATCACTGGTACGTCAAAAAACCGGACCGCTAGCTCAGCTGGTAGAGCAGCAGACTCTTAATCTGCGGGTCGAAGGTTCGATCCCTTCGCGGTTCAAAGGCTATATGTCGTCATACCCATACACAAGGGCGTTTATGGCGTTAAAGGCCCGGCGGGGCACTTTAAGAAACTTGACGTGCAGAATCGTCCCCCCACCTGACCCGGACCGGTTGGTTCTTATTACCTGTCCCAAAAGGTGGATAAAGTGCCTGTCCTCGTAGTCAACGGAGATTTTAAGGCGGGAACCCGCCGGGATTGCCGCTGACGCTTTCAGGGCGCAGCCCCCCGCGGATATATCCAGAACAGTGCCGGAGAACTTTCTGGAATCGACAACCATTCTGGGGGCCTTTTTTCCTTCCATAGAGTCAACAAGGTTTACAAGAAAAAGGTCGCACTTCATGGAAACATTTTTGCGGCGGTACATTCTTCTTACCAAGGGTTTAAGCTTCCCCGTGTGGCTGATTTGGAGTCCGGGCCCCCGGTCGGTTTCCAAAACGCCGGCAACATTGCCCGAAAGGGAAAAGCCCTCGCTTGATTTTGTAAAGAACGACAAGGTAACATTCGCCCCCTTCCCAATGCGGATGGGGCTTCCCAGCGTGTTTCTGGGCACATCCACCACCACCGTATGGCCCCGTGTCGAAATAACTTTTACGGGGAAGTTATCCTTTTCAATCATTAGGATGGCGGCTGTGTTTTTCAAAAGACGGGGAGGAGAAGCGCCGCCCGCACTTGACGCCGCCTCGATGGTATTCCGCAGGGAAAAAAGGTTAACAAGGCGTTCCTGAGCGGCTTCTTCGGACTCCGACCTTCTTTCAATCGTTCTGTACGCCCGCCTAAAGTGGCGATCCAAAAGCAGCGTATTATTCATAACCCGTTCAGGATCGGAAACGGCGTCATTGCGGAACACGAACTCAAGGAGCTTAGACTGCTTGCGGTCAAGGCCATACGAAGAAGCGATGCGGCGAAGGGTAAAGCCGTTGAATTTTCTGGGGGCTACCATCGTTCTGCTTCCGGCCTTCCCGGCGATGGCAGGGCTGACGCCCCCGCGAATGGCGCGAACAACCAGCGCGATGGCTATAATCCCTCCAAGGATAGCAAGAACAATAAGCGCCTGCATGGGGTCGTCTTCCCTGAAGTACGTGTACGGTACCTGCGCGATCTGAAACAGGGAAAAAGATATTCCGTGGAACATTCCAAGCATTCTTACCCCCTTGTTATGCCTTTAAAAAATCAGGGCCCCGGCGCGGACGAAACGGCAGCGTTGTCGAAAGAAACTTCGGAAAAATGCTTCAGCGCGAAGAAAAAATTCAAAAGCCTCGGTGCTAGTTCGTATTCGGAAAGGTCGCCCACCAGTACGGTATCCTTGTTTTCATAAGCGGCGGAGATTTCGGTTAAGGCGGCGTTGAATTCTTCCATGAACGTCCGAAACGGAACCCCGTCAACGGCAAACGTGTCCGGGGAAAGCCCCTGCGATTTAAGGATAAAAAAAATGCGGAAAAGCTTTTCCCCGGTTTTGGCGAAATGCTGTATCGTCTCGGCGGCCCGCTGATCCTTGCCGGTCTGTACGTCCAGGGGAAGTTCTTCCATCCTGCCAATCGTGTGCTTTACCAGAGCCTCGCAGCCGGCGATTTCCTGCTCCGGGCCGGTGATTTCCCGCAAACGCTCATGAACAATGCCGGAAAGGACATCGGCGGCAAGGCCTTCCCCGGAAAAAGCCCGGCCCGCGAGATCGTACAGGTCGGGAATGTCCGACTGCAAAAACCGGGCCGCCGCGCTCTGTCCCCACGCTGCGGCGATACGGGGGCGTTCTTCAAACTGGACATCTTGGTATATCTGGCAGGTCTGGGAAAGGACGCTTAACGCCTCGGCGGCAAGTTCCCGGTAGGCTGACACGGTAATGTCCAGCTTTTCGATGCCCTGTACATCCCTGTCAAACGCGCCGGAAAGGGCGTCATCCTCCAGAAGCTGGCCATCGGCGGCAATCGCGCGGACACGGCTTCCCGTTAACGAAACCCAGTGTTCCACGCCGGACAACACATCCCCAAGGGTTTTTTCCGTATCAAGGGTAATGTCCGCCAGACAGCCGTTAATGTAAATATTCATCGCCTACCTGTTGTTCTGCTGCTGAAACCTGTCCAGTGAATTGGTCATCTGTTCCATGCGCCTGAAAGCGTCCTCCATCTGGGCGTACTGCCTTCTAAGGTCAATTTCCCTTTGGGCAAGCTGGCGATCCATGTTCTCTATCCGCCGGTTTTCCTGAGCGATGCGGGTGTTTATGCTTCCGGTAGTGGCGGAAAGAATGCCGCCGGTTTGGGTGAAGGGCCCGGTTAGAGCGTCAACGTCAAAGGCTACCCCGGTATCGACAAGGCGGTTTCCGGTGGTATCCGAGCCAAAAAGTTCCCTCACGGCGGTCAGCCGGGTGGCGATGGCGTTGTCCAGCACCCTTTCGTCAATTTCCAGATAGCCCCGGAGCCGGGAAACGTCAATGCCGCCCCCGCTGGCAGCGCCGCCCCAGCGCACATCAGTGCCTATGCCAATTTGGGAAAGCAGGGCAAGTTCCCGCCCGTCCGATGTCGGAAAGGGATTGCTGGTAATACGCATAAGGGTGTTCCGCATATGCATAAGGGTAGAATTCCCGGCAAGAGCGCCTAGCCGCTCCAGGGCTTCCGCCCGTTCATCGTTGGTAAGAAAGGTAAGCTCATCAACAAGCCGGGTATCGTTGCGGGTAAGGATATTTATTTCAGCCATAAGGCGGTTGTAATTGCCCACGAAAGAGATAATGGCGTCCTTTACCGCCTCCCGATCCGGCTCGACCTGAAGGGTAACCGGGGTGTCGGAAGCTCTGCGGGCGGTTATGGTAACTCCGGGGAGCAGGTCGTCAATCTCGTTACCGGGGCGGCGTATCTCAATTCCCTCCATAGAGATAATGGCGTCCTGAGCGGTGGATACGGGGTTAAGGGCCCGTATGCCCCCCAGAAGATTGGGATCGAAGATTTGGACATTCTGTATCTGTATGTCCCGGTGAGTGTTGTCATTGACAAGGTTCATGGAAACAATGGCCCTGCCCTGAGCCAGCTCGCCAAGGTTAAACTCGTGAGCGCTAAAACCCGGCGAATCGGCGATGGGGGAAAGCTGGGCGCTTGTGCCGTCAGAAAACGTAACGGAAAGAACGCTCATGTTATCCACGCGCGCGGGCGGCTGCGGGGGAGTCCACACGGGAAGCTGGACGGTGCTTGAATCGTTCTGAATAACGATGCCCCCGTGCGAAATGGCCCCGGTTTCCGGGATCGAGGGCCCCGGAGGGGGCTGAGGAACGACCCACGGCTGTTCCGGGCGCAGATTGGTGGAGGTCTCGAACCGCAAGACCCAGTCTCCGGTGGCGGGCGCTTGAAAATTCATGGGGATTCGCGAGGACGATCCGGCGTTTACACTTACAACGCCGCTGGAAAAATCGACACGGGAATCGTTAACACGGCTTGCCATGCCTATCTGCTCGCCCAATGTTATGGCGGCCCCGGAAAAATTAAGGCGGTTTTCTTCCCCGGTAACTCTGGATTCGATAAGCAGGGATGTTGTGCCCGGACGCACGGTTATCTGGCTTGCCCGCAGCAAATCCCCGCCCCGGCGGTTAAGGGCCTCGGTAAAATCGCCAAGGCTGCCGCCCCGGAACTCAAAGCTTATCTCTTCTTCCCCTACAGAGAAGGTAAATGTGCCGCCTTCTACCCTGAAATCCGTTTCCAGAGGGCTGGAAAGGAAGCGATCCGCCTGAGCGATTTGCCGTATCGTAAAGCTCCGTTCCTGCTCCAGCGCTCCCCGTATGGCTGTGCCGGAAATTACCGAGGAATCGCTTGAAAAGACAATCCGGTCGTTAAAGGGGTTTTGGAACGAGAAAAGATGCCGGGCGCTGTCCCTAAGCGAGTTGGTGCGGCGGCCTATTTCCTGCCAGAAGGCTCTGTGATCTTCGAGGCGTTCAACGTTTCTTTCGGCGCGATCCCGCGGGATGCGCTCAAGCCTCATAAGGTCTTGAACGAGCTGGTCAGTGTTAAACCGGCTGTTAATACCGGGTATAAAAATTTCAGACATATCTACCGGCTCCTTCCTTACACTCTACGGTATTCTTTCCAAAATAACCAGCCTCCGTATTGTTAGGCAGGCGTTATACCGACCTATCAAACAGAACGCCCATGTTTTCCCCGCCCCTATTGCCAAGCCGCTGCAGTTCTTCGGGCGGAAGTTCCTTGATCACTGTATCGGTCTCATTATCTATGACCTTTACGGTAATTTCGCTGGACTGTTGATCCACAACGAACTGAAGCCTGCGGTTAAACGCAGGGCTTATACGATCAATATTAGAGGAAGGTGTTCTTGCATCCACAGAGCCGGACTCCCGGCTGCCGCCCGGTAAAGGCGGCTCGGCCTGAACGCGAGGCGTATTTTGTTCCGCAGGCACGGGCATCCTTTTCTCCCGGCTTTGATCCGGCAAAGAGGCAAGGGCGCTTTTTCCCGCAGTCAGATTCGTAATCTGCATATCCATACTTCACCTCCGTGTGTGAATAATGGTTGAAAAAATCCCGTCATCCTTGACAGGAATCCGGCATCCGGCGGCGAAACACCGCCGGATGCCGGTAAAAAGGACAAAGGCAGGGGGCGGCGCGAATTCCCCTGCCCCGCATCGCAAAAGACAACGTCCAGAAGTCTCTTTGAATGCTGAAAACAAAAATCGTTAACTAGCCAAGAAGCTGAAGGACTCCCTGGTTGCGCACATTGGCCTGAGCCAACATCGCGACACCCGCCTGACTTAAGATTGCCGCTCTGGTGTACTGAACCATTTCTGTCGCCATGTTTGTATCCCTGATGCGAGACTCGGCGGCTTGCATGTTCTCCGCCGCGACAGCAACGCTTTGGGCGGCCATCTCGAAGCGGTTTTGATACGCGCCAAGGTCTGCCCGCTGCCGGGAAACTATCTGCAAAGCGGCATCCAGAGCGCCGATGGCCTGATTGGCCGATTCGGGGGTAGCCATGGAAATGATTCCGTTGATACCCTGAGCGTCCTGTATGCCAAGAGCCGCAGCCGTCATGGTTCCGACAAAAATCCGTTCGTTCTGATCCATGTTGGCCCCGACCTGAAGCTGCATGACCCTGCCTACGGCGGAATCAAAGGCAAAAGCGCCTGTCAGAAGATTCATACCGTTAAATTGAGCATGGCTCGCAATACGGTTTACTTCGTCAACCAGCTGGGAAACCTCTACCTGAATCTGCATCCGGTCTTCATCGGAGAAGATACCGTTCGCGGCCTGTACCGCGAGTTCCCTAAGGCGGTGCAGAATGTCCTGTGATCCCTGAAGATAGCCTTCTGCTGTCTGAATAAAGGACACACCATTCTGAATGTTCTGCTCCGCCTGGTTAAGACCCCTAATCTGGCTTCTTAGCCTTTCAGAGACCGCAAGCCCGGAGGCGTCATCGCCGGCACGGTTGATCCGCAAGCCGGAACTTAACCTTTCAATGCTTCTCGTTACGTCTACCTGGACAATCCCAAGGTTGCGATTCGCATTCAAGGCGCTCATGTTGTGATTGATAATCATCTATAACCTTCCTTGTACCGAAATATCCGGACATCCTTGCCCGGTGTACCGCACAGCCGGAAAAACAATGAACAGGTTCGCGCCATACGTTCAAGGTCTTTCCGATACGGTACGAAACGGTTATCACAAAAAAGAGCTCTAAGCCCCTGTAATAACCGTTTCGTACCGCTGTGCGTCAAGCGTCACCGCCGCCGGCAGAAAGGTGTTTGTCAAAGATCGCCAAAAAACCTGAAACGGATTTCAGGCTTTTTTGAATGGGCCGCGCAAGCGGAACAGCCGGGCAATCCCCGGCCCCTCCGCCCGCGCATACGCCATTTTACAACACTACATAAGAATTTGCAATACCGCAGCTGACCTCTGGTTAGCCTGAGCCAGCATCGCGACACCGGCCTGAAGAAGTATCTGATCCCTGGTGTAGCTGACCATTTGGTTAGCCATGTTGGTATCACGGATACGGGACTCCGCGGCCTGCATATTCTCGGCCCCGACATCAAGGCCCCGGACAGCGTGCTCTAAGCGGTTTTGATACGCGCCAAGGTCTGCCCTTTGCTTGTTAATAATCCGCAAAGCCTCGTCCAGCGTGCCAATCGCCTGATTAGCGCCGTCCGGGGTCGCCAGGGAGATAAAACCTTCATCCCCCATGTTGCGGATTCCAATGCCTCTGGCGCTCATGTCGCCGATAAACACCTGCACCCTCTGATCCATGTTCGCTCCGATATGGAACCACATGGAAGCGGTGGGCATATTCTGCCCGTCCATTCTGGAAAAGCGCCCGGTAAGCAGGTTCATGCCGTTAAACTGGGCATGGCTGGCTATGCGGTCAACTTCCGACACTAATGCGGAAACTTCCACCTGAATGTACAGCCGGTCTTCATCGGAGAAGATGCCGTTCGAGGCCTGAACCGCGAGCTCCCTGAGGCGCTGGATAATATCCTGACTCTGCTGAAGGTAGCCTTCGGTAACCTGGATAAAAGAAATGCCGTTGGAAGCGTTTGTAGAAGCCTGATTCAAGCCCCGGATTTGGCTGCGCATTTTCTCGGAAACTGCAAGCCCCGAAGCATCATCGCCGGCACGGTTGATCCGCAAGCCGGATGAAAGCCTCTCCATTCCCCGTGATAGTCTGTTGTCGACAACACCGAGGGACCTGTCCGCGAACATGGCGGACAGATTGTGGTTGATGATCATAGTCATCCTCCTTGATAGTCATCGCGGGCATCCTTGCCCGCGCGGAGTACTTTTTTGCCATAGCGGAAAGCCGCGGACAACCCGCCGGCGCAAAATAGAATACTCCAGTCATATTTTCGGCACGGCGGAAGGGAAACTTTAGCTTTTTTTAAGTGTTTTAGGTGTTTTTTTTACGTTCGGCTTGGGCTTCCAGAGTTTCCGTAAGGGCAAGGCCGGCGGCTTGTATGTTCTATCCCTGTTTAATTTTTTTCTGCTCATGGTACGACAGAATGCCTTCAAGCATATCCTTCAAAACCGCAACAATCGGTATTGCCGCGATCATGCCTAGAATGCCGGCAATCGCTCCGCCAATGGTTATGCTGATAATGATTAAAAGCGGGCTTAGCGAAAAGGAGCCGCCCATCAGTTTTGGCTGGATGATGTTTCCGTCAATCTGTTGCGTAACCAAAAGCAGCACGGCAGCTATAGCCGCAACTCCAAGTCCCTGCGTGAACGCGACTATAACAATGGCAAAGAGCGTCCCAATGATCGAGCCGAAATAGGGTATGTAGTTTATTATCCCAAGGATAAGCCCTAAGATAAGGGCATACGGGGAACGCAGAAGAAGAAGCTGCAGTGTAACAATAGCGCCGAGGATCAGGCCGTCTACAGTCTGAACGTAGATGTACCGCTTAAAGTTATGGTTGAGCCTCTGACCATACTTCATTATGGCATTGTGGGCATTGGTTGGGACAAAGGCTAATGACAGCCTGCAAAGGAAGGCCTTAAATTTGTCCTTTTCGATAAGGATGTAAATCGCCGAGATAAAGGCCAAAACCGCGGTAAATATTGCCATTGGGACACCAAGCAAGGCGTTTATCGGCGCCGCAAGGTTTTCAAGGCTTATGTTTTGAAGCCTTTCATGAAGAAAGGCCAAGATTCCCTCCGTGCTTATACTGATGCCGAACAGCTCAAGGTTGGCCAGCGTTTCCAGATTATCCAGTTGGCTAAAGTATTGCTGAACCCTCCCAAGGTACACCGGCAGGTTTGTTATGAAGAAGGAAGCCATCCCATGCACATAGGGGACAAGCAGGCGCAGGATCAAAAAAAGCAGAAGCGAGAAAAACATGAGTGTAAGGATGCCGCCGCACAGCTTTTTTTTCCTGCCGATAAAGGCGACCCCCGATTTTTGCAACAGGTGCTGTATGCCGCTGTACGGGACGTTTATGATGTATGCCAGTAAAAACCCGTAAAAGAACGGCGTAACGATGGCCCAAACCACGCCGACGGCAGCGGCAAGAAAACCGGTCTCGGTTATGACTCTGTACGCAATTATAACCGCTATTGCAAACAGGAAATACGGCAAAAGCGGCTTGAACTTGGACTTAATTGTTTCTGGCATACCTTGGATTCCCCTCTCGCGTCTCAAAGTATACCCTATTTTTTTAAGCCTGTCTTGCCTGCGGCTGCCACTGGTTTTCCTTGCGGCTTATGGGGTATCATTACCCCATGCCTACAGTAGACGACAAGAAAGTTATTTATTCCATGCACCGGGTCTCGAAAAAACACGGGACAAAGCAGGTTCTTAAAGACATTAACCTCTCGTATTTTTACGGTGCGAAGATCGGCGTTCTTGGCCTTAACGGCTCCGGAAAATCCAGCCTTTTAAAAATCCTTGCTGGAGTGGACACGGAATTTTCGGGCGAAACCTCGGTAAGCCCCGGCTACACCATCGGTTACATGGAGCAGGAGCCGTATCTGGAGCCCGGAAAAACGGTGAAAGAAATAGTATCCGAAGGCGTTCGGGAGATGGTGGAGCTTCTGGCGGAGTTCGACACAGTAAGCGAGGCTTTCGCCGACCCTGACGCTGACTACGACAAGCTGGGGGCTAGGCAGGCCGAGCTGCAGGAAAAGATCGAGGCCGCTGACGGCTGGAATCTGGACAGCCGCCTTGATCTTGCTATGGAAGCCCTGCGCTGTCCGCCTTCCGACGAGCTTGTCGATCACCTGTCAGGCGGCGAAAAGCGCCGGGTCGCTCTGTGCAGGCTGCTTCTTAAAAAGCCCGACATCCTTCTTCTTGACGAGCCTACAAACCATCTTGACGCTGAAACCGTCGCGTGGCTTGAACGCCACCTGCGGGATTACGCCGGAACGATTATCGCCGTTACCCACGACCGCTACTTTCTGGACAACGTGGCCGGCTGGATTCTGGAACTCGACCGCGGCGAAGGCATTCCCTGGAAGGGGAACTATTCGTCGTGGCTCCAGCAAAAAGAACAGCGCCTTGCCCTGGAGGAAAAGGGCGAGAGCGACAGGCGCAAGCAGCTTCAGCGGGAACTTGAGTGGGTGCGGATGAGCCCCAAAGGCCGCCACGCCAAGAGCAAGGCCCGCATTGCCCAGTACGAAAAACTCTTTTTGGACGACGAGCGGGAAAAAATCCGGGAAAGCCGGATCACCATTCCGGCTGGGCCGCGGCTGGGGCAGCTTGTTATCGAGGCAAAGGGCCTTACGAAAGCTTACGGCGACCGGCTCCTTTTCGAAAACGTGGAATTCACCGTACCCCCCGGAGCCTGTGTGGGCATTATCGGCCCCAACGGCGCGGGCAAGACCACGCTTTTCAAAATAATCACCGGACGGGAAAGCGCCAGCGCCGGGACGCTCAGGCTTGGCGACAGCGTAAAGCTCGCGTGGGCGGATCAGATGCGGGAAAAACTGGACAGCGATAAAACCGTGTGGGAGCAGCTTTCAGACGGCCTTGATGTCGTAAAACTTGGCGGCAAGGAAGTCAATTCCCGCGCCTACTGCGCGTGGTACAACTTTTCCGGCGGCGACCAGCAGAAAAAGGTGGGCGTGCTTTCCGGCGGCGAGCGGAACCGGCTTAACTTGGCGCTCATGCTGAAAGAGGGCGCTAACGTGCTTCTGCTGGACGAGCCCACCAACGACTTGGACGTAAATACATTGCGGGCGCTGGAGGATGCTATAGACACATTCGCCGGGGCCAGCCTTGTTATAAGCCACGACCGCTGGTTTCTGGATCGGGTTGTAACCCACATACTGGCCTTTGAGGACGGCGAGGTTGTATGGCACGACGGCAACTGGTCAGAGTACGCCGAGTGGCGGCGTGAAAAGCTGGGAGCCGTTGCCGACAGGCCCCACCGCCATGTGTACCGCAGGCTGGAGCGTTAGCGGCGCGCGCACAAAACAAGGGACAAGCAAAAAAACTGGAGTTCCCCCGATTTTTTGGACAGTGAATTAAGCCGCTAAATTATTTGTTAATGCTAAAGGTGTAGCATATCCGATTGCCGAATGTCTACGGCGTCTGTTGTAATACATTTCGATGT
>Ga0123355_10020951_pt1 | contig 10453 bp, 8 predicted proteins | sample TergutEmb28metaG_3_FD_89872 | JGI IMG/M metagenome (GOLD analysis project Ga0123355, IMG submission 89872) | Embiratermes neotenicus P1 segment gut microbial communities from Petit-Saut dam, French Guiana - Emb289 P1 | ecosystem: Host-associated > Arthropoda: Insects > Digestive system > Gut ... | reverse complement strand
TGATTTTTCACATAGTGGTAATTACTACAATTTTATGGTTTTTCATATTGTAGTTACTAGAGTTTTATGATATTTTGTGCAGTGGTAGTTACTAGAGATTTATGATTTTTCGTGTAGTGGTAGTTACTACAGTTTTATGAATTACATGTAGTGAAAAATTGTGCATGTTATAAAGAATTATGGAACAGGAAATTTGGACCCTTGAATTGATATCTGATGAAAGTCCTTGACTGTGGATATTTGAACATGTTTACTTAATTTTTCAGTAGTTTCTTAGTTTTTATATTTTCCCCTTTCTCTCTTAAAATAGGCCATAGTGTGACCTTACTTTCCTTCCAAGCAGGAGTTGCAAATACAACATTTAGCAGCTGCTGTTTTTGCTGAATTGAAAGAATTTTTAATTCATCAGTGTTCGCCAACATGTAATTGAAGCTATCTAGAGGTATCGGATGTTTCAACATAGGGCTACTGACTTAAGTTGTGCCATGCTGTGGCACAGGAACTTAGCAACTGGTCTTAAAGCACAGAGACTTGGATTCAACCCAAGTCCTAGCCATGTGGAATTTGTGAAACAGGAATGACACAAGAGTTTAGGCCTGCCAGCCATTAATGGTACATTGTCTTGCCCTTAATTTATATTTTGGCACCTCCCATCAACAGGTTATTTGCAATTTTGTCTTCGTCATCTTTTCTCCCCCTCCTCTTCCTCCTCCTCCTCCTCTTCCTCCTTCTCATCCTCCTCTTCCTCCTTCTCCTCCTCCTCTTCCTCCTACTCCTCTGGTTCCAGACTTGACTGCCTCATTTTACTTCATACATTGTGCACATGTTTAGCACTATTGTGTCTGTAAACACTGCTAGTGCCATCATTAGCTTATCTTTGTTAGGGTACATCTGAAGGTTTTGTCCCAGTCACATTGAAATCTTCTTCTAGTTGTCCTTGCATCTCTTCTACAGCCATCCGGCATCGACAGAACCACTGGGTTTAACTGGAAATGCTGCTGTACTTAGATCCATGTTTGAGAAGTGGTCATACAAATTCATTTTCTAATCTTCAGTCCTTCCAGTGTTACACATTCGTAATTTATTGCATCAACTAATTATACTGATTTCGTGTTGCACAGAATAACCAGCAACTAGCCTGAAGAACCTCATCATGGCTGTTGCAGTTTTCCTCTGATCTGTTCTATTCCACTGCTCTATTCTTACAGACATGCAGAAGCACTGAAATAGTAAATACTTCACAAAATTTCAGTTGTGTAAACTTTGTAGTGTAATGCCTCAGACATCGATTTCCCTTTTGCTGTAAAGTAGCAGAGTCTATAAACTTTCAGTGAACTCCCCCATTGCAAACAGTGTAATGCACTGAAGAATACGCACATTTTTAGATGTGTCAGCGGCCCTATTCTATATAGTCCACTGTAACCAGGCAAACGCCCTCATTATCTTGGAAATTTTGGTTATACTTACGTGTTTGGTCAACGTGAAGTATTGTTCTGACTTCTACGCTGAAGAAGAATTTATATTATGTGTACGAGACGCAGACTGCTGCTGAGTATCCAAGGTAAGCTGCGTTGAACGTGTTAGAAAACTGTTTTGATTTAATTTACGCGAGTTGAGCAGTTTCCCGGCGAACAACTATTTAGGAAAATTATTTAGAAATTTATTCCAAATTTCTGGCGTACATTGGCCTATATAAAGGAAGGCATGATGAGTATTTGGGTCAACAACTAAATTCAAACCTTTTATTTGTTACATTGTTATTGTGTAAATTATGGTTGTTTGTATATTTTTTTTTATTTTAATGTTAAATATTTTTGGGTTAATTATTAAACTCTGACATAATTGACGCACTGTTGACCACTGATTGATGTCCCTGGAGTATTAGATAAGTTAACTGAGAAATATAGACGAGCACATTTTGTATTTTACTTCGTTATGTGGCAGAGCAGTTTGTCAGATTCCCGATAGTCTAAATTTGGTTGGAATCTGGCTGGTGGCAGCAAAGAAATTAGTGACTTCGGTGCTGACGTTTTTAACCGCTCCCATTTAAATTATAGTGTCTTCACGAAGCAGGTACTGTTAGGTCGGAGTACCATCTCGGGAGGCATTACAGTAGTTTTAATGATAAGCATCTATTTTACACTGCCACTCACATATGTTAATTATTCTTTATAATTTCTTTTGAAATCCAGATCAATTTTTCTGAGCTTCATTTAGAATGTGATCTTTTATCGTGATATTTGAATTCTAAGTACCACACAGTGCTTTTTTTTATATGTTCATCACATATTAGCTTGTATAGCTGCCTTGCTGTCATATTTATCTTAATCTTGCACATGCACTAATTTGGATGCAAATGTTGCTGTATGGTGCTGAAATTGTATCACTTTATGAATCTGTTTGTGTAAGATCCAGTTATGTGGAACGAAAAAGGATATGAAGGGTACTTTTTATGTGTTAAAAATACAAAATAACTGATGAATGCCTCTCGTCTAATTTTATGGAACTCGTAACCCAAGAAATACTATCTTAGAATGCACCACTATCACACTGCTTGTTAAAATATTGCGTTTAACATAAGTTTTTGTAACTTATTTCTCTTACTAGTGCCTGCATCAATTGTATCATTTGGCCAGCTTGTGACTGTACCATGGAAAGTTAATGTGACCTTAGCATGCTTGTGTGTGGGTGCACCACAACCCAGTGCAGAGTGGAGATTAGGGGATTTGAACTTACACCACCAATCAAAGTGAGTTCTTACAACTTGTAAATTCTTTCTGAAGCAATTATTTTTGAGCATGGAGGTCTGTAGTCAGTAGCTATTTTATTGTACTGCAAATAAACTCTTATATTCAGTGTCACAGATCTAATATCTGTAGTCATTTAGCCTTTCAACACTGATTAATGATATGTCCATTTCATAAAAATTTGGCAAATAGAAACATGTCTCATTATAGTTGTCTTATATTTATATAAAAAGGTAAAGTGATCCCATTACAGGCCCAGTGTGGCCCAGAGGGTGGGTAGAGGTATAGCTCTACTCTTCCATGACTGCAGCACTGGAAGGGGGTGAGTGGTCAGCAGCACACCCCAGCCACACTTTACCCCCAGGAAAGACCCATTACCCATTTTATAGGAGGCTGGGTGGGCCCCAGGGCCTGTATGGATGAGCAGAAAATCTTGTCCCCACCGGGATTCGATCCCGGACCCTCCAGCCCGTAGTCAGTCGCTATACCGACTGAGCTACCGGGCTCACCTTATATTAGTATGCTACAGAGTAAATGTGTAAGAAACTGCTGAATTGAAACTATTTTTCTCTACTACACTATACGTGGATGTCTGTTAACCCACTCTACACGAACAATGCAAAAAATGCTCGAAAGATTAGAAAAAGCATCTGCCAAAGTGGGTTTAAAAATCAATGTCAAGAAGACTAAGAAGATGCGTATTGCCCTGAACAACAAAGAGCCCCTTTGCACACACAATGAAACTACTGAAAGAGTGACACAATTTACATATCTGGATAGTATTATTGACAACACAAGGGGAACTGAGGAGGACATCAAGGCTCGTATACGAAAGGCCCAAACAGCATTTAGTGCACTCAATAAGATCTGGCACTCAACAACATATTCAATGCAAACCAAACTTCGTATCTTTAATACAAACATGAAATCTGTCTTACTCTACGGCTGTGAGACCTGGAAAAACTCGAAATATATAACAACTAAATTGCAAGTCTTCATCAATAAAAATCTGAGGAAAATATTAAGAATTTCCTGGCTGGACCAGGTAACAAATAATGAGTTGTGAAAGTGCATGAAACAACCAAGAATAGATTTGCAAATCAAGAAACGCAAGTGGGGATGGCTGGGCCATATACTGCGGAAACCGATAGATGACATAACCAGACAAGCACTAGAGTGGAACCCCCAAGGCAAACGGGGCAGAGGGAGACTGAAGAATACGTGGTGAAGAACGGTGCTTGAAGAGGCCAAAGGAGTGAAAAAGACCAGGGCAGAAATCAAGTGCGATGCCAAGAATAGAGTGCGGTGGAGGATTCTTGTGGATGCCCTATGTTCCGCAGCAGAATGATGGGACTATTGATTGATTGACACTATACGTGGAGGCTGATGGATTTGTTTGCCAAATGTATTATGAACAAATCTCGTGTGTTGAAAATTTGGAGCCCTGTTCTGCACTATGTCATTAAAAAGCTAACAGCATGAGATCGATCACACATGGTGGTTTTATGCGTTTCACTGTAGAATTGCAGGACAAGGTTGCCACTCTTGAGTTTGAAGCTGCAGTACTATACCAACACAAATCAAAAGCACCCTTTCTGAAGGACGAGTCATTTAAATTATTGAAGATATTAACACATAAGAAATTTGATAACTTCCCACTTTCGGTGCTAAGTTTTGAGTTTTGGAATTTCCTTTATTGGATCCTTCCAAGGCATATCCAGACTGGAATTGTTGATGATGACAACGATGATGTCGATGATGACGATGTTGATAAAATATTATGTAACATTAGTTTTAATTCATAACATCATGCTTTGCTTTTTAAACTCCCCCATATCCTGTCCATACCATTAGAAACTTATATGCAGTTTTAAATTGATTGAAGAATGAGAACGAACTAGATGCCACTTACTTCTTATAGGCTCAACATGTTTCAGGCACTACTATGCCCATCATCAGGAGCTCGCAACTATAATGTTGATTACCACATTGGTCGTTTCATTCTGTAAAGATGGAAGAGGCAGCCTTAATGTAAAATTATGGTTCTCAGTGGTGTATGTTTGGTGTGAAGTTCTTTGTCTCTTGGTTGTAGCTGGTAATATTTTTCTATTAATTTTAATAGTTGTGATCCTTTGTGTGTGGTGATTGCAGTGTTCTGTTGTGTGTGGTGCCCAGAACATGTTGAGCCTATAAGAAGTACAATAAAATAATAAGTAGCATCTAGTTGGTTCTTATTCTTCAGTTATCACAATGATGCATGGTCCAACAAATATCAAATTTAAATTGATTATTTTGTAATTCACAGTGGTGAAGGTTAGGAATTAAGTACTGTTTCCAAATGTGTTGTTTTAGGATGTCTGTTGAATATTCCAATATTTGTTATACTGTTGTGGTTGCTGCAACCAAAGTTTAGCTGTTGCAGCACTAAAGCCCATGGTAGGATGTATCCTGAGCCAGTTTCTTCCATTTGCTTCTGGGACCATATTTAAACAGTTGAAGAGTGAAACAATGGTCTTTTACTGTGACCACAAATCAGGTTTATTGTTGGTACACAGTGACACGTTTGATATTGAAGTACATTGCAAAAGTGTCATCATATCATGCTATTGATTATGCACTGTATCTACAGCGGTACTGGATTTTTAACAAAACAATTTTGTGTTCAATTCCATGAACATGTATTTATTTAGATATTGGAATTTTGAATTTTGAAATTATTCAGTCTGTGCATTTTGAATTAGTATTTTCATTTAATGGTGAGCCGGGTAGCTCAGTCGGTATAACGACTGACTACGGGCTGGACGGTCCGGGATCCAATCCCGGTGGGGACGAGATTTTCCGCCCGTCCAGACCGGCCCTGGGGCCCACCCAGCCTGCTGTAAAATGGGTACTGGGTCTTTCCCGGGGGTAAAGTGCAGCCGGGACGTGCTGCTGACCACTCACCCCCTTCTAGTGATGCAGTCGTGGAAGAGTAGAGCTATGCCTGTACCCACCCTCCGGGCCACACCGGGCCTGTAACGGGATCACTTACTTTACTTTACTTTGCTTTCATTTAATGTCAGAGCAAAGTGACCAAAATGTCATATATATATATATATATTATAAGTGCATTTAGTTGACTCATTAAACAACATTATTCCTCCTTGAAGTTTGTTTGTGGTCTGATATGTGACATGTATCAAACTTTTGTTTTCTTACAGGATGGAAGTAAATTCTGACAACACACTCATCATTATGAATGTCTTACGAAACAATGAGGGCAATTATTCCTGTCGCGTCCGAAATAGCTTTGGGTCCGATGAGATCATGTACTTCTTACAAGTTCAAGGTAATCCCATTGTTGTGACATCTTGAATTTGCAAATTGGTGTTAATGAAGGTCTGAGTCTGTCAGGGCATTATGCTGTATTGACAGATAAACAGTTACTGACAGTCCATGGACTGCCGGTTCCTGATGGAGGATGCAACATTCTCCTCTGAAATGTCAGTTGCCGTTTACCATTAGACTCCGCATAACACCGCAGAATTCTTTGAGTCTTCATAAACCAAGCGGTTCTGAATATCTTGAATGGTTTTTATTTTAATCCTCACTAACATTTGAAATCTTACAGGCATATAAGAGTCTGGGTTTCTGAAACTTACTTAACCTTTTGGTGCCTGAATTATTTTTTTAAATTTTAGCACACTCTGTATATAAAATGCGAATAAAACAGGAACCAAATACATTAGAATTATGAAACAAAGTGCATTTTGAAGAGAAAAAAACGGAAAGTATATACCATGTTTAAAATATTCAGTACCTATATTTGTTGAATAAATATATAAAATGCAACGTTTAGAGGTTAGCGGTGCGGTACGACCACTATAGTGGTCGTTACGCGTCAAAGGGTTAAAGTGAGCAGACATTTTTCATTGGAAAAACATTTATTAAGTTTCAGTATGTTATGTATATACATAGTATCCTTGGAACTGCACTACCACCTGTTCAATAGAATTCCCATATGCTGATGAAATTAGGATGAAATTAGGAAGGAAATATACTGAATAGGTAGTAGTGCAGTTTGTAGGATTTGTGTGTGTGTGTGTGTGTGTGCATGCGTGGGTGTGTATGCACATGTGAGAGAGAAACAGACACAGAGAGAGAGAGAGATAGGATGTTAGTAAATGTTTTTCCATAATTCCCCAAAAGTAATACAAGAGATTAAAATAAGGAGTTGCCATCTACTTGTAAATTTTTGCCTAATATTTCTATCCCGGTCACCACATATATATATATATATATATACACATACATATATATACATACATATACACACACACACACACACACACACATACCTATACGTTTACATATACATATACATTTATACATGCATGTACGTGCATACACACACACATATATATATATATATATATATATCTATGTGTGTGTGTGTGTATATGTGGCAGGTTACCGTGTATTTGTATATCATTGTACCTATTTATAGTGCAGTTGTTGGTATATGTGTGTGTGTGTGTATATATATATATATATTGGTGTGTGTATGTGTGTGTGTGTGTGTGTGTGTATATATATATATATATATACACACACACACACATACACACACCAATATAGTGCAGCTGTTGGTATATATATGTGTATACCAACAGCTGCACTATAAATAGAGACAGTGATATACAAACATGTGGTAAACCTTATATATATATATATATACCAACAGCTGCACTATAAATAGACACAATAATATACAAGCATGTGGTAAACCTGCTACATGTTCTGGCTTTTTTTGGCCATCTTCTGGGAGATATTCAAAGAAGAAAAATATGTTAATGGCCAGTTGTATTATAGGTGTGCAATAATGCGGTTGAAATATGAGTATTAAAATGGTTAAACAATTTAAAAAAGCATTTTAATATTTGAATTTTAACTGTATTATTGCAAGTTTATGTCATAGCTAGCTATTAATGTATTTTTCTTTGTTGATTGTCCCCCTGGAGAAGGCCAAAAAAGGCCGAAACATGTAGCAGGTTTACCACTTGTTTGTAAATCATTTTATCTGTTTATAGTGCTGTTGTTGTTGTTGTTGTTGTTGTTGTTGTTGTTGTTGTTGTTGTTGTTGTTCTATATACTGTGACCTGTCTTACTGCATGGAATGCAGATATTTTTAAGTTTGTGTTCCATTTTGTGAATACAAAAATCTTCTTTGTAAAAGCATATATATATATATATATATATATATATATATATATATGGGTGTGTTCTGGAGCAAATTCACGCTAATTTGCTGAACTGTTACCTAAAACTTAGACAAAATGGAAAAGATTTTCTGCAGACAAACCTGGCTGAGACACATACACATAATTCTTGAAAGTGGACTCTTGAAAAATGGGAAACTCACATTTTACATTTTAAAGTAGTCACCAGGAACAGTGATGTCCATTGTATTTGTGTCAACTTTACTTTATTTTAGCATGAATTTTACAGCTCAAATATTTGTTTTGTGCTATTTTACATCTATGAGTAACAGTTTCAAAATGATGACAAGAAGACAATAAATTTAATTTGTCTAGGTCATTGGACAGTTTCTTGGCTGCTTTCACCACGTAGCTGAGCCAAAATGTTATGGTTATGTCATGTGCCTTCCTGAATGTCCAACCATTCTCCATTTCAGTTCCTCCTGCAGCGCCTGTGCTGGTGGTGACATCTGTGATGCAGAAGTCAGTACAGTTGCAGTGGAAACAGGGTGACACTGGCGGAGCAGCTGTGAGGCAGTTCTTGTTGGCATATCGAACAGTAGGTGAAGGCGGGGAGACGGGCGAGTGGGACGAAGTGAGTGTGGAGCCAGCGGCGAGCACACGGCTGCTGGAGGGCCTGCTGTGCGGTACACACTATCAGTTCCGTCTGGCTGCCGTCAACAAGATTGGTAGTGGCAGTGCGAGTTCTGTGGTTGACGTAACGACAAAAGGCTCAAAACCAGAAGCCCCCAAGTTAGAACATTTCCTTCAAGTCAACACAACATCTGTTATTTTATTGTTAGACAGTTGGCAAGATGGAGGTTGCCATATCAAAGCGTTTGGTATTGAGTACAGAGAAGCTACTGTGGGCTCAAACTGGAAGTTAGGTAAGATGGTAATTTTTGTGCAAGGCTTGCCAACATCTTCTTAGTTCTGTTGTGTTGTGTGATGTGTATGTGCACATATGCTTGTGTTTACATCTGAATACTGTCATGAATAACAGTGTTCTGGAAATCACTCTTCATGTAAGACAGTTTCAATCTGTACTTATAGAGGCCACTGTAATTGTGGCTGTTAATTTCAACTTTTGGAATATTCCTTGCTGTTTTTGGAAAGGTGGTTTTTTATCTTCCTATCGAGTGATAGAGACTATTTTTTCCCAAAGGTACCACCAGCTTTCTCTTGCATGTGACAATTGACATAGTTGTAAAAACGTTCTGATGTAGAGAAAAACATAGGTGGCAGACAGCTTTTAAAACACATATATAAATATACAATGACGTATCAATCAAAAACAACAACACTTTATTATGTTTATTATTGTATTAGGGCAACATGTTTCGATTTTTATAAAATCATCTTCAGGCCCTTCTAAGATACAGATCCTTACTTAGCAATGTTTAAAATACGCTATGGGATCCCAAATGCTTACATTTTAAACATTGCTAAGTAAAGATCTATATATTAGAAGGGCCTGAAGATGATTCTATAAGAATCAAAACATGTTGCCCTAATACAATAAAAAAATGATAAAATTTTGTTGTGTTTGACTGATACATCAATTTATATTTATATATGCGTTAAACACTTCAGGATGGCAAACATTAAATTTTAAAACACTACTCAAACTCACCGCAAATTACTGCTGCCAAAACCCTTTGATTTTTTTCGTTTTCAGTGGCTTCCAGTGTACCATCCCAGCAAAGTTTCGTCTTACCAGCACTTCTCCCCGCAACCCACTATGCACTTCGTGTATCTGCAAGAAATCCAGCTGGCACCACTGTGGCTCAGTACGTTTTTGTTACTCGCAGCACCACACCAGGTTCGTGCTTTTGTACTCCAATCTTGCAACTGATGTACACGATCACCACCTGTAACATTGTTGTCCCGATGTGCTCAGTATGGTAGGTGATCCTCTTTCAGGAAACAAGTGTGGTTCACCGAATCACATACAGTTTTAATTATTGTCTTTTCACTTATGCTTTATTTTATTCATTTTATTCTTGATATAAAATAATGGAGTACTATATCCGTTATCAGCTTCTAACGTTTTCTCATTTAAATCTCTCCCCTCCTTCCTATCACCAACGGTCCTGAATATATACTGACAGATTAACTTACAATGCCTGGCCATGAACCATCCATAACTGACGCCAGCACTCCTAAGAAACAACTATACTAAAAATGATCGGCTACACTGAATTACTATGTGAGCAATTCAACATTGTTTGTACTTCTTTCATTATGAAATTTTCTTAATACTAATTCCATTCATTTATCTGCAATGTACTCAGTTCCTAACACTGCACTTACCAACAGGGTAATGTGGGTAATGTGTCTTGTCACCTGTTATGTAATGTGGGTAATGTGTCTAGTCACCTGTTATGTAATGTGGGTAATGTGTCTAGTCACCTGTTATGTAATGTGGGTAATGTGTCTTGTCACCTGTTATGTAATGTGGGTAATGTG
>Ga0123355_10020950_pt1 | contig 10453 bp, 5 predicted proteins | sample TergutEmb28metaG_3_FD_89872 | JGI IMG/M metagenome (GOLD analysis project Ga0123355, IMG submission 89872) | Embiratermes neotenicus P1 segment gut microbial communities from Petit-Saut dam, French Guiana - Emb289 P1 | ecosystem: Host-associated > Arthropoda: Insects > Digestive system > Gut ... | reverse complement strand
TTTTTACGTCCTTATGTTTATGCTTGGTTGGGGGTGTCCTATGAAGTTTTCAAGGTGCGCGTGAGGAGGCTCAAAAAAGATGCTCCTACTTATATAGCCGAAAATTGGCCGGAATTATTTTTGTTTTTTGGGCGAAATTTTTCGCATGAATTTTCTGTTTTGCAAATAAAGGATGCAAAAGCAATGATTTTTGACAATATAATCCGCAACTGTGGCGACGCACAAAATGACCGAGGCACTGCACCCCGGTCAAGAACTTATTCTGTTTCACCTATCAGCAAGCATCGTGTTTGTGTGCCCACGGGCCCAAACACAGCTCTTAGGGCAAGCCCTAAAACCCATCTCACACCAACCCCACTGGCCAAATCCACTCGCTGTCTGTGAGGGGCAAAGGCTCTTTGGCAAGACACATCACCGCACCCGCGCCCACTTTTTTGTTTGGGATATTCGCAACACAACGGAACGATTTCACCATGGCCTTTGTGGGATCGCTTGTCGTTTTGATTTCCACGGGGTACAGCGTATCGCCATCTTCAATCAACAAGTCAATTTCGTTTTTGTCTTTGTCGCGGTAGTAAAATAGCGGCGGCTTGACTATGCCATCATTGTAGTAGCTCTTGAGGATTTCGGCGAACACAAAGCTTTCAAATATATGCCCCCACATGGCACCGTTGGCGAGTTGTTCGGGCGTGTTCCAACCGAGCAACCAACACGCAAGCCCCGTGTCTAGGAAATACAACTTGGGCGATTTTATCAGCCTCTTGTTGAAGTTATTGTAATACGGCTCGAGCAGATAAACCAGCCCACTGGATTCCAGCACCGATAGCCACGCTTTGACGGTTTTGTTGTCTTTACCGCAGATTTCGGCCAAAGCGTTGTAGTTCAACTCTTGCCCCGTGAGAGCCGCAACTGCTTTCACAAACTTGATAAATGCCGCTTCATCTTGAATTTGCAGCACATCTTTGATGTCTTTTTCGATGTAGGTTTGGAAGTAGGAGCTGTAATAATCCGCCCAATCGTGCAAGTCGCTTGGGCTTTCGTGCAGTTCGGGAAAGAAACCTTTGTGAATGCGTTCGATGGTTTGGGCATAATCGAAGCCCTTGTATTCGCCCTGCATCGCTTGCAAATGCTCCATCGTCGGCACAAAGGGATTGCGGCACTGAACGCTGTCTAGTTCGCGCATAGATAGCCCCAGCAGCCGCACAATTCCCGCACGACCCGCTAGGCTGTCGCGGACATTCTTCATAAGCTTCATGCTTTGCGAGCCCGTGAGATAAAACTGCCCCTTGGTTTTGTCTTCATCCACAATGTCTTTGATGTAATCGAATAACTCGGCCGCCTTTTGGATTTCGTCTACAATCACAGGTGGCTTGTTCACCTCAAAGAAAATCGATGGGTTTTCCACTGCGCTTTGCCGCACGAGCGGGCGATTGAGCGCAACATAGTTTAGATGATTATATACCTCTTTGAGCATGGTGGACTTGCCCACTTGCCGCGCCCCAGTGAGCACCAGCACGGGCTTGCGCTTGGCAATGCGCTCAATCACGGGTTCGATATGGCGGGAATAATACATCGCACAACCTTCTTTCGACTATTTTGGACTATAATTCCATTATAGTCGAATTTTTGGCGTTTGTCAAGGGGGTTATACGAAATTTTCTGAGTTTTTGCGGGAACGAAGGCATCCGCCATTCAGTGCGGATGCCTTCGAAGAAAGGAAGTTTGGGCATCCCACGCGCAACACGCCGTTGAAGATGTTCGTCAATTGGCGCGGCGAATTGACACACGGTGCGTTGTGCGGTATGCCAGGCGGGTGTTTGACATCACTCGCATAGGCACGTTCGAGGGGTACAAGCAAGACCTAGTGCTCTATGCGAGGGAAAGGGGTTAGCTAAAAATCTCATTCACTCTATCCGCTATTTTCTTGGTGAACACTTCTATCAATTGTTGCGAGGGCGCAACCAAAGCCTGTTCGGCCTCAATCTGTGCGACGATTTCGCGCTGGGCTTCAAGCGAGGGCAAAAACAGTTCTAAGTTAGATAATTCCGTCATGTCAAAGCCCGCTTGCCCTATCCACTTTCTGCAAAACTCCTCAAAGTAGCCGCTTTCCCATTTGTTGTGCAATTGAATAGCTATGAATTTGGGGTCGGCAATTTCTGGATTAACCCTAATTCTTGTAATGTGGTTTGAATATAGCGCGAACACATCTTGGTTAACAAAGCAGGTTTGCCTATTAGTTCTTTGCTGTTAGTGTTATTGAACAATACATCGCCCTTGCTAAGCAAATGCGCTTTTCTTGTACTTGCATTTTCACCATCAATAAATTTGCTGCCATCAAGGGTAAGTGTTCCCTTGCTCGTGATATTCATTGGCCGAATGTGTAGAATGCCATCTTCTGATTTGTTGTGAGTACCGCAAGCAAAGCCTGATTTTATTTCGTTTGCAATATCTGAAATTTTTACTTTTGCCCAATCGTCTTTGATATGTATTTTTGGCTTATACCCCTCCACAACCGCCCTTGCGCCATCCATCACACGCTGGTAGCCCTCTAGCTCATCAACAATGCGCTGTTGAACGTCGAGCGAGGGCAAGGGGATAGATAAGTCTAAAAGTTCTTGCTTAGTTATTCCCTTAATAGTAGTGCCTCGTGCTTTTGAAGTTAATTCATCAATGAGTGCTGGGAATATGTTTACAATATATTTTGGTAATGCTTTAGTATAATCGATAATTAGCCCTTGCAAGTCTTGGTTAATAGCCATATCAAAGTGGTTTATCGCTATCTTTCCAAGCCCTACACGTGAAGCAATTATTACGCTTTCCTTTGGAATGATTTTGCTTGTAGAATTTTCAAGCCCTTCTTGTGTGATATGTTTTTTTACAGTAATGTTATTTTGTTCGTCTATATCTGCGCTTGTTATCCATGCAATACTTCCATTCCAATACTGCGCATTGCTGCTTGAAGGAGTGCCGCCGCCAAAAATTTCAACGCATATATCTTTTAGCGCAACCATGTCATAATTGGAAGAAAGTATCGCCCGTTCCCTATATCTACTGCCAACCAAAATGAACGAGTTATCGCGCACTTTATCAAGTGGTACGCACTCAAAGCCCACTTGCAGCATTTCGGCGTGTTGGTCGTCATCGAGCTTACGATACTCCTCGTACTTGGCAAGGTCGCTGGGGTTGTCGAGTTTGCGGCGGTGATTATCCAGTGACAAACCATCGCTTTTCACATCGAAATACCAATACTTATCACGCCGTTGACTTGACGGCGTTTTTTGATTGACTTTTGTGGCGTAAATGATGTTCGTTTTTACGGCAGTATATGGTAAAAACACTCCCTGCGGCAGAGAGATAATACTTTGTAGTTGCGCGTTTTCCAGCAGGTATTCTCGTGTTTTTGCCAAGTCTTTGCGGAATAAAAAGCCCTCTGGCACAACCAACGCCATGCGGCCATTGTCGGCGGCGGAGTTAATGGCTTTCATGCAATGTTGCACACAAACGCTATCGCCATTGTTACTTGGCAGGTCATACAAATGCCCATATTTTGTTTTTTGTGAATAAGGCATATTGGCGAGCACGACGTCATAGTTGCCGCGCACAGGGTTTGCAAGGCTATCTTTCATTTCAATGCCACTGTGACCATCGCCCGCCAAAATCATGTTCATTTTGGTAATGCGGGCGGTGTTGGTGATTTCGTTGCCATAGATAGTGTTTTTCTTCAAAAGCTCTTCATTGGCTGGATTGCGCGGCATATTGTTGTGGATATAGCGGAATGTTTCAATCAAGAAACCGCCCGTTCCGCAGAATGGGTCATATACTTTTTCACCAAACTGTGGATTGACAAGCCGCACCATCGTTTTGACGATATGCCGGGGCGTGAAATATTCGCCCAAGTCATTTTTGGACGCAGTAGACGCTCGTAAAAAATACTCAAACGCATCACCCTTTACATCGCTATCAACGTCGGTTAGAGTAAGCGGGTCAAGTTTGTGCATGATTTCGTTTAGAATGGCATTGTCACGAATTGTTAGCTGTGTGAAAATGTCTGTGCCATATGCTTGGTTAAGGTTGTTATATATCGTGCCGTTTATGTAATTGATACGGTCAACTTTGGGAACTTGTTTAATGTCGTTCCAAAAATCACGGTCACCGTTTTCACTAATCAGCTTCAAAAAGAGAATGTTTGCAAATTCGCCAAAGCGTTCAATACCTGCCCGCAAACCATCGCCACGCAGCATATTGTTGGCTTCATCGAAAATCTTGATAAGCTCTTTGCGGTCATATAGCACTTTAGAGCTAACGGTGTTTACATTCCAGTCGTTAAGGAATTTTAACGCCGTGACTTCACGCACGAACTCATCTACTTCATCGCCGTTAAGCAATGGGGCTTTGTCAAACTTTGTATGATACGACTTGCAAAACACACCATCTGTTGCGAACACAAGCGGGGCGTTGAGCGTTTTCGCGTAATCTATGCCTTGCTCTAACGCTTTATCTATACGTTCCCCGGGTCGCTTCGCTTCAATAATCGCAAGGGGCGGCTCACCGGCTTGCGCATCTTTGGGATATAACACATAATCTGGCCGCTTGCCGCGCAGCTTCTTTTTCTCTGCATCAGTCTTTGGTTGCTCTAACCACACGTTTTGTTTTTTTCCGGCCTCAAACTCCCAACCTAAGTTTTTTAGGTTGTTGTCTATAAGGTGACGCGTGGCGGCTTCAAGCGGCATGGTTTGCATTTCGGCATCCTCCCCATAATCATCCATAATATATTGTAGCATATTTGCACCGAAGTTGCAAGCCCATTTTTTCAAGCTTCGGCAATAATTTTCACGCATCGTTTGTCAAATTAAACGACAAAAAGGGCTTGCGACGATCACAAGCCCTTAGTTATAGCCACTTGTTTAGAACCACATCCAAATCCAGCCAAAGCCAAGGAAGAACAATATCCAGTTGAGTATCGTGGCTTCCCAGCGAGTACCAAAGATGGTGTTGGCGGGTGGCGGCGGTGGTGTGGTGCTGCCATTATTTCCGCCTGCGGTCACCGTTACTGTAACTTGCGCCGTGCGGCTTCCATCTTGCGTCGTTACCGTAATTGTCGCAGTTCCAGCGGAAGTTGTAGTTACCAATCCGTTTGCGTTCACTGTTGCGACAGCCGTGTTGTTCGAATTCCACGTTACAGCTTGGTTTGTTGCATTGGTCGGGGCAACGGTTGCGCTTAGTTGCAGTGTTTGCCCAGCGGTCAAGTTGCGCGTTGCGGCACCAGGGATCGTAATACCGGTAACCGAAATCGCCGTGACCGTGAATGTCGGTTGAATTTGCGCACTTATGCCATTGCTGCCGGTGATGGTGATTGTCGGGTTGTATGTGCCCACGGCAAGCCCGTTATTGGGTCGCAAGGTAAATGTCCTCGTTTGGCCGGGAGCCATTGCCGTGTTCCAGTTTGCGCCCGCAGCAAGCGTCCAGTTCGCAATCGTCGGCAATGTATTGAGGGTCACGTTTTGATTCCCGGTGTTTGTGATGGTAATTGTCTGCGTGGGCCGCTGCACATAACCAACTTGGTGACTGCCGAAACTCGGCGCGGTTGGGGCAGCCGTGATGGTGAATGCCGGAAACCTTGTTTCCGTGCCGTCTTGCGCAATTTCGCCCACCGTTTGGCCATTTTCTTGGAACAACAAGCGAACATCCGGCGTATCTACAACTTCGCTGACCATTTGCCTGCCAGCATATAGCCTTACGTTTTCGAATGCCTTGATTGCGTTTGGTTCATCGGCTAAAATGTCCAGCGTTTCTACCGTATACGACATCGTGCCTGCACCTGTGCCCATGAAACGCAGGGTATAGGTGTCACCGTATGGGAGGAAAAATTGCTTTGCACCGTCTTCTGTGACCCAAGCAAACACTTCACTGGTTTCGGGAGCCGACGCAGTGTTGTTTGCAATTTGCCCAGCTAGGTTGCCTTGGCTGTTGTATACGCGAATGTCCACCGGGGAGTTGATCCTGACAAGAGAGGGTAAACTTCCCTCCATCATCTGATTGAGCTGCACTTGTGTCAAGTTAGAGTGCGATTGCATCCAAGCCCTATATTGTGCAATTCCATGATGATGTCCAATATGAATTGGTATTCCTGTTATATTTGATGTCTGCGTCATAGGCAGTCTGAAATTTTGCCCATGGCGGAACAATAAGTGTGGTGGATAATGTGGAATCAAATCATTGCTATTGAGCATATTGAAAATATTGCTATGCCCGCCTATGTTTCGATTATTTGTTACTCTAGGAGCTGCAAATGTATAAGCGAAAATATTGTTTTGGCCTGTCGTAATCGGCGCAGACGCATCATTCAAAGAAGCCGCTAAAATATTCGCAACCGCGCCGCCTTGGCTATGACCTGTAATCAAAACTATATTGTTAGCTTGATTTTGCAGAAAAGGATTGTTTATATAGTAGGAAAGATTTTCACGAATTACACTGGCAGAAGCTAGATAACCAAGATGATTAGCAGGGGTATAGATGATGTTGTTAAATATTGCACCGAATTCACCCACTGTACCACGAACAGCTACGACAATTAGGTTGCGTTGCTGACCGTTCACAATGATTTCTCTATATGCAATTGTGTGAGCCGCAACCAAAGAGCTTTCATACTCAAAGGAAAGAATACTTTGAAACCCTTGTTGTGCTAGGTTGTCTCGAATTCCGGTTCTGTTGTATGCAAGTTCACTCAATTGAGCCGCCCGTGTTGCAAGCGGGTGGTAATACTCATCCGCATTGTGCCTAAATAATCTGCCCCAATCGCAGCTGGCAGCAGTGCTAGTTCTGTGAAACACATATGGTCTAGAGCCTTGCCATGTGGTCGCGTACATATTGACAGACAAGGTGTTTCCGTCATTCAATAGCACACCGTTTCTATATGTTTCTTGCACCCAAAAGGACAGCCCAACTCTAGGGTGATATATCCATTCAGTAAAATAAAATGAAAAGGTATTAGTAGCGGGGTAATATACAACTCTGCTGCGCCATGAACCTGGCCCTGGATTGCGCGTTGTTGCAGGATTGGTTGCAACACAATCTGTAATCGCTTCAAGCTCTCCATTCGAATTCCGAAAAACATTGATTTTATAATCCCACGAATAGCCAGCGTTGCACCGATTAGTGCCTTCCCACGTGCCTATTATAGCATCCTGCGGCGTAGGCGTGGGTGGACTTATCAACGTATAAGGGCTAATCACGGACCCGGCAGAACGATTTCTAACACGGATGATATAAGTCTGCCCAGCCGTTAAGTACAATGTAATAGCGGTGCCATTCCACATCCAATCTTCATTAGCGTGCCGAAGCCCATTCGAATCATATATCGAAACGCGAAGGCTGCTGTTGCCAGTCATGCCCGACATCACAAATTGGTGACTGCCGGTTCTGGTCGCATTATATTCATAGATGTTCACTTGGTTAACAAACTGAATACTATCCGATATCTGATTATATCCCGAAATGTTAACCGTTGGCTTCTGTTCCCAAATTGTCAGCGTATAAGGGCTAATCAGCGATCCAAAATCACGATTTCGAATGCGGATCGTGTATGTTTCCCCAGCTGTTAAGTCTAATGCAATAGCGGAATCATTCGACATCCAAGAATCATCGGCACGCAAAAAACCATTAGAATCATATATCGAAACGCGAAGGCTGCCGTTGCCAGTCATACCCGACATTGCAAATCGATAACTGCCGGTTCTGGTTGCGGTATAAGTATAGATGTTCACTTGGTTAACAAACTGAATACTATCCGATATCTGATTATATCCCGAAATGTTAACTGTTGGTTTTTGCGCCCAAATCGTCAGCGTATAAGGGCTAATCAGCGATCCAAAATCACGATTTCTAATGCGGATCGTGTATGTTTCCCCAGCAGTTAAATCTAGTGCAATGCTGGAGCCATTTGACATCCAAGAATCATTATCGAGTGAAAAACCATTGCTATCGTATATCGAAACGCGAAGACTTCCGCTGGTCAAACCCGACAGCACAAATCGGTGGCTGCCAGTTAGTGTTGCGGTGAAGGGGTGTGCATCCACTTGGCTGCTGTCACTTATACCCCCGTGAATTCGCTGCGGGGTAGTCAATCCCAACGATAGTGGAGAACGTGTCTGAAGCGGAATGTTTTTTGAATTACCCACAGGAGTTGGTGGTGTCGAGATTTCCGGTCTTTCAATCGTCAATGTATAAGGGCTAATCAGTGACCCAAAATCACGATTTCTTATGCGAATCGTGTATGTTTCCCCGGCTGTTAAGTCTAGTGGAATACCGTCGCCATTAAACACCCAATCCTCATCTGCATGCAAAAATCCATTACTATCATATATCGAAACGCGAAGGCTACCGTTGCCAGTCATACCCGACAGCACAAATCGGTAGCTGCCGGTTCTGCTTGCGGTATAACTATAGATATTCACTTGGTTTGTAAACTGGAGACTATCTGATATCCGATTGAATCCCGTGATATTAACCGTTGGCTTCTGTTCCCAAATCGTCAACGTATAAGGGCTAATCAGCGATCCAAAATCACGATTTCTAATGCGGATCGTATATGTTTGCCCGGCTGTTAAGTCTAATGCAATAGCGGAATCATTCGACATCCAAGAATCATCGGCACGCAAAAAACCATTAGAATCATATATCGAAACGCGAAAGCTGCCATTGGTCAAACCCGACAACACAAATCGGTAGCTGCCGTTTAACGTTGGCGTGAAGGTGTGATCATTAACTTGGGCTATGCTGCTTATGCTCCCGTGGATTCGCTGCGGTGTGGTCGCGGTGACATTCATTGGAACAGCTACTATTGGCGGGAGTGGCTCTGGTGGTAGGTTTGACCCAGCCTCGGACGATGAGAATATAGCAGTCATCAGCAGCAGCAACAGCCCCACCAGCATTAAACTAACAATCCTACGCAATGATTTTTTCATGTATGTAACTCCTCCGACCCAGTTTTCCGTTAAAGCCATTTTTACAGACTTTTCCTGTATACTATTTTATCACAAACACCGCCCATTTGCAAGCATTTTTTCAACAAAACCAGCCTGTTTTTCGACCCTTTCTTTGCTGTTACCTTTGTGCATTTTTACACGATTACGGACGACATATTTATTCCCCGTCCGAATTTGGAGTCAGCGTAAAAGCACAATGTGATACCTCGTTGCGGCGAAATAGCCTGTGGCATTTGCGTCCCTTATTTTTCACTGTTACCAATTTGCTGTATTGAAACTATGCAATCAACGAACACTTCACACTCTTCTTCGCCTTCAAGAATAAAGATGCTTTCGCCCTTCGGCCTGTTGCGAAAAGCGTTTGTCCAGTAACCATAGTCGCCTTCAAATACATCTCCGCATCTCGTTGTTACAGTTATCACAACCCGATACGGTAATGCATCAATACCGAACCTATTGTGTTTCTTTATTATATCACCAACATTTTCATCTTTAAGCCATGTGAAAAAGCTATCTACATCACTTCTCACCTTGAACAACGGCAATTGCATACTGCCTATATTCACAGAATCGTTCCATTTTGAAAAGATTGATTCCAATATACTTAAAAACTTTTCGCTTCAAATATCGCACAGCACTAACATCTTTCCTTATCGGCCATTTAAGTTGAATATGCACTGTTTCGTATGCACAATATAACGCATATGCATAATAGAATGGGATGTACATAACTAGCAACACGATGGGCAAGAGAAAATTTCGCAAGGTTTCTGTTGTGAAAAATTCTTGAAAATCATTAATAATACCGTGCAAGGAAAATGCAATCGCGATGAACCCATATATTACAAACAGAGCCTGTAATACCTTGGCTGCGGCTTTATATTTGGAATTGTTTTCTGCAACCGCTTGCATACCGCCAAGAATGAAAAGAAATGGCATTGTAATAAGCTCAATCCAAAGGTCAAATGTATATGAACTTGATATGAAAATTACAATTGCTGTTATAGAAATGACATCTATAATATACTCTTTCAAATAATTTTTGAATCCATTATTCTGCTGATGTCGCAAAAGTATGCCAAATCCAGACGCTATCGCCCACACAATAGTATCTTTAAGAAAGCTCCATTCCCAAAAACAAACGCTATATAGGACAAATACCATCATGCTGCAATATATAAAAATTGCGAGATATAAGATAATCAAGCGCCAGCTTGCCGCCGTCTTCATAAATTGAAAAATTGATTTTCTTATCTTAGCGGAAAATAAAGCGCAACATAATCCAATAATCGCCCAAACGCCTATAGCAAGTTCCCGATTACTGAAAAGGTTTGCCATATCACTCCCCCCTCAACTCCGCTTCCAACTCCACAAACCTATCAAAATCACTCCGAAACAGCCTGTCCTGCACAACGCGGTACTTCTCAAACTGCGCAAGCGCATGCTCACGGGCAATTTCGGCGGTCACT
>Ga0123355_10020949_pt1 | contig 10453 bp, 10 predicted proteins | sample TergutEmb28metaG_3_FD_89872 | JGI IMG/M metagenome (GOLD analysis project Ga0123355, IMG submission 89872) | Embiratermes neotenicus P1 segment gut microbial communities from Petit-Saut dam, French Guiana - Emb289 P1 | ecosystem: Host-associated > Arthropoda: Insects > Digestive system > Gut ... | reverse complement strand
CGTCATGACGTGCCGCCCGCTTTATGTAATCTCCGGCAGTGATGTGCAAAATAAAAAACCTGACCCGGAAATATTCTTAAGAGCTGCTGCTGCCGCAAATATTGCGCCCAGTGACGCGATTGTTATAGAGGACGCGTTAAGCGGCGTGCAAGCCGCCAAAGCCGCCGGCATGAGATGTATAGGCGTCGCAACATCGTTTAGCCGCCACAATTTATCAAACGCGGGCTCGGATTTTGTGACCGACAAACTGTATAACGCATTTGATATAATAAAGTCCATAAAATAACCATTTGACCAATCTTGACAATGTTTTGATAATGAGGTGTAATTAGGTGATTTCTCTTGTTATTCCGATGTACAACGAAGAAGCGATAATCGAATCCACTATTAAAAGCGTCACGGCTTTCATGGATGAAAAATTCGGAAGCAAATCAGTTAATCCTAACAAATACGAAGTGATATTTGTGAACGACGGAAGCATTGACGCAACGCTTGCACTCGCACAGAATCTTGTGCGTGATAATGCTAATATAAAAATCATCTCGTATGAGCAAAACCGTGGCAAAGGCTGTGCCGTGCGCACGGGTATGCTCGCGGCAAGCGGCGATGTTGTTTTCTTCACGGATTGCGATTTGGCTTACGGGCTTGACGTAATTTATGAGGGTGTGACGTTGCTTTCAGAGAATCGGCAAGCAGGTATCTTGATAGGCTCGCGCCGGAAACATAGAGAAGGCTTTGAGTCTTATTCCCTTCTGAGAAAAACCATGTCTTTAGGTTTTTTCGCAGTGTTAAGGGTATACGGCGGGATAAAGCGGACCACAGATTCCCAAAGCGGCATAAAAGGCTTCAGGCGCGAAGCAACCCGTCAAATCCTGCCGTTCTGCGAGATAGACGGCTGGAGCTTTGATTTTGAAATGCTGCTAATCGCCGAAAAATTCGGGATTGAAATAATAGAAATGCCTGTGAAAATAATCAATCACGGGACGTCCAAAGTCAATGTTGTAAAAGACAGCTTACAAATGCTGAAAGATATTTCGGCTATAAGGAAGCGGGTACAAAAACTATAATGAATCGGCTATGTACCTCAAGAAAAGAAAGAAAAGAAAATAACGAAAAATTCTAGTCACACTTTTTTTGTTGTCCATTTGCCCAGCGTAAATCGCCGAAATGATATCATCAGGCGGATTGACTGGTCTATCGTCAGCGCAACCCACGCGCCCATTACTCCAAGCCCTAAGGGATAGCAGAACAGCCATGTCAAGCCCGGTCTGACGAAGACGATGCATATAAATGACTGCAGGGCGACGAATTTCGTATCACCCGCGCCTCTCAGCGAGCCGGTAAGCACAACCTGCGCAATCTGGAACGGCGCGGATACCGCGATTAATACAGCGACCGCAGCTGCCATATTTATCACAACAGGAGTGTCTGAGAATAATCCGACGAAAAAATACCGCCCAAACATAAACACGATAAATAACCCACCCGCGACAATAAACGCGAGCCGCTGAGAAACCTTGCCATATATTATAGCCATGTCAGGGCGTTGCGCGCCCAAACTGCGTCCAACGAGGGACGCTGACGCGATGCTCAAGCCGTCACCGAACGCGAACATTATATTCTGCAGGTTCATAGAGATGGTATACACAGTGATAGCAGGAAACTCAGGGGTATCCAAACCTGCGACAAGCCTCACAGTGACCCAGAATCCGATACGCATGAACAGTTGCTCCACAAGTGCGGACGCGCTTACGTCCGCTATGCCGCTTAACGTTTCTTTGTCGAATAGTTTTGGTCTGAATTTCCGCAGGTTCGCCAAACTTGCCAAATTTTTGGGAAATTTAAGGCTGAGGCGTATAAACCCGTCTGATTTGGACGCATTGATTACGCAAACGATAAACATGGTTATATTGCCCGTGACCATAGCTATAGCCGCGCCGCGCACCCCTAACTCCGGCAGTCCGAATCTCCCGGTTATCAGCAGGAAATTAAGCGAAACGCTTACGAGATTCGCGATTATGTTCGTATACATTGATATGCGAGTGTTGCCGCAGCCTCTCTGCGCCGCGTTTATCACCATCCCAAGCGATGAGAATACAAATCCGATGATGGTTATCCTGAAAAATTCGGTCGCAAACTCCAAGATACGCGTGCCTTCCTGCGCTCCGGCGAGCAGCATGAGCTGCCTTGCGAAAACTGCGCCGAACGTACCCATTATTACCACAATGAAAAGACATATTATCAAGCCCTGCCGAAGCGTGGCATTGGCGCCGTCACGGTTATTCTCGCCGCGCCGCCGCGCCACGACCGCCGTTACCCCGATGTTAAGCGAGAACACGCACGCGAGCAGAATCATACGCGGCTGCCCGGTGATACCCACGCCCGCAATCGCGTCATCGCCCAGCGTGCCGCCGAGCGAACCGACCATTATGTTGGAGATAATCCCCATCAGCGCAACCAAAAACGCCTCAATCAACGCCGGGTACGCCGTCCTCAATGTTATGCCGTATACTTCTCGCGAGTTGGACACCGCTTCATCGGTACGCTGATTTGCTCTCAGCATATATCTAACAGAAAATCCAAGAGACCCGAGGGAAAAGATTTTCTTGGTTACACAACTTATCAACTTTCTTGTTAAAGTTCCGCATTTCCTCATTGATTTCGCTCAACACTTTTGCTTATGTTATCAAGTTTTGCCTGCAGCTCGAGCAGCTTCGCCGAATATTGCTCCGACATGAGCACGAAACTTTCGGCTATCTTCTCGTGTTCTGATTTTATGAAATCGTATCTTGCCCCGAACTCAGCGCTGATTTTGCTGTTCTCTTCGAGGATTGCGAGCTTTTTCATGTCCGCGTGCGCAACTATATCCTCCGCGTCGGATTTTGCCTTTGCCGTTATATCTTCTGCGGATTTTTCAGCGGAATAGACGATATTCCCGAGTTTCGACATTATGCTCTCGTATACCTTCTGCTCGTCCGCTAACTGCGCGGTACTATTATGCGTGATTTTATCATTTAAATCTTCAATAATCGCGTTCTTTTCGTCGATTACTTTATCTTTTGATTGAATCTCTGCATCTTTTCTATAGATAACCTCATCTTTCTCTCGAATTTCTGCGCTTTTTTGCTGTACTTCTGCCGAAAGTTCAGCTACTTGAGCCGTAAGCTCGTTTACCGCTTGCGTGTTTGCGCCGCTTGCACTCGTTATCATTTTTGCCGATTCGTCAAGCTGGGATTTTAATTCTTCATTGGTTTTAAGCAGTTCCGCGCACTCAAGTTTAAGGGCTTCTATTTCCTCGCCCGAAACAGAATTAGCCTTAGCGTTTTTTGTGAATTCAATCATCTCAGCGTCTTTTACGCGCACTTCGCTTGATAGTTTATTGACATCGTCCTTATATTTGTCCAAATCAACCGTCAGTCTTGATATTTCATCTTTGTGCTTATCCTCTTTCGCGGCATAGTCCTTGCTCAGCTTTTGTATATAAGCGACCACGTCGCTTTTGTTAAATCCTTTGAGGCTGACCCTGAAAGGACCATTATTCTCGTCTACCTTCATAAACATTCCTCCCGGTTTCTAATTTTCCGATTTTCATTTATTCTTCGCTTCCGTTATTTTAATATCTTTCCCTATTCACCGTCGTCATCTTTCGGTTGAAGCCCGAACCTGCCGTATCTTAACTGCGAGTATACCCTTGCGACCATATACAATATGAAAGCAGCCTGCACTGCGTACACAATAGGTCCGTCGTTGGTCTGCATAATCCAAAAAGAGGAAAGCATCAAGTTAGGGACTGCCGAAAGCGCGGTGATAAGCGTCGCTATATACGCGAAAGTGAAGTATTTGGCGAGTCCGTGCCTGCCTACTAACATCCTTGTTTCTGATACAAAATAGAGGGACAACGCCAAAAAACACATAAGCTCATAAACTCTGATGGGAGAGTTTATAGATCTGCTCATGTCGAAAAAAATCCTGAATGTATTTGCAAACGACCATAGTATCGGCATCATTGATAGGAGAATCGCCCATTGAGAATATATAGGGGAATATTTAGCCGCGCCTGCGCTTATGTCCGAATCACGCGCAGCGGTACGGAAAAAATAAACCGAGCTTAAAACCGCTGTGACGAATATGAAAATATCCATTAGGCGCTCTCTCAGGTACGGCACAACAGACTGCCCATCTCCGAACTCAGCAATCATATTCCAAATCTGGAATCCCGCCGAAGCTACAAGAACGCATCCGGCAATCGCCGCCGTGAAAACCAAGGTTTGCGTTCCCTGAATAAATGATTCTGACTTTGCATAATATCTATGGCTATTCGCGCCGATTTTATATTTATAGAAAACAACGCAGCCAACGATATACATACCGGCAACTACAGCAGCCATGGCATAGTCAAAAATACGCATGGCTTCGGCTGTATAGAAATGAGCCTCTGGGTCAACGTAAAGCCTCACCGAAACAACCCTTGCAATAGTGAGCAACAGCACCGCCGCCGCAACTATGAGCGCGGTTTTTTTATTTTTGTCCTTTATTTTTTTATGCCAATCAGCACCGGACACCGGGTCATGCACGGCGTCAGCTTCAGCAGGCTCAAAAGTATTATCAAGCATAAAATACCATCCTAAAAAATATAATTATAACAATTATAAACCTAAAAAGCGTTTATATTAAGAAATATTTGTAAAGATATTTTTAATCTTGATATTTATAATAAAAAACAACAAAAAAAGGGAGGGGAAATTTTGAAATGTTTGTTATCCGCTGCCTGCGTAGCGTTCGTCATTCTTGCGGCACTCATCATTTTTACAACACCAACTGCGCTGACAGGGGAATTTTGGGTCAATGACGGTCAGATAACGGTATCTAATCCTTTTAATTTTAATCACGATACGGTTCTCGGGAGAATAGATAACTTGAATATTCATATGCTGAGAAGCCTTATCAATACGTCGAACATCGATACATTCCAAGAGGAAAACGAGCATAATGTGATTGTCCGTGACAATAACTCAGAAGTCAACGCGGTTCACTACAATCACAATCACAATCACAACGACGGGAACGATAGTGATGATAGCGACTACATTGGCGAGTATTGGGGATATTCTGGGGAGAATATCCTAATCTCTGTTTTTGATCACCGTACAGGTGAAGTCATTTCAATGGATTTGGAAAAGTATCTTGTCGGCGTAGTTTTCTCTGAAATGCCCGCCAGTTTCGAGCCGGAAGCCCTTAAAGCTCAAGCAGTCGCCGCGCGGAGCTATACCATATACAAAATGGTAAACCTGCGTGAAGAGGAACGCGCGCGTCATAGCGGCGCAATCGTATGCACTGATTTTACTCACTGCCAAGCGTATCTGACATTTGACGAGGCGGCGGCACGATATATCGGCGACGATGTAAATATGAATATATCGGAAAGTGAGCGAGAAGCACGCATGGAAAGTTTTAAGTATTTTTGGCATCGCGTGGAAGAAGCTGTTTTAGCGACTGCGGGCGAGATTATCACTTACAACGACGCCCCCGCTATCGCGGTTTTCCATGCGATGTCCGGCAGTATGACCGAATCGGCTGACCACGTCTGGAATCATGCCGTTCCTTATCTTATCGCTGTACCTACGCCGGAGGCTGACAATCAAGACAGATTACGCAATTTCCAAACAGAGGCGCGCTTTTCGTTCGAAGAATTCAGGGCGGTTTTGAATGATGCCGGCATTGGCATGGATTTGCCGAGAAACCCGCGGCATTGGATTGAGAGAGTATCACGCAATCCGGCAGGGCGTGTCGGCTATATAGCCATATACGGCGAGGTTATCTCAGGGGTACGGCTTCGCGAACTCTTCGCACTTCGGTCAACCGATTTCACATTAGAGCTCACGGAGGACGGCAATTTTGTATTCACTGTCCGCGGTCATGGTCATGGCGTGGGTATGAGCCAATACGGCGCGAATTTAATGGCTGTGGCGGGCAAATCATATGCCGAGATTCTGAAATGGTATTACAGCGGCATAGAAATACGCCACGCCGATGATTTTTTAATCCATCGCCTGCGGTATTAAAAAATTCTTGACAGATTTTATTTTATATGATATACTAAGCGTGTGCAAAATACAATACACTCTAATTGAATTAATAAACTAAAAAGTATGGAAAGTATGGAATGAATTAAAATTATGAGCAGTAAAAGAAATGTAAAATCTATTAAAAAAATTTCCCCTGTGAAAGGGTATAAAGGATATAAAAGCAAAAGGATTATATCTGTGCGGCGCGGTGATATTTATTACGCTGACCTCAACCACGCAACAATAGGCTCAGAGCAAGGAGGCACGCGCCCCGTCCTCATTATCCAAAACGACAAAGGCAACCTGCACAGCCCTACGGTCATAGCCGCCGCGATTACTTCACAAAACAAGCGCGGTCTGCCCACGCACATCGAACTCAAAGACGAAGCCTACGGTCTTTCTAAAAACTCTACGATTATGCTTGAGCAGGTGCGGACTATTGATAAAACGCGCCTTAGGGATAAGCTGGGCCATTTGGATAAAGAAGTGATGGAAAAAGTGGATAAGGCGATATTCATATCATTTGGCATAGACCGCAATGTACTGGATGAATCTAACGATAATGCCAATAACACCGAAAATGAGACTGAAAATATAGGCAACATAAAAATCAAAAGCGCGACACCAGCGTACAAGGCAGGCAGGGGCGGTATGAGGAAGTATAAGAGCGAGCTTACCAAACTGTCCAAGTTTGCCGAAATGACCAAAATTAAATGATAAAAAGAAAAGAGGAAAGGAAGTCGCGGCGGTTCATATCGCGGATGGAAGTTTTGCAATGGATATCAATAATAATATATTCAGGCATGAAAATAAAGTAAACGCGGCTGCGCGCTCGCAAAATATGGGGCAGCGCGGGCTTGTTTTATGGTTCACGGGGCTGAGCGGCTCCGGTAAATCGACTATCGCCGCTGAGGTTGAGGCGGAACTTGTAAGATTAGGGTTTTGCGCTTTTCTTTTGGACGGCGATAATCTGCGCTTCGGTTTGAACTCCAATCTCGGCTTCAGTTCTGACGACAGGGACGAAAATATCCGCAGGCTGTACGAAATTGGCGCCCTTTTCTGCGAATCTCAGGTTATCACGATAGTAAGCGCGATTTCGCCGTTTAGAAAAGCGCGGGAACTTGCGCGCGAAAAAATCGAGCTGTCCAGCGCAGGGGGGTTCTGCGAAATCTATGTAAAGGCAGATGTTGAAACGTGCGCATTGCGTGACCCTAAAGAGCTTTACGTCAAAGCTATGAGCGGTGAAATCCCGGAATTCACCGGGATAAGCTCCCCTTATGAAGAACCTGAAAACCCTGAGATTATAATAGACACGCGTGAAAGTTCCGTTGATGAAGCGGTCAAAATAATTGTGACCTATGTGCTTGAAAAACAGCTTGAATTTCTGTTGCCCAAATTGCTTGACACGAGCGTCCGTGCCGCAATCAACGCAGGCAAAGCGATACTTGAAGTTTACGCCGAGGATTTTGGCGTTGAGTATAAGGGCGATAAATCCCCGCTCACCAAAGCGGATAAACGCGCCAATAATATTATCTGCGCCGAATTAAAAAAATACCTGCCGTATATCGCCATTCTCTCAGAAGAGTCAGAAGAGTCCGCGGAGTCGGCAGATGATAAATCGCGCCTTGACAATAAATTCTGCTTTGTGGTTGACCCGCTTGACGGCACGAAAGAATTCATCAAGAGAAATGGCGAATTTACGGTAAACATCGGGCTTTCTTACAACAACAAAACCGTACTCGGCGTTGTATACGCGCCATATTTCCGCAAGTTATACTACGCCGCGCAAAATCACGGTGCATTCGCCGTTGATTTGACCAATCATAGCAGTAACAATGATATATTCAAGCTGTTTGATGAGCGCACGAAAATAAAGGTGAGTTCGAGAGTTGATAATTTAGTCGTGATGAAAAGCCGCTCGCACGGTGACGCAATCCTTGACGCACTGCTTGAAAAAAACAGACACAGAATCGCAAGCGAGACCGAAAGCGGCAGTTCCCTCAAAGGCTGCCTGATTGCCGAAGGAACTGCTGATATTTATTACCGCTTCGGCTACACGATGGAATGGGATACCTGCGCCATGCAGTGCATAATTGAGGAAGCCGGCGGGATTATGGTGCAGGGGGATACCAAACGGAGTGAGATGTTGTATAACCGAGAGAACAGCTTGAACGACAAAGGCTTTGTGATTTTGAACCGCAAAGAGAATTGGCTGGATGGTTGGAATGAATTGGATGCATAGCCTATTTTATCGCTGAACCCTGCCGCTGCCATCACCTCCGGCGAGTTTCTCCACTTCATCGGCTGAAACCAAGTTAAAGTCCCCCTCAATCGTATGCTTCAAACATGACGCCGCGACTGCGAACTCAAGCGTATCCTGCGCGTTTTTACCCGCGAGCGAAGCGTATATCAGCCCTGCGCCAAAGCTGTCGCCGCCGCCGACGCGGTCAACTATATGAACGGCGTAATTTTTAGAGAAATAGTAGTCCGTGCCGTCAAAAAGCATACCCGCCCAATCGTTGTCGCTTGCCGAGATTGACCCGCGCAGTGTTATAGCGACTTTTTTGAAGCCGAACCGTTGGGCAAGCTGCGCGGCAACGCTTTTGTAGCCCTCGTGGCTCAAATGACCACCAGTTATATCGGTTATATCAGTTCCGGCGGCTTTGAGGCCGAACACATCGCCCGCATCCTCTTCGTTTGCGATACATACGTCAACATATTTCATGAGCTTGCCCATAACTTCGCCCGCAAGCTCCCGCGACCATAAATTCTTGCGGTAGTTCAAATCACAGCTCACGGTAATCCCTTTAGCTTTGGCAGCTTTGCCCGCCTGTTCGCATATATCAGGAAGGTTGCCGCCAAGCGCGGGCGTAATCCCGGTAAAATGAAACCAATCCGCGCCGTCGAATATTGCGTCCCAGTCAAAATCACCCGCATTCGCAGTCGCAATTGATGAGCCTGCGCGGTCGTAAATGACTTTTGACGCACGCTGGCTTGCGCCTTTTTCCAAATAATAAATCCCAACGCGCGCGCCCCCGCGTTTTATTTTAGCTGTATCAACCCCATAGCGACGCAAGGAATTGATCGCCCCTTGACCGATATCATTGTCCGGCAACTTAGTGACAAATGCGGCGGCGACGCCGAAATGCGCGAGCGACACCGCAACGTTCGCCTCCCCTCCCCCAAATGTCGCGCCAAGGCGTTCCGTTTGCGTAAATCTTAGGTATCCCTCGGGAGCAAGCCGCAGCATAATCTCTCCGAACGTTATAACTTTTGGTGTTTTTTGCATAAAAAGACCGTTCCTTTCCGCACTAAAAATTAATTGATTGTAATATACGCTAACATTATACCACCCGTATGTAGTTTTGTCAAGATGAGAATAAAATAAGTTCAATTCGCAAAGTATCGCAAATCCATCGTGCCAAAAGCCCCCTTTAAGGGGCTTCGAAGAAAAACTTTTACCTTACGAATCACTCAATAGGCAATAAAACACTTGACAAGCATCAATAAATGTGCTATAATTAAGGCATTAGACCACTGCCTTTCCTGTGAGCTTTTTACATATTGTTAAATTAAGGAGGACGTTATGCAAGATAATATAATTGTAAAAATTATGCAAGACACAAAAATTACGAGAAAAGACATAATAACTTGGGCAATCGCAATAATTGCGATTATTGCTTCTATACTTACCACGTATATCTTAACGAGATATACGTGGAAGATAGAACGGTATCTGGGAGGGATTTGAGAATTGGAAATATAGCGATTAGCGATATCGTGGAATTTGGCGGATATGATTGGCGAGTGCTTGATATGCAAGACGATAAAGCATTACTATTAAGCGAGTTTATCTTAGAACATAGGAGATTTCATAATAACGAGGGCAATATAACTTGGGAACATTCTGATTTGCGCCGCTATTTAAACAATGAATTTTATAACAGATGGTTTACTAATGAAGAAAGAGCAAGCATTGCGGAAACACAAGTGAGAAATAGCAGTAATCCTTGGTTTGGAACAGATGGCGGCAATGATACATATGACTATATATTTTTACTAAATATCGAAGAAGTTGTACGCTATTTTGGTGACAGCAGGCAATTACAGAATCGACCCCAAAATGCGTGGTATATAACCGATAGATACAATGGAAGCCGATTAGCTTTTGATGTAGATACTCCTAACAAGCGACAGGATATATGGTGGTTGCGCTCGGTAGGTGAATATGCTCGTCACGCCGCTTTCGTGTGGAATGTGCAAAGTGGTATTGACCCCAACACCAATCGAGGATATATAAACGTTAGTGGAAGGGTTAATATTAATAGTCAAACGCAAAACAGTAATGTTGCTGCACTTCTGGGTGGCGTTCGCCCCGCTATGTGGGT
>Ga0123355_10020948_pt1 | contig 10454 bp, 11 predicted proteins | sample TergutEmb28metaG_3_FD_89872 | JGI IMG/M metagenome (GOLD analysis project Ga0123355, IMG submission 89872) | Embiratermes neotenicus P1 segment gut microbial communities from Petit-Saut dam, French Guiana - Emb289 P1 | ecosystem: Host-associated > Arthropoda: Insects > Digestive system > Gut ... | reverse complement strand
TCGGAAAACCAATCGTCCGTCCTAGTCGTCGTCCATGACCAACCTTGCCACTCACCGAAAACGCACGCCCAAACATCTCGTTAGCCGAATCCAAGTCTCCCATCTTCAGATATTTTTTAATCTGCGTAGTCGACACCTTAATCCCTGCCATCTTCACCGCCTCGGTTACTTCCACCTTGAACTCATCACGGGCAAGCAAAAATCCAGTATCTCCAGTTCCTCCTTGGCCAAATCTGAAATCGAATCCAACTGATACATAGCAAGTCCTTATTTTTAACAAGTATTCATTGATAAACTCATCTGCACTCAAATTTAAAAAGGTCTCATCAAACTTCAAAATCAAAGCATAATCAATACCCATCCCTTCTAGAATACGCAATTTCTCATCAATTGGTGTTAAGCAACCATCATTGAGAGCACTTCCAAGTACAACTTTAGGGCTTTTATCAAAAGTAATCACAACACTCTTAACTCGGTTTTCTTTTGCGTAGCGAATCATATTATTAATGATCTTCTGATGTCCAAGATGAATACCATCAAAAAAACCGATTGCAGCAGCAGATTTTTCTTCAAGCCCTCTCAATTTTTCAATATTTATAACTTCCATTATTAATCTCCTACACATAAAATTTGCCAATGATAGGTAAACCAAAAAACGGCAACTAATGAATTGCCGCATTATTTATTATCTTTCACTTGCTAATACACCAGCTCGTGCTAAATGATGCTTAGGCATATCTTCAATCACAATCAAAACTCCTTCAGGAGTAGCCCCAGTAGCTTCAACTACTGCTTGTGTTACTTTTTCAACTAACTCTTTTTTCTGCTCCAAAGTGCGTCCTTCAAGCATTTTAATATTAACCAACGGCATTATTTCACCTCCCAAATGAAAATATAAAATATGATGCTAATTATAACATAAAAAAATTAGTTTGCAAACAGACCGACAGATCTGACAGATCTGTAAAAATCTGTAAAATGAAAAACAAGGAGCTTAGCCTTGAATTTATGATATGACTTGTGGTATACTTGTCGATGTGCGCTAATTAAACATTTACAATTATTACAAATGAAAGGAGGTAACAGCATGTTAAAAACCAAATTAACTAAGATAGTAGAACAATTTTTTGCAATAGGAGATAGTCATAATTTGTCTGAGTATATGGAAATTAGGGAGCAACTGCTTAATCTTATAACAGAAGACGAGTTATTCTTAAACACTACTGATAAAAACTTCACTCTAGCAATGGATATAATTAGTTTTATTGATTCAGACAAAATCTTTGGTGAAGTTGATTTCTATATCGAAGCTGGTATGTATGAATCAGAGGAACAAAGGAAAAAGTCTGGAGCAAGTCCAAAAAATGAAAATAACCAAGTTACACCTAAACCTGCAAAATAAAGCTGTCTCGTCGAGACAGCTTTTTAATTTAAGCACTATCCTAATTTCACAGCTGTTTCTAATCCAACCTTTAACATTTCTGTAAACGTCGTCTGCCTCTCTTCTGAAGATGTAGCCTCTCCTGTAAATACCATATCCGAAACAGTACAAATAGCAAGAGCATTTTTACCTAAACGAATCGCATTGGCATATAAGGCTGCTGCTTCCATTTCCACCGCTAAGATTCCCATTTTCTCCCATGAACGATACGCCTCAGCATGGTCATTATAAAAAACATCGCTGGTCATAATATTCCCAACTTTTGTCTTTGTTCCAAGTTCATTTGCAGCTTCCACAGCTTTTGACAATAATTCATAGCTTGCAATTGGAGCAAAATGTCCAGCGAACTGATACTGGTATAAGAAGTTAGAATCCGTCGAAGCACCCATTCCGATAACCACATCTTTTAACTGAACGCCACCACCAATTCCACCAGCCGTTCCAACACGAATAATATTCTCAACACCATAAAACTTAAACAACTCATACGAATAAATTCCAATCGATGCAGCACCCATTCCAGATCCCATCACCGATACACGTACACCTTTATACGTCCCTGTGAAACCTAACATATTACGAACCCCATTAAACTGAATAACATCTTCTAAAAATGTCTCAGCAATAAACTTTGCTCTTAACGGATCTCCTGGCATCAAAACCGTCTTTGCAATTTCTCCCTCTTTTGCCTCAATATGTGCTGTTGGTACTGTTTGTGCTTGACTCATTTTGAATCACTCCTATTTCTAATATTTTGTTTATTTTACAACATCTGATAAAAAGCTCTCACCTTGAATATCACTAGGTACTCCAAGATAATCAAGGATGGTTTTCCCAATATCCGAGAAGGTCGATCTTGTACCGAGATTGACTCCCGATTTAATTTTTTCTCCATATACAAGAAGTGGTACATATTCTCGCGTATGATCCGTCCCTTTGAACGTTGGATCACAGCCATGATCAGCTGTAATGATTAGGATGTCATCTTCTTTTAATGCAGCTAGAATTTCTGGTAATCTACGATCAAATTCCATTAATGCCTTTGCGTAACCTTTATAGTCTCGACGATGGCCATATACAGAATCAAAATCTACTAAATTCGTGAAGATGATCCCGCTACTTTCTGATTGTAAATGTTCAATGGTTGCATCAACACCTGCCATATTATCTTTGGTTGGCGTCGATTTAGTAACCCCTTGACCATCATAGATGTCGCTGATTTTGCCGATTGCGTTCACTTCTAAGCCCGCTTCTTTGATGTAATCTAGCATCGTTTTTGCAAATGGTGCGACTGAGTAATCCTTTCTATTGGCTGTTCTTGTATAGTTTTCTGATTCGCCAATAAATGGGCGTGCGATAACACGTGATACACTCCACTCGCCAACGAGCATTTCTCTTGCTATTTTACAAATATTCAATAATTCTTCTATTGGTACGATCTCTTCATGAGCTGCAATCTGAAAGACACTATCAGCTGATGTGTAAAGAATTAAATCGCCTGTTTTTACGTGTTCATCTCCTAAGCGATCAATAATTTCTGTTCCAGAAGCGACACAATTACCGATAACTTTGCGACCTACTTTTTCTTCAAAGGCTCTGATCAAGTCTTGTGGAAAGCCCTGTGGATATGTTGGAAATGGATGCTCAACTTTTAGCCCTGCAATCTCCCAATGACCCGTTGTTGTATCTTTCCCTAGAGAAATTTCCGCAAGTTTTCCACAACCACCTGTGAATAATTTCTCTACATCACCTAACTTTTCCACACCTTCAATATTCGACAATCCCATTTTGCACAGATTTGGCAATGCCATTTCTGGCACTTTTTCTTTAATATTTAGTAACGTATTAGAGCCAACGTCTCCATAATCAGCAGCATCTGGTAATTCGCCGATCCCTACGCTGTCTAGTACGATTAATGCTACTCTTTTAGGCATTAGTGCCACCTCCATATAGTATATCATAGTTATCTAAATGATAGTGAATAATTGATGGGAAATTAGGATTTGGGTTGATTTCTAGCAGCCATTTCAAATTTTCAGCTAATTCTTCTTTGGATGAACCACTCAATCCAGAGAGCTGTAAATGCCAAGATCTTCGTGATTCTAGCAAAGCTTTATCGTTTAACTTTAAGATCTGAGCTGTATAGATTCCTTTTTGATTATTTTGAAGTGATTGAATTTCTCCACTATCTTCTTTGTGCGTTAGGAATTCCATTGGATTGTCAGAAATAGGATTAATAAAAAATTGCTCGTCAAAATTATTTCCTTTAGCTATTCCACAAGTTTTTTTACTCTGACAAGAAACAATCAAATTTTGATAATCGAATTCTTTTTCTGGTAGCTTTTTTAGTGGCCTTTGAGGGTTTCTTGGATAGATATGCTCAATATGGGATGGGACATTCTCTCCAATATGTCGTTCACAGTAAGGGCAGTATTTATTTTGTTCTGCAAGAAGATCTATCCGTAACTTTGAGCTAATTTCACGAGGAAGTTCATCCCAGTTCTTAGGCTTCGTCTTTTTCTTGAAATCCTTGAAATATTCAGGCTCAGCACATTTATTCACTTTCTGCATTTTTTCTCATCCTTACTGCCTGTGCCATTTGGATTCTTAAGACATCTTGATCATCAGAGCCTAGTTGTTCGATTAAACTGTTCATTAATTTTTTGTATTTTGCTGTCTCATACTTATTATTTTGTAGTAACTCATCTGCTAAATCTATGTTTTTTTGAGTTTTCTCATCTCGCAGTGTATCTAAATCCATGGTGACTTTTAAAATATAGTCAGCTGTTTTCCCGTGCGATTTTTCATAGATATCTTGCTGATGTACTTCTATTTTCCCTTCATCATTTCTTGACATGATTCGGATACTTTCTGTTGGTACACTGCCGATAATGAGCGGTGAATGGGTTGCGATAATGATTTGGTTATTCTCACCGATATTTTTATAGACATCTATGATTTTTCGTTGCCACTCTGGATGGAGTGAGGTTTCAGGCTCATCAATGATGATGATGGTATCGTTGACATTTAGGCGCTTTAGGTTTAGCATTCTAAAGAAAAGTTGTTTTTCTCCTGATGATAAATCTTTTAATTCTACTATTTTTTCTTGCTTACTCTTAAAAATAGGCAATCCACTTTCTCCAGAAAGACCGATCATTTTAACACTCATATCTAATCCTGCAAAAATATCATTTACTTCTTTAGACTCATTGTCGAATGCTACTTTTGCTGGCTTACTCATATCCTTGTATATTTCTTTATTGATTTTATCAATGATATATTCATTGATATCATCTAAACTCCATTGTTCAGCAAGCTCAACTAACTCGATGCTTTCTTGAGTCACTCTGTCTAACTCAATACTCAAATCTGCTTTCATCCAAATAATAAGTTTTTGCTCAAATTTATTCCTCCCAAGGTATTCAATATCATTCTTCATGCTCATTCCTTCAACAATAAGATTCGTTGAATCTTTTGATAATCTAATACCTTCTTGAGTTTTTTCAATCTGAGCACTTTCAAGAGATCCTTTGAATTTGTTGTATCCAACTGTTTCTACAATAGCTTCCAAAACTTTTGTTTTCCCAGTTCCATTATCACCAATAAAAACAACAGTGTCTAATGGATTTCCAGTTTCATCAATAAAATCAATCTCCAAGTCACCTAAAACTTTGTGCCCTTCGAATTTCAGTTTTTTAATTTTCATATTACCTTTCCTCCATACATTTCCTCAAAGGTAACCAGTCGGATTCCGTTTTCTTTAGCTAAATCGATTGCATTTTGTGAAAATTTGTCACGAGCAAAAACAAAGAGTTTTTTGTTAGAATGCGAAAATAATGTGGATCGCTCTATTAATGTCTGAACAACGTCTGCACCAACCCAACTTTTTTGCCACTTACATTCTCCGATTAGAAGTTCATCTGATTCCATAGTTGTCGCAACTATATCTATTTCTTCTTGCTTTTTTGTTTGTGGATTGCCACCCCACCATGAGCCAATGTCAGTAATAAAATTCCCTAATTTCCCACTTTCCGCTTCATCCAAAAGCCATTGGCGACAAATTTCTTCAAACACTAATCCAAGAAATTGGTCAAGACGTCTTGTTATGATTTGCTCCACCATTTTTATTCGGCCAGCATGAATAAAGCTAACATTTTTAGCAATAAAGGTAAACCAAAATCGAAATAAACTATCACTAATGACATAGATACCTTTGCTTGTCTGCGACAAAATAGGCTGTTTTTTCTCAACGATTCCAAGCTCTATCAAATTATCTAGAAGACCAGAAGTCAAAGCGGTACTAAATCCTGCTTTCGTTGCAATTTCATTGTGTTTGGATGCACCTTCGGCAATTGCAGTTAAAATAGCAAAGTATGAAGATGGATCTTTGACTTCCATATTAAGCAAGTTCATCGGTTCTTCAAGCAGCCTACCACTTCTTTTTAGAAAGAGATTACTCAGATTTTCCATTAAGTCTAAGTTACTATCAATCATTGATAAATAATAAGGAATCCCATTAGTAACTGCATAATATGCAAGAACATCTTCGCAAGAAATTCCGTTTAAAAATTCACAAGATTCAGTAAAAGTAAAAGGAAATAACTTATATCGAGTTATACTCCTCCCATAAAGTGGACTCTCATAAGAAAGTACTTGCTTTTCAATAAAAGACATGGATGATCCACATAATATCAGCATAGAATTCAAGTTCTTCCATTTCTGATCAATATACATTTGCAAAATTGAGGATATTGATGGAATACTTTGAGCTAAATAAGGATATTCGTCAATAACAAAAATAATTTTCTCTTCTTCCATCAAGCGAGTAATATCTTCAAAAGCCGACTCAATTGTTTCATAGGAAATTTGAAGTGGAAGTTTTTGATGTTTAAACTCATAAATTGCAAGTGCTAGATTGTCTAAATTTTGTTTTTCTTTTCCAATAATTCCTTGAATATAAATAGCTTTTTTATCTTTAATAAACTCTCTAATGAGCTCCGTTTTTCCCACTCGACGACGACCATAAATAACTGGAAATTCAAAATGGTCATTTTCATATTGACGATTTAATTCTGAAATCTCATATTTACGACCAAAAAACATAAGAACCACCCTTTGCTAAGTTTGAATTTACTAAATTTGAATTTAGCAAAATTTTAACAGTTACTGCAGTGAAAGTCAATTTATTTCTAAATATTCCTCACCATTGGCAAAAAAGCGTTCCTTCAATTCGGAGATAATCGCAATCCCTGCTGATGCACCAACGCGAGTCGCCCCATTTCTTAGCATATCTAAGAAATTATCAGCAGTTCTTACACCACCTGAAGCCTTTACTTCAACACAATCAGGCGTACGTGTGCTCATCAGTTTAATATCTTCTACTGTTGCACCAGATGAAGTTGTTCCTGTTGAGGTTTTAACAAAGCTTGGTTTAACCTCACTAGCAATCTCACATAACTTAATCTTCTCTTCTTCAGTCAAATAGCAATTTTCAAAAATAACTTTCGACAACACCTTGTATTTATTACATACAGCGACGATTTCTTCCATTTCACGCTTGATATACCCCCATTCCCCTTCTTTAGCTTTAGCCACATTAATGACGTAATCAATTTCTGTTGCACCGTTTTTAAGTGCTTCTTCCGTTTCAAAAACTTTTACTTCGATCGTATTTTGTCCTAATGGGAATCCAACTACAGAACACGCCATAATATCTGTTCCTTCTAGTATCGGTCCTGCTACAGATGCCTTTACTGGATTAAAACAAGCTGATGCAAAATGGTACTCCTTTGCCTCTTCACATAATCTTACAATATCAGCATCTACTGCTTCTGCCTTTAAAATAGTATGGTCAATCATCCTTGCTAGTTGATCTAATGTATATTTTGACATATTAAATTTCTCCTCTATCTATTATTTCTACTTTATCTTTAGTAACCCGTGCATAAACTGGCGGTGGTATAGTTAGCGCTTCTGTTTGAAACTTGAATCCTTTTAGAAATACCTCTGCTGCGGGCGCAATGTTTTCAAACTTATTTGTATGGAACATTGCAAGGATATCACCTTTGCTAACAAAATCACCTGTTTTAAATTTTAACATAATTCCGGCGCTATAGTCAATCTCATCATCAGCTGTTTGTCTACCTGCACCTAACATACATGAAGCAAGACCACAACCTTCAGCATTCATGTGAGAAATATAGCCACTTTCTGGGGCAAGAATATCATGTGTAATGCTTGCTTTTTCAAATAGGCTAGTATCATACAAATAGTTAGTATCTCCATTTTGGGCTGCAATAATTTCAACGAATTTTTCAAAAGCTGCACCGTTAGCTAATTGTCCACGCACTTGCTCGCGACAACCTTCAATCTCCGCTCCTGTCGCTAAATGAACCATATTTGCTGATAATTCGATACAAATATCTCGCAAATCAGTTGGTCCACTCCCTCTCAAAACATCAATTGCTTCGACAACTTCTAAGGCATTCCCAATCGCATAGCCCGTTGGAATATTCATATCCGTAATTAACGCCGCTATTTTTCTGCCACAATTCTCTCCAATAGTAACCATCGCTTTCGCCAGTTCAAGGGAATCTTCGAAACTTTTCATAAATGCACCACTGCCTGTTTTGACATCTAGAACAATACCATCACTGCCCGACGCAATTTTTTTACTCATTACACTTGCTGCGATTAAAGAAATGTTATCAACTGTCGCCGTCACATCTCTAAGCGCATAAAGTTTCTTATCTGCAGGCGCCAATTCAGCTGTTTGTCCAGCCAGACAGGCACCAACACTAGAAACAATGTTTAAAAACTCATTTGCTCCAAATTCAATTTTAACGCCGGGAATTGACTCAACCTTATCAAGCGTTCCGCCAGTATGACCAAGGCCACGTCCAGACATCTTTGCAACTTTGACACCTAATGATGCTACAATTGACATCACAATAAACGTCGTTTTATCTCCAACTCCACCAGTAGAGTGCTTATCCATTTTGACACCATCAATCCCTGAAAGGTCAACAGTATCGCCCGAGTTTACCATCGCCATCGTTAGGGCTGATGTTTCTTCAGGATTCATTCCTTGAAAGTAAACAGCCATAGCCAATGCCGACATCTGCTCATTTGGGATTTCGCCTTTGGTGAAGCCTTTGATCATAAAGTTTATTTCTTCTCCTGTCAAAGCTTTTCCTTCTTTTTTCTTTTGAATTAAATCATACATTCTAAACATTCATTCACAACTCCTTTTTACCAATCTCTTGGTTTCCAATATATAATAGAAGCAGCAATTGCCCCTATAATCAACGAAGCAACCCCACCAAGCATAAGCCCTGTTAACATCCCCTCAATTGGATGAGCTCCCATCACAAGTAAAACAAGTGACACAACCACAAAGACAACTAAGCCTGGTATAAGTGCAATCAGAGCGCATCTTTTCATCTTATTTTTCTCGATCTCCTCAATCTTCGCACGCATTGCCTGATCTTTCCGACTGAATTCCCCTCTTCTTTCTTGCTCTGCACCAAAAGCTGCAGTTATGGAATCAATCCCTTTCTTCTTTTCAACTTCTAGCATTTCTTTATTTTTAGTAGTATACTCCAGAGCTTTATCCATTAATACCACATAATTCTCAATGATTTTATCTTTATCTTTATAATATACTTTGTACTTTTTGTGAGTATTGCTTCTCCCAACAGATAAATCGTCTCTGTTTAATTCTCTAAGGGAACCTTTATGAAAAAAGCGCGCCCGTTCTAGCCAATACAAAGGCAGATACTTGCCAACAGGTTCAGCAACATCAAATGCATTCATCACATCACCGAAAGTTTTCTGATTCCTCATGTAGCGCTTTTCAATCTCCCTTACCATCTTCAATTTTATCTCTAATGCTATTTCCTCTTCTGTTTTGGGTCTTTCCTTTATTTCTTTCCTGCAGTATAAGCAAAAATACTTTTCAGCATTTTTATCCAATTGAATCTGACCAAAACAGTTGGGGCATTTAACTGTTACCATTTCCATCATTCTTTCCCCTGTTTCAAGTCTTCTGGACCAAATCGATAAGGTAAAATCTCATCTAAGCTACATACATTCATATGATAGTCTTCATCTGCCATTATAATTCGAAAATCGCCACTGCAAAATTCTGCCATAACCTGTCTACACACACCGCATGGATAGCATAAACCAACACTTGCCCCTTCAGGGCCGCCTACAACTGCAATCGTTTCAAATTCCGTAACACCTTCAGACACTGCTTTGAAAAATGCAGTTCTTTCGGCACAATTAGTCGGTGTATATGATGCTGATTCAATATTGCAACCTGTATAAACTTTACCGTTTTTTGCAAGTAATGCCGCCCCTACTTTAAATTTAGAGTAAGGTGTGTACGATCTTTCTCTTGCTTCAAAGGCCAATTTTACCAAATCTTTATCATTCATTATATCATCCTGCTTTCATAAATAAGTTAATTCCCTTATCTGTTATTTTAATCTATCGCATTGTCAATTACAAGCAGCTATTGCTAAAGTTGGGAGTTTTTTTACAAAAACTCTTAAAAATCCTTTACAAATTAACTGAAATGTATTAAAATTAACACGGTAGTGTACAATACTAAATGAAACTACAAAATAACAAACAAAAGGAGAAAAATGATGAAAAAATATTTTAAATTTTTATTAGCTTTAGCTTTCTTAATGGTTCTTGCTGCATGTGATAATGGTGACACTGATGTTCCTGATGTTCCAGAATCAGATTCAGAGTCAGAAATAGGATTTGAAACACCAGGAATTGATATTGAACCAGGTGTTGATGTAAATGTATTCTTAATCTCACACTCACCAACATCAATCTTAGATGATGGGTCGTTTAACCAAGGTGCTTGGGACGGAATTCAGCAATTCGTTGCTGCTAATCCAGGAACTGTTTATGACTTCCTACAGCCACACGAAGCAAGTGATGAGGCTCGTATTGACATGATTGAAGATGCAGTTAATCGTGGAGCAAATGTTCT